>ERZ773145.3345-NODE-3345-length-10170-cov-7.246762_pt1 | contig 10170 bp, 10 predicted proteins | sample MGYA00580848_ERZ773145 | MGnify/ENA primary metagenome ERZ773145 (study PRJEB29015, sample SAMEA2737858) | human gut metagenome | biome: human gut; feature: human-associated habitat; material: faeces | place: China | collected 2012 ... | reverse complement strand
TGCGCGTGGCCGAGGTGCGCGCCTGCGAGAACCTGAAGGAGAGCAAGAAGCTGCTCCACCTGACCGTGTTTGACGGCGAGCGTGAGCGCTGCATCCTGTCCGGCATTGCCAAGTGGTTCAAGCCGGAGGATCTGATCGGCAAGAAGATCGGCATCGTCTGCAATCTGGCCCCCCGCCCCATGCTGAAGGGCAAGTATGTCAGCGAGGGCATGATCTTTGCTGCCGACACCGCTGACGGCGGCTGCTCCATCGCCTTCTACGGCGACAACACCCCCGTTGGCAGCCGCATCCACTGAGCCATGGAGACACAGCTGAGCCGCGCCGAAAAGCTGGACCGGCTTTTCGGCACACCGGCTTTTGCCGTTATCATTGCCATCCTCTGCAACGCCATGTGGGGTTCGGCTTTCCCTTTCATCAAGCTGGGCTACCGGCTCTTTGCCATCGACACCGCTGACACGGCCTCCATTCTCTGCTTTGCAGGGGTGCGGTTCATGCTGGGCAGTGTGCTGGTACTAGGCGGCAGCCTGCTGCTGGAGGGCAGGCTCCCCGCCATGCCCAAAGGAAAAGTTCTGGCCGAGTGCTGTGCATTGGGCCTATGGCAGACCACAGCGCAGTATGCGTTTTTCTACAGTGCTGTTGCCCTGCTCACCGGTGCCTTGGGGGGCATCCTGAACAGCACCCAGAGCTTTCTGGGGGTCATCTTCGCCCATTTCCTTTACGGCAGGGCTGACCGCATGACCCCGGCCAAAGCGCTGGGCTGCGGCATCGGCTTTGCGGGCGTTCTCATCGCCACGTTGGGCAACCACGGCGGCGGCAGCGCCCGGGGCGTAGCCTACATGCTCATTGCCACTGTCCTCTTCACGCTGGCAGGCCCCTGGAATAAATCCGTCACCCGCCGGGCAGACAGCTTTGCCGTCTGCTTTGTGAACCTGTTCGTGGGCGGTGCGGCCCTGTTCCTGCTGGGCGCTGTTCTGGGCGGACGGCTGGAACACTGGTCTGTGCTCAGCGTGCTGGATCTGCTGGCGCTGGCCTTCATCTGCGGCGCGGGCTACATCGTCTGGGCCCTGCTGATGAAGAACAACCCCGTCAGCCGGATCGCCATCTTCGGGTTCGTGAACCCGGTGGTGAATGTCCTGCTCAGCGCCCTCATCAATGGGGAGCCGCTGTTCCGATGGCAGTATCTGGGGGCGCTGGTGCTGGTCTGCATCGGCATCTGGCTGGTAAACAAGGCCCCCGCCAAAAAGGAGCGTGCCCTGTAACATGGAATACCCCATCTTTGACACCCACGCCCATTATAGCGCCCGCGCCTTTGACGCGGACCGCTTTGCCCTGCTGGACAGCCTGCCCGGCAAAGGGGTGGTGGGCGTGTGCGAGCAGGCCACCCATTCGGGCGATGCGCCCAAGGTGCTGGAGCTGGCCCACAAATATCCCTGGGTGTACGCCGCCGTCGGCATCCATCCGGAGAGCCTGCTGGCCCCGGAGGATTGCGGTGAGGAGGGCCTCGCCCCTACCGTCTCGGTATACGGCGGCGACTGGGCCGCAGAGATGCGCGCCCTTGCCCCCTATTATGAGGACCCCAAGGTGGTGGCTGTGGGGGAGTGCGGACTGGATTACCACTGGCCCGTGCCCAAGGATGCCCAGCTGGCGCTGTTTGAGGCCGAGATCCGGCTGGCGCTGGAACTGGACAAGCCCATCATCGTGCACGACCGCAGCGCCCACGCCGATGTCTACGCCCTGCTGAAAAAGTACCGGCCCAAGGGCATCGTCCACTGCTATTCCGGCAGCGCCGATGACGCGCTTTGGCTGGCAGAGCAGGGGCTCTACATCGGCTTTGGCGGGGCCTGCACCTTCAAGGGTGCCAAGCGTGCCGCCAAGGCCATTGCCGCCCTGCCGCTGGAACGCATCGTTCTGGAAACCGACTGCCCCTATATGGCCCCGGAACCTGTCCGCGGCACCCGCTGCGACAGCTCCCTCATCCGCTATGTAGGCGAGTATATCGCCAGCGTCAAGGGTGAGGAACCGGAGCAGGTGTTCCGGCAGACGGTGGAGAATGCCTGCCAGGTATATAACCTCTCCGTCTGAAACCGTTAGCAGCCGTGCACAGAGAGCAGGGCCTATCCGTTATCTACAAAAGCATTAAGCTTCTGTATAAATCAAGTAACAAACTACAAATTGTCAATTAAGGAGATATCACTTATGAAAGCTCGTATTCCGCAGCACCGTGAATTCATCATCAACTTCCCCGACACTGTTGACAACGCCAAGGCCAACGAGGGCTGGGCAAAGCTGCAGCAGATCGTGGAGGACTACAAGAAGGACCACAACGGTGCTTCCGTCTACGCACCCAGCTTCATCGAGGACTGCGAGCCTGCCGTCAAGAAACTGCAGGAAGAGTATGGTTTCGAATACACCGTTGAGTATGTGAAGTAAGTTCTGAGTTTTCAGTATATTGCATTAAAAAGAGCAGAGCGTCTGGCCAGCTGGCTGGAGCGCTCTGCTCTTTGTTTTATTCCAGGTACTGCGGCAAATTCCATGAGCCGCGCAGTACACGGTGGATTTCCACCACCTTGACGTTCTCATTGACATGGTAAAACACCAGATACTGGTCTGCCACCAGCTTGCGGTAGGTCGGGTCAAGGGCATAGACTTCACACATCCGTGGGGTATCCCCCAGCTTTGTGATCTTTTCCCGCATTTCTTTCAGCACACGGCGGGCCGTTTGGGGGTAGAAGCCGGACAAATACCGGGCAATGTCATTCAAGTCCTGTACAGCAAGGGGCAGGTATTTGATCTTATACGTCATACTGTTCGTGGAGCGTCTCCCATACGCTTTCATGCTCTGTCCACTGCGTGTTGGGGTCTGCCGCCTGCTGTTTTGCCTTGGCAAGCTCCTCGGCAACATACCGCTGGTGCATGAACTCCTCATACTTGGCGTAGTCCTCAATGTTGATGAGGACGGATTCCCCACGACCATGATTTGTGATAATAACATGATTGTGGTCTTTCAACATCTCTGAAATTTCAGCGTAGTGGTTGCGCAGATCACGGGATGGGCGAACAAATGTCTGCATCATAAGTGACACCTCCTGTCAAAAGCATTGTATCACATTATGACTACATATACAAGGATCATTACAATCGTTTTATTTCAGCTCCATATTGATGGACTTTTCCGTAAAGCCATAGTTCCGGTACATCTCATACGCCATTTTATTTTTAGCGTTCACCTGCAGTTCAATGGTGTCGCATCCCTTTTCCGCCTTGAGCTGCTTCACCTTATCAAAGAACTGGTGTCCGATTCCCTTACCCCTGTACGCTTCCTCCACCGCCATGGTACTGACGAACAAAACATCCTTTGTTACCTGCGCCGGGCCTTCCACATGGCGCTTGAAGACTTCCAGAACACCAACAACGATGCCGTCCGTCTCGGCAATATACCAGCTGTCCCCTTTCAGGAGCTCAGCAAACAACCCTTTTGTAACCAACGGACTAGCCGGTTTGTAGACATCCGGCCGCCACTCGACATGCATCTGCTGCACCTGATCCATAATAGCAGAAAATCGGTCATAATCCTGCATCTGCGGGGTACGGATCGTTATTTTCATCTTGTTTTCTCCTTGTTGTATCAAAAACACCCTGTCTGACACGGTTTCGGGTCCAGACAGGGCATTTTGAGTTTCTTTTCAGTTGCCCGCTTCCACCTTGCTCAGCAGGATGCGGTCATTGTCCAGGGCCTTACCGGCATTCTCGCGGAATTTTTCCAGCAGATCGTCCACGGTCATCCTGCTGCGCTCCTCGCCCTTGACATCGAACACGATGCGGCCGCCGTCCATCATCAGGGTGCGGTTGCCCAGTTCGAGGGCCTGATGCATGTTGTGGGTGACCATCAGGCAGGTGATCTTTTTCTCGGCCACGATGCTCTTGGTCAGCTCCAGCACTTTCTCCGCCGTGGCAGGGTCCAGGGCTGCGGTGTGCTCGTCCAGCAGCAGGAGCTTGGGGGTAACGAGGGTGGCCATGAGCAGGGTCAGCGCCTGCCGCTGGCCGCCCGAGAGCAGGCCCACCGGCTGCTTCATCCGGTCCTCAAGGCCCATGTTCAGCAGGGCAAGTTTTTCCCGGAACAGCTCCTTATCCTTGCGGGAGATGCGGGAGAAGATAGCGTGGGGGGCGGTTCCTGCCCGGAGATAGGCCAGCGCAAGGTTTTCCTCAATGGTCATATTGGGGGCCGTGCCCTTGAGGGGGTCCTGGAACAGGTGGCCGATGACCTTGCTGCGCTCGTACTCGGGCGCAAAAGTGATGTCCTGCCCGCCCAGCACGATGCTGCCCTCGTCGGCAATGAAACCGCCGGTGATGGCGTTGAACATGGTGGATTTGCCCGCGCCGTTGGAGCCCACGATGGTGGCAAAGTCGCCTGCCTCCATGTGCAGGCTCACACCGTTCAGGGCCACTTTTTCGTTGACGGTGCCGGGGTTAAAGGTCTTGTGCAGGTTGTTCAGCTCCAGCATTTCCATCTCAGTGCACCTCCTTCCGGGCATTGTGCTTGCGCTGCTCAAAGGCAAACTTTGCCCGGATGGCGGGCATCGAGATGGCCACAGCCACGATGAGGGCGCTCACCAGTTTCATGGCGGCGGCGGGCACATTGAAGCGCAGGGCCACGGCCACGATAAAGCGGTACAGGCAGCTGCCGAACACCACGCCCAGCACCCGGCGCACCATGGTGCGCTTGCCCACCAGCGTTTCGCCGATGATAAGGGAAGCCAGCGCAATGGTCACCATGCCGGTGCCCACGTTGATGTCGCTGCTCTTCTGGTACTGGGCCAGCAGGCCGCCGGAAAGGGCGGTCAGCGCGCCCGAGATGCACAGGCCCACTGTGATGGTGAAGGCCGGGTTGATGCTGGAGGCCCGCACCATGGCGGCATTGTCGCCGGTGGCGCGGATGGAAAGGCCCAGCCGGGTGCCCAGGAAACCCACCATGGCGGCACAGGCGATCACAATGACTGCTGCCGCGATGACCAGCTTATACCAGCCGCCCGTAAAGGCCAGCGCGGATTTTGCCAGCGAGAATACCGTATCGGTCTTGACCAGGGACATCGTGGACGAAAAGCCCATGACCGCCAGATTGATGGTATACAGGCCGGTGTTCACGATGATGCCTGCCATGATGCTCTCAACGCCCAGACGTGTCTGCAAAAAGGCGGTGACAAAGCCCGAACACACACCCGCCGCCATGGCCGCGAACAGGGCCAGGATGGGGTGGCCTGTCAGCGCCACCTGGCAGGCCACGGCACAGCCAAGGGTGAAGCAGCCATCGGTGGACAGGTCGGCAATGTTCAGGATCGAATAGCTCAGAAACAGCGCCAGCGCCACCAGACCGTAAATGCAGCCCAGCTCCAGCGCCGTCTGGATCACGTTGAGCGAAAAGATACTCGCCAGCATGGTTGATGTACTCCTTTTTAGAAATTCTCCTGCGTGGTCACTACCACAATTTCGGTGCAATAGGGCTTGAAGGCTTCCTTAACGGTGTCGAGGTCAAGGCCCAGTGCCTCACAGCTCTCGGTGTTGATGGTGACGATGCCGTTATCGAAGGTCTGGTAGGGCAGGTCTGCGGGGGTCTTGCCGCTGCAGAGCAGCTCTACCACCATATCGGCGGTGGCCTCGCCCAGCTGGACGTAATCCACGCCGTAGCCCACAAAGGCACCGTTCAGTGCAAAGCTGTCCGCACCGGTGAAGTGCTGGATCCCTGCCTCCAGGAAGGTCTCATAGATGGACAGCTCGGCGGTCATCACGGTGTTGTCGGTGGGGGTGAACACTGCCTTGACACCGGCGGCCACAAGGGCCTCAGCAGCCATCTGCACCTCAGCGGTGGTGGTGCCGTTCTTTTCAATGTACTTGATGCCCTTGCTGTCGCAGAACGCCTTGGCATCGGCGATGGCCTGGGTGGAGGCATCCTGGCTCAGGTCGTACAGCAGGCCGATGGTGTCGATGTCGGGGTTGATTGCAGTGATGAGGTTCATAATGGCCTCGGTGTTCAGGGCATCGGAGGTTCCGGTGATGCCCTCCTCCCCGTCAAACCCGGCGGAAACAGGGTCGGTGACGGCAGAGTAGACCACAGGGATGTCGGTATCCTCCACAGCGGCCAGCATGGTGGCGGCGGTGGGGGTGGCCACAGCTACGATGACATCCACCTGGTCGGCCACCAGGTCTGCACCGATCTGGTTCAGGTTGGACTGGTCAGCCTGGGCGTTGGCGTAGTAATCGGCATAGTCGAAGGTCACGCCCTTCTCCGCGCCCACCTCATCCAAACGGCTCTCAACAGAGGCCACGATCTGGTTCAGGGAAGCATGATCCACATAGTTGACGATGCCCACCTTAAAGGTCTGGCCTGCCTCAGAAGCGGCGGCAGCGGAACCGGCAGCGCTGGAAGCGGTGCCGGATGCTGCGGCAGAAGAGCCGGAGGAGCTGCAGCCGGTCAGGCCCAGTGCGGATACGACAGCGGCTGCGGCGGCAGCCTTCAGGAAGCTGCGGCGGGAGATCATGTTCATGGTTTTCATAGCGGTTGCTCCTTTCCCGGAGCGGGCGGCCCAAAAAATAAAACCCGCTCCACCTGCGGAACGGGTAAAATAAAAACGGCCCCGTCCCTGTGTGTTCATCCACAAGGACAGAGTCGAGAAATTCGAATCTGCGGTGCCACCTTGCTTGCTCTGCTCGTCTTCCCACCATGGAAAACTGCAGGAGCCCCTCAACGGAGAGCCAACACTCCCCTGCCCTGTAACGGAGGCTTCCGTCCCAAGCTACTAAAGGCACTGCCCTGTTCGCCCGGCCCTCGGCGGCCCACGGACTCTGCCCCGCTCTCTGCCCGTTTTCACCATTCGGGCTCACTGTAAGTGCGCTTGCAGGTTCTCTTCCGCCTCATCGGTTTGTTGATTGCATTATACGCTTTATTTTCATAAAGTCAAGAGGGAATTTTTCATTTTTTCGGCCGCAAAGATGAAATGCTTCCTGGATGTTCCGCAGCAGCCCTCCTGCCCGGATCTCCCCGGTGCAGCCCGGGCAGCTCTGCCGGGGCAAAAGAAGCCTTCTTCCAGCCATAGGTCATACTTTCCCCCTCTCCGGGACGCATTTCCACTTTCAGTATCCCCGTTGCTGCGCACAAAGTTCATGGTTCCGGCCACAGGTTCCAGAATATTTTTATCCTTTTCCCAAGTTTTGCCCTAAATTCTCTTCAAAGGGCTTGACAGAAAAATGTTTTTTGCGATAAACTAATTCTATGAAATATTTTCGTTGTATCCAACGATGTCAAACATGCAACTCGGAGAGGACACTACCACCATGTCGATGACCCTGAATCCCGTCAACGAAGCCGCTTTTCAGAAAGCTGTACAGTCTCTGGAGACCCTGAACCGGGCCGCCGTGTTCCATCCCACCGGCACCGGCAAAAGCTGTATTGCCTGGAAGGTGGTGGAGGCTCACCCCCAGACCACCTTTTTCTGGCTGGTGGCCGGTGCACAGCGTCTGGCCCTGCGGCAGGCAGAGCTGACACACTACAACGGCGGCACCCTGCCCGGCAATGTCCGCTTCTGTGATTGCGAAAAGCTGGCCGCCGCCACCCCGGAGCAGTGGGTGCGGCTGGGGGAGCAGAAACCCGGCTGCATCGTGCTGGACTGCTACCATGAGCTGAGCGCCGTGTGTTGGGCACAGTCGGTGCAGAAGCTGCTGCGGATGTGCCCCCAGGCAAAGGTGCTGGGGCTGGGTGTTCCCAACGGTGCCCCCGTCTGCGCCGCCGCGCAGGAGCTGTTTGCCGACTGCATCGTCTCCCACATGACTGTGGCCGAGGCCATGGCCGCCGGGACCATGCCGGTGCCCTCGGCCTATGCAGCCCTGCTCTGGCCTCAGGAGGAGGAGCTGGCCACCCTGCGCGCCCGGATCAAAAACCTGTGTATGCCCAAGGGCGACACCTCCCTGCGCGTTCAATATGAAGAGCTGAGCTGGTCTCTGCGTCAGGTGGAGAACCTGACCGTTCTGCTGCCCCGCCTGCTCAGCGATACCAGCGGCCATTATCTGGTTCTGTTTGAATCCGCCGCCTATCAGGAAAAGCTGGGCGCGGAGCTGGAACAGCTGCTGCGCACTGTGGACCCTGCTGTCCGCTTTTACGCTGCAGATCACGCCTGCTTTGCGGATTCTGCTGCCGTGGAGACCTTCCTCTCCGATACAGCCCCCGGCCCCAAGGTCCTGCTCTGCGTCAACGCGCCGGGAGTCCAGCAGCCGCTGGAGAGGCTGGCCGGGGTCATTCTGGTGCGCCAGTCCAGCCTGATGTCCACCTTCAAGCAGATGCTCTGCCGCGCGCTGGTGGCTGCAGGCAGCCGCAGCGTGCCGGTGTTTGACCTTGTGGCACAGTTCGAGGGGCTGGGCAACGGCCGCACCCTGCAGCGTGACTGCACCGAGGCCATGACCAGGGCCGGCAGCAAAACGCCGGGCTTCCGGCAGGAGCGCCCCATGCAGCAGACCTACCGCCTGTATGGCAAGCTGCGCCGGGAGATGGAGGCCCGCTGGGAGGTGCTGTGTCAGGCCGCCGCCGATGCCGCCGCCAAAGAGGGCACCCTGGAGCTGCCCCGGAGCTATACCATCCACAGCGGCGTGCCCGTGGGCAAGTGGCTCGAACTCCAGCGGCAGGTACAGGCCGGGCAGCGCCCGGGCCGCCTGACGGCTGAGCAGGCCGCCAAGCTGGAAAAACTGGGCATCCGCTGGAACCACCGGCTGGAAGCTGCCTGGGAAAAGGGCTTTGCCTCCGCACAGAAATACCGCACCGAGCACGGTGACCTGCTGGTGCCGGTGCGCTACCGCGATAAAAATGATTTTGCACTGGGCGAATGGATCGTCTACAACCGCCAGCGCTATCTGGGCGGCAACCTGACCCAGAACCGCATCGAGCGGCTGGAAGCCATCGGCATGGTGTGGAGCACCTCCAACGATCTGTGGGAGCAGAACTATGCCGCCGCCACCCAGTATTATCTGGAACACGGCGATCTGGAAGTGCCCATCAAGTACGAAACGCCCTCCGGCTTCGGTCTGGGGGTCTGGCTGGGGGCCCAGCGCGCCGCTCACAAGGCAGGCGAGCTGCCTCAGGAACAGGTGGAGCGGCTGGACGCTCTGGGCATGGACTGGACCAACCGCAACGACCGCAAGTGGATGTCCCTGTACGATGTTGCCGCCGCCTACTACCATGAGCACGGCAACCTGAACGTCCCCTCGGAGTATGTCACGCCGGACGGAGTGCTGCTGGGCAAGTGGGTGGCGCGCCAGCGCTATGCCTACCTGAACCCGGACCGCTCCAGCGCCCGGGTCACCCCTGAGCGCAAGGCCCTGCTGGACAAGCTGGGCATGGTGTGGGAAAAGTACGACCCCTGGCAGGAGCGCTATGATCTGGCTCTGGCCTACAAGACAGAGCACGGCGATCTGGAGATCCCCTCTGTCTACAAGACCGCGGACGGTGTTTGGCTGGGCAGCTGGGTCAGCCGCCAGCGGCAGGCCCTGAACTCCGGCAGCAGCGCCCTGAGCAGTGAGCGCCGCAAGCTGCTGCGCACCCTGTTCAAGGGCGAGCGCCGCCCCAGTGATCCCGCCGCTGACCACGGCACCGTGCGCGAGGCCAACTGGGAGCGGAACTTCCGCAGTGCCGCCCGCTACGCCCGCAAATACAAGCACCTGCTGGTCCCCGCCAGCTATGTGGACAGCGACGGTGTCCGGCTGGGCGTGTGGATCTCCAACCTGCGTGCAGCCCGCAAGAACCGCCCGGATTCCTATCAGGTCACGCCCGCCCACATCAAAAAGCTGAACAGCATCGGCATGGTGTGGGATGCCCGGGATGCCAAGTGGGGAACCGCCTATCAGCAGGCAAAGGCCTACTACAAGGCACACGGCAACCTCCACGCCGCCGCCAACTACAAATCCGACGAAACCGGCTTCTGCCTGGGCGACTGGCTCCGCCGGATGCGGGAGTGGGATACCGCCCACGACCCCAAGCTCACCCCTGAGCGCCGCGCAATGCTGGATAAGATCGGGATGGAGTGGAGCGAATAAGAGAAAAAAGCCACCGGTTTTTGATATGTACCCCTAATACTGGACACCAGTATTGGGGGTATTTTTATGAAATACAGCTATGAGTACAAAAAGCAATGC
>ERZ773145.3343-NODE-3343-length-10171-cov-9.807236_pt1 | contig 10171 bp, 8 predicted proteins | sample MGYA00580848_ERZ773145 | MGnify/ENA primary metagenome ERZ773145 (study PRJEB29015, sample SAMEA2737858) | human gut metagenome | biome: human gut; feature: human-associated habitat; material: faeces | place: China | collected 2012 ... | reverse complement strand
CCCTTGTGGGGTCAAGGGGCAAAGCCCCTTGCGGAGTCCAGAGGCAGAGCCTCTGGCGTTCCCCATCAGAATATCAAGTCCATGCTCCGCAGTTTTTCGCGAAGCCAGCTTTCGGATAGGCCGGATTTCTGCGACATTTCGCGAATTGTTAAACCCGATAGGTACGCGTCAGACAGTACCTCCGGGTCGCTCAGGTTGTCCCAGTCGATGTCCGGGATGACCGGCGCGGGCGGGGGCGTGTAGACGGGCTTGGGCGGCATCGGCTTGGGGGCGGTGCGCACCGGGTTGCGGAACGCGGCGGACTGCGCACGTTCCGCCAGCAGCTTCACGTTCGCTTTCATCTTCCGCTCCTGCGCCACATACGGGCGAATCACCCCAAGAAACGCTTCGCCGTAGCGCGCGGTCTTGATTTCGCCCATGCCGCTCACGCTCCGCATTCCGTCCAGCGTCTCCGGCTTGCGCCGTGCCATCTCCGTCAGCGTCGCGTCATTGCAGATGATGTAGGGCGGGACGTGGTGCAGCTTCGCCAGTGCCATCCGCACCTGCCGCAGCTGCTCGAACAAATCGCCGCCTGCCGGGGCTTCGATTTTCCCGATGCTGCCGACCTTCTCCGCCGTCGCCTGCTGCCCCAGATGCGCGCCGTCCGCTCCTCGCCGCCGCTGCCGGGCGATTTCCTCCGCCTCGCCGTAGCGCGCGCCGCAGCAGGCGCTGCAATGTCCGCAATCCTGCGCGGTATTCTCCCCGAAGTACCGCAGGATAAACGCCCGCAGGCAGCCGGGCTTCGTGCAGTAATCCACCATTCGGTTCAGGCGGTTCATGTCCTGATAGCGCACCGCCGACTGCTCCGCCGCCGTCATGTTCTCGTTTGGCTCTGTGTGCTCAATCATCCACTTCGCGGTGAAAATGTCCGACCCGTTGTACAGCAGGATGCACTCCGCCGCCTCGCCGTCGCGTCCGGCGCGCCCTGCCTCCTGATAGTACGCCTCCATCGAACGCGGCATTTGGTAGTGAATGACAAACCGCACGTTGGATTTGTCGATGCCCATGCCGAACGCGTTCGTCGCGACCATCACCGGGCAGGTGTCGTACTGAAATTTCTCCTGATTCTCCTTGCGCTCCTCGTCGCTCAATCCCGCGTGATAGCGCGTCGCGTCGATACCCGCGCGAATCAGATTATCGCAGACCTGTTCGACCGCCTTGCGCGTTGCGCAGTAAACGATGCCGCTTTCGCCGCGTTTCCGGCGGAGAATATCCATGAGGGCAGCATCGCGGTTCTTGGGGCGGATGACCTCGAAGTAGAGGTTCGGGCGGTCGAAGCCGGTCGTGACCGTTTCCGGGTTTTGCAGGCGCAATAGGCGGATGATATCTTGCCGGACGCGCTCGGTTGCGGTCGCGGTGAACGCGCCCAGCACCGGGCGGGTGGGCAGCGAATCGACGAAATCCGCGATACGCAGATACACCGGGCGAAAATCCTGCCCCCACTGGGAGACGCAGTGCGCCTCGTCCACGGCAAGCAGAGAAATCGGCATGGATTGCGCCATCGCCTGAAACGAGGGCGTTTCGAGGCGCTCCGGGGCGACGTAGATGATTTTGTACGCGCCCTGCCGCGCGCGCTGCATGGCGAGTTCCATCTGGCGCGGGGTGAGTGAGCTGTTGAGGTACGCAGCTGGAACGCCCGCGCTTTTGAGCGCCGCCACCTGATCCGCCATCAGCGAAATCAGCGGCGAAATAACAATCGCGACCCCAGGCATCATCAGCGCCGGCACCTGATAGCACATGGATTTCCCCGCGCCCGTGGGCATCACGCCGAGTGCATCCCGGTGGTGCGTCAGCGCATTCACCATGACCTCCTGCCCCGGTCGGAACGCCTCATGCCCAAAGTACTTCCGCAGGGTTTCCTGTGCTTGCATCCGTTTCTTCCTTTCTTATGGGAGGACGTGGGGAGGCGCCAGAGGCTCTGCCTCTGGACTCCGGCAGGGCTCTGCCCTGCACCCGCGAAGGGTCTTCGACCCTCTCGACACCCTTTTCGCGATTGAGTTGGTGACACTCTCATACTGGTTCCGCGTGTTTATTGGGGGGACGCAAGGGGCGCTGCCCCTTGACTCCGCCAAAGGGTCTTCGACCCTCTGGACTCCCTTTCGCGCGATTCAGTTGAGCGCATTTGCATACAATGCCCGCGTGTTTATTGGGGAAACGCAAGGGAGTTCCTCCCTTGACCCTTTCGCGCGATTCAGTTGGTGACAACTGCATACAATGCCCGCGTGTTTATTGAGGGAACGCAAGGGAGTTCCTCCCTTGACCCTTTCGCGTGATTCAGTTGGTGACGACTGCATACAGTGTCCGCGTGTTTATTGAGGGAACCCGCTGCTTAGAGGTACTTCACCTTCACCGTCGGCGGAAGCATCTCCGGCACGTCCTGCCCCTTCGCCAGCACCAGCACTTCAATGCGGTACAGGCGCATCAGCTCCGGCAGCGTCAGCTTCTCCGTCTCCAATTCCAACACGCGGTCAACACACCGCAGCGCCAGCAGCGAACTTTTCCGCACATCCTGCGCACATCCGGTCAGCGCGACTGTCAGGTGTCCGCCCTCGTCCTTCGCGCGGGTCAGGAACGCAATCGCCTCGTGCGACAAGTCCGCAAATTCCCCGATGACCATCACGCGGCGCATGATGCCGCCGGAAATGTGGCGCATGAGGGCGCTCTCGAAGCGCACCGCCAATTCGCTCTGACGCACTTCGCTCGTCTTGTCGCGCGTCATGAGCGCCAGCGCCATGTCCTTCGCGCTGATTTCGCCCTTCACGACTGCGTTCACCGCCTTGGCAATCGGCATTTCCACCTGATAGCGCTCCATCAGCTGCATCGCGGCGGGCAGCGCGTTGATGCCCTCCACCGTGCCGACCTGCCGAACGGCTTCCTGCGGCGGAACACCCTGTCCGATGAGGATGCCGCAGCGGTTGTTGCGGCTGTGCATGGATGTTGCGGTCACGATGAGGTCGCCGATGCCCGCCAGTCCGCCGAACGTGTACTCCGCGCAACCCATTTTCAGCCCCAGACGGCTGATTTCTGCAATGCCGCGCGTGATGAGGGCGGCGCGGGCGTTGTCGCCGTTGCCCAGCCCGCTGGAAATGCCGACGGCGAGCGCCTCGATGTTCTTCATCGCGCCGCACAGCTCTACGCCGAGCACGTCCGTGTTCGTATAGGTGCGCATACAGGTGTTCATGAACACGTCCTGCACCGTTTCCGCCACCTGCATGTCCGTGCAGGCGGATACGATGGAAGTCGGCATATCAAGCGCGACTTCCTCCGCGTGGGTCGGGCCGGACAGCGCGACGAGTTTCACATGGTCATGCTGCCCGTCCTTGCTCAATTCGTCGCGGATGACCTCGGTCATGGTCATGAGTGTGTCCGGCTCAATGCCCTTGGCAACATCCACGATAATCTGTCCGTCCGGGATGAACGGGCGCGCGCTTTCCGCCGTCTGCCGAATGGCGATAGACGGCACGGCGAAAAGCAGAATATCCTTGCCGCTTGCCACTGTCTGCAAATCGCAGGTGAAATGCACCGTTTCGGGGATGACCAGCCCCGGCAGCGCGGGATGCGTGCGCGTAGCAGACAGATTTTCGATTTTCTTCGGGGATCTTGACCAGACGGTTACATCATGCCCATTGCGGTGCAAAAGCCGCGCCAGCGCAATGCCCCATGTGCCGGAGCCAAGAATGCCAATTGTCGTCTGGTTATTCATGCGATGTTTCTCCTTCTGCTGGATGATGGACGTTCAGCTCGCGCATCAGCATCTCGTAAAACTCCTTCTGATCGCGCCGCAGCCGAATGAAATGCCCTTCGGGATTCAAGAAGCAGTGTTCGGACGTGCCGGTGAACACACGCGTTCCGTCCTGCTTCGTCATGTCGTAGCCAATCGTCAGCACGACGCCGTTGAACGCCTCCACGCGCACATCCACCGTGATGCGGTCGTCGAACGTCGTCGTCGCCAGATACTTGCAGTTCACCGCTGTCACGGGCGAAATCACCCCGCGCCGCTCCAGTTCCGCATACGGGAAGCCGAGCTGCTCCAGATACGCCACGCGCGCTTCCTCCATGAAGCGGATATAGTTCGAGTGGTGCGTCACGCCCATGCGGTCGGTTTCATAATACTGCACCCGATGTGTTAATGCTTGCATTGCTTACCAATTCAGGCGGCATCCGTCCGCGGAGCAGCCCGTTTCCTCCTGATTTTCTTCCGCCGGAATCACGCCGCGCAGCACGTCCGTCATTTCCGGCAGCGTGTACGCCCGCAAGCGAATGCGCTGCCCATTGACGAACAGAATCGGCACGCCGCGCGGATGATAGGTGTCCAGCGTGTTTTGGATGGCGGCTTTCACGTCGCCTAAATAGGTGCGGTTTTCCAGCGCCTGACGCATTTCGTCCGCATTCAGTCCGATGTCCGCCGCCAGCACGCACAGCACATCAATTTGCCCGATGTCGCGCCCCTCGACCCAATACGCGCGGTAAACCCGGTCGCTCCACGCTTCGTGCTTGCCCGATTTTTCCGCCAGCACCGCCCCTTCAAACGCGAGATACGTCATCGGGCGCGGGCGGATTTCCGGCGGAAGCTGCATGTTCAGCCCGACCGTCTCCGCGGGTTCTTTCAGCCGCGCGAAATACGCCCGATGCTCCTCGTCGCAGATGTCGGTCGCCTCGCTGACTTCGGGGGTCAGCGCATACGGATGCTCGATGATTTCCGCCTCTTGGTGCAGCGTTTTCAGCGCTGCGCGGAGGTTTTCTTTCGTGACAAGGCAGAACGGACACACATAGTCTGTCAGAAAATCAATGGTCAGCATGGGGGTCTTCTCCTTTCGGGGGGATAATCAGCCGTCGTCGTCGCGCCAGCATTCGTTTTTCGCGCTGCCATCGCGGTACGTCGGTTCATAGGGCGACATGTCCTCGTCGTCCTCATCGGGGGACACGCGGTCGCTGTCGTCAGGAATTTTGCGGATGCGCTCCATCTTCGCCGCCTCCTTACGTTCTGCCTTCTATCATACCACTTTCGCGGGAGGACTGCAAGGGGAAAGAAAAAGCGCCTTGCCCCGGATGGTATGCGGGACAAGGCGGAAGGAGATTTTGTTGCGGGTTAGTTGTTCAGCCAGTCGTTGGCGTCGGGGTAGGTGTAGGGGATGTTGTTGGTTTTGGCGTACTCGGCAGCGTAGGAGTTGCGGGGGACGGTGAGGGTGAGGTTGGGGCAGTCGGAGAACGCGTAGTCGCCAATGGCGGCAACGGAATTGGGGATGGAGACGGAGGTCAGGGATTTGCAGTAGGAGAACGCGCGGTCGCCAATGGAGGTAACGGAATCGGGGATGGAGACGGAGGTCAGGAAAGTGCAGGAGCCGAACGCGTAGTCGCCAATGGAGGTAACGGAATCGGTGATGGAGACGGAGGTCAGGGAAGTGCAGGAGCCGAACGCGCAGTCGCCAATGGAGGTAACGGAATCGGGGATGGAGACGGAGGTCAGGGAAGTGCAGGAGTCGAACGCGTAGTCGCCAATGGAGGCAATGCCCTGTGGAATGGTATAAGTTGAAGACTTGATGCCGGCAGGATAGGAAATCAAGGCTTTATCGGCTTTTCGGAACAAAACGCCATCAATGGTGGCAAAATACGGATGATCAGGAGAAACAGAAATTGTTTTCAGCTTGGAACAGCCTACAAAAAGATTCGTACCAATTTGTTCAACGGAATCGGGGATGGAGACGGAGGTCAAGGAGTCGCAGGAGTAGAACGCGCTGTAGCGAATGGAGGTAACCGTCTTTCCAGCAATCTTTGCAGGAATGGCAAGGCGGTCTGCGCTCCCTTTGTATCTTGTAATTTCTATTGTACCATCATCCAGCAGCGCATACTGGTAGTCGCGCTCATTCTCCGCCGCTGCCCCCGTCCAGCACGCACACACCATCACAACAACCATCAGCAGAGCCACAAACCATTTCATTTCCATTAGAACAACCTCCTTTATGGCATTATCATACACAAAAGCCCTTCATTTGTCAATGCGATTCCATAAAAATCCCCCAGCATATCCACGATACGAAAATATTTGTTCGTGTTCGCCTTGCATGTGCCGGACAAAATGTGCTATACTGTGTTCCTAAGCCAAGGAGGATTGCAACGATGAACGACCAAATCATCATTCGCGGCGCAAGAGAGCATAACCTGCGCAATGTCAGCCTGACCGTCCCGCGCGACAAGCTCGTTGTGTTTACGGGGCTGTCCGGGTCGGGCAAAAGCTCGCTGGCGTTCGATACCATTTATGCCGAGGGACAGCGGCGCTATGTGGAAAGCCTGTCCAGCTATGCGCGGCAGTTTCTGGGGCAGATGGAGAAGCCCGATGTTGACCAGATTGACGGCCTGTCCCCCGCCATCTCCATTGACCAGAAAACCACCAGCCGCAATCCGCGCTCGACCGTCGGCACGGTGACGGAAATCCACGATTATCTGCGTCTGCTTTATGCGCGGGTGGGTCATCCGCATTGCCCGAAGTGCGGCAAGGAAATCCGCCAGCAGACCGTTGACCAGATGGTGGACGCGATTGTCGCCTATCCCGAAGGCACGAAGCTGATGGTGCTGTCGCCCGTCATCCGCGGCAAAAAGGGCGAACATGTCAAAGTGTTCGAGGAGGCGCGCAAGAGCGGTTTCGCGCGCGTGCGGGTGGACGGCGAGCTGTACCGGCTGGAAGAAGTGCCGGCGCTGGACAAAAAGAAGAAGCACTCGATTGAAATCGTCGTTGACCGCCTGATTGTCCGCCCCGGCAAGGAGTTCCAGAGCCGTCTGGCGGATTCCATTGAGACGGCGACGAAGCGCTCCGGCGGCTTGGTCATCATGGACATGATGGACAAGGGCGAACTGCTCTTCTCCATGAATTACGCCTGCCCGGACTGCGGCATTTCCATCGAGGAACTCAGCCCGCGCATGTTCTCCTTCAACAGCCCCTATGGCGCGTGTCCGGCGTGCAGCGGGCTGGGCTACCGCATGGTGGTAAGTACAGATATTCTGTTCCCGGATAAGTCGCTGTCCCTGCGGCAGGGCGGGCTGAACGCCATGGGCTTTGGTTCGGCGGATGGCGACGGCGTGACGGCGCAGTATTTCCAAGCCTTATGCGACAAGTACGGCTTCACGATGGACACGCCGATTCAGGAGATTCCCGAAGCGGGCATCCATGCCCTGCTCTACGGCACGGGCAGCGAGAAGCTGACCATGACCTACGACACGCCCAGCGGCAGGGGAACGTATTCCACGACGTTCGAGGGCGTGATTCCGTCCTTGGAGCGCCGCTATGAGGAAACAGGCAGTGAAGCCATGAAAGCCGCCTATGAAGAGTACATGGCGGAAGAACCCTGCCCCGTCTGCCACGGCAAGCGCCTGAAGCCGGAAGCGCTGGCGGTCACGGTCGGCGGCAAGAATTTGTATGAGGTGTCCAGCCTGTCCATCACGGACGCGCGGGCGTTCTTTCAGTCGCTGGCGCTGACGGAGAAGGAAAGCATGATTGCCGCGCAGATTTTGAAGGAAATCAACGCGCGCATGGGCTTTCTGGAGGACGTCGGGCTGGGCTACCTGACATTGGCGCGCGCGGCAGGGTCGCTGTCCGGCGGCGAGGCGCAGCGAATCCGGCTGGCGACGCAGATTGGCTCAGCGCTCATGGGCGTGCTGTATATTCTGGATGAGCCGTCGATTGGCCTGCATCAGCGCGACAACATGAAACTCATTAACACCTTGAAAAAAATGCGCGACTTGGGCAACACGCTGATTGTCGTCGAGCACGACGAGGACACGATGTACGCGGCGGACTGGATTGTGGACGTCGGGCCGGGCGCGGGCATCCACGGCGGCAACATCGTCGCGGAAGGCACGGTGGAGGATATCAAGCGCAATCCGAACAGCATCACCGGGCAGTACCTGTCGGGCAAGAAACGCATCGAGATTCCCGACGTGCGCCGTCAGCCGAAAGGCTTCCTGACCATCCGCGGCGCGAAGGAGCATAATCTCAAAAACATTGACGTGAAAGTGCCGCTTGGCTGCCTTTGCTGCGTGACGGGCGTGTCGGGGTCGGGCAAATCCAGCTTGGTGAACGAAATCCTCTACAAGCACTTGGCGAAGGTGCTGAACCGCGCGAAAACCCGTCCCGGCGCGTTTGGCAGCATGGAGGGCGTGGAGCAGCTGGACAAAATCATCTGCATTGACCAAAGCCCCATCGGGCGCACGCCCCGGTCGAATCCGGCGACGTACACCGGGCTGTTTGACCAGATTCGCAAGATCTTTGCCGCCTCCCCCGAAGCGAAGGCGCGCGGCTACAAGGAAAACCGCTTCTCCTTCAACGTCAAGGGCGGGCGGTGCGAAAACTGCTGCGGCGACGGGATGCTGAAAATCGAAATGCACTTCCTGCCGGATATTTTCGTGCCGTGCGACGTGTGCAAGGGCAAGCGCTACAACCGCGAGACGCTGGAAGTGACCTACAAGGGCAAGAATATCTCCGACGTGCTGGACATGAACATCGAGGAAGCCATCACCTTCTTCGAGAACCACGAGAGCATCCGCCGCAAGCTCGAAACGCTTTATGACGTCGGCTTGGGGTACATGAAGTTAGGGCAGGCATCGACGACCCTTTCCGGCGGCGAAGCGCAGCGCGTGAAGCTGGCGACGGAGCTCAGCCGCCGCGCGACGGGCAAGACGCTCTATGTCTTGGACGAGCCGACGACCGGGCTGCACATGGCAGACGTGGACAAGCTCATCGGCGTTTTGCAGCGCCTGACCGAAACGGGCAACAGCGTGCTGGTGATCGAGCACAATCTGGATGTCATCAAGGTGGCGGACTACCTGATTGATCTCGGCCCGGAAGGCGGCGACAAAGGCGGCGAAATCGTCTGCGAAGGCACGCCGGAGGAAGTCGCCGCGTGCGAAAAGTCGTACACGGGGCAGTTCCTCAAGAAGATGCTGGGGAAACGCTGATTTCTGCCGCGCAATGCGGATGCCGTCAGCGCGAATCCGATTCCGAAGAGAATCACCATTTGAAAAATTGACGAGGCGGGTGTGCCTGCCATCAGCGGAGCGCACCCGCTTCCTGCTGCGCGAAAATGCAACATTCCCGGAAATATGTTGAAATTCATCGAAAAACGCGATATAATGGAACAAGTTAATCTGCCGGAAAGGGGTGAGCGGCTTGAAGAAACATGGAATCCGCGACCTGCTGATACTGGCGCTGATTTGGGCGCTTATTGGCGCGGCATGGGCGGAAGAGACGCTGCCCACCTCCATCCGCGAGGCGCAGTCCGCTGAAGAGGCAAACGCGCTGCTCATCCAGTCTGATACCGGCGAACGCTTGAATGTTGTGAGCGGGCAAGTCCGCCTGATTGTCCAGACGCGGCGCGACGACATGTTCTGCGCTGATTACTGGCGTTCGGGCGAGGAAAAAGGCGAATTTGACCTAACTGCGAAGGAAAACCGTTACGGCGCGCCTTATGCCTACTACATCGGCACCATGTGCACGCGTGCGGTGTACTCGATGGCGCTGTCCTACCTTGGCGTGGATATGACCCCGGTGGATATGAGCGTCCTTGCCCAGCGGCGCACGCTGAATGAGCCGTACGACGAAATCACGGCGCTGGTGGATGGTTTGGCGCAGCGTGGATTGACCGAAGCGACATTTGATGAAATGATGGCGCAGTATCTCAACGATGAGCGATATTCGCCGCTATATATATATATGAAGCGGACGAACGGTGTGGGCCATGCGCTGCTGATTGTGGGGTATAATGCGGAGCGGAAGCGGTTTGTGGCGGTTGATCCGTCGCCGCGCGGATTTCAGGGGGATACGGTGCGGACGTATGAATTGTCGTTTGCGCAGAATCGCCAGCGGGTGATGCGCTGCCCGTATGCGAAGGACTTGGAAGGCGCAAAGGTCTTGCAGGTGTATCAGTGGTATTGGATAGGAGAAGAAACAGAAAAAGAATAGGCGCGGCACAAAGAGACAAGTGAAGAATGTTCTTGTAAATAAAAAAAGCCAGCGGAATTGCACCGCTGGTTTTTCTTATATCCTTTTGGGGTTGGGTATCCGTTTGGAGGGGGAAAGCAAGGGCAAGGTGTGGTGGAGCGGCTATGTGGTCGCGCCCATTTGGCGCGACAATGTGCAAGT
>ERZ773145.3339-NODE-3339-length-10183-cov-10.309834_pt1 | contig 10183 bp, 5 predicted proteins | sample MGYA00580848_ERZ773145 | MGnify/ENA primary metagenome ERZ773145 (study PRJEB29015, sample SAMEA2737858) | human gut metagenome | biome: human gut; feature: human-associated habitat; material: faeces | place: China | collected 2012 ... | reverse complement strand
CTGCCGGAGCGGTGCTTAAGCCGCAAGGCGGGAATTGTGCGGTGTTGCCTTATAAATGTGTTGATCGGAATATTTCAACTCTCTTTTGCGGGGTTCGGGGATGCCTTGATTACGCCAAGGCCCAAATCACTGGATAGCGGCGCGCAGTATTTCCAGCAGCGGGGTGATCATCCCGGCTGCAGCGGGACCGCCAAAGTTCACGATGCCGCGCAGCGGCATGGAATCCAGCATCTGAGCTACGGCTTCGCTGCTGGCAATCTCGCTGCCGCCTGCGTTGCCGCCGGTCAGGGCATTGCCCGCCTGTGCCAGCACCTGCTGGATGATGGCAGCTGTGCGGTCATCCTTGGAAAGCTCGCCGATGGTGGTGTTTTCGTCAATCACGAACGGGCGGCGGCGCGGGGTGTTGAACCGCACGCTGAGCGTTGCGTGGATATCCCGGCTGGAATGGCCCAGTAAAATCTTGTACTCGCCTGGGGCGGCGTACCAGCTGCCCAGCGTTTCGTCATAGTAGCTCAAATCCTGCGCGGTCAGGGTGAACTCTACCTGCTTTTCCTCGCCAGGTTCCAGCTTGACCTTCACGAACTTGCGCAGCTCCTTGGGCGGGCGGCCGGTGGTGCCGGTGCAGTCTGCTACATACAGCTGCACAACTTCCTTGCCGGGCATCATGCCAACATTCTTCACGCTCACCCGTACCCGCACGCTGTCGCCCTCGGCAAACTCGTCCGCCGTCAGCTGGGCATTGCGGTACACAAACCCTGTGTAGGAAAGCCCGTGCCCAAACGGCCACAGCACCGGCATCTTGCGGGCATCGTACCAGCGGTAGCCGACATACACGCCCTCGCGGTATTCCACATGGCGGCCGTCACCGGGGAAGTCGAGATAACACGGGGTATCTTCCAGCCGCAGGGGCCAGGTTTCCGGCAGGCGGCCGCTGGGGTTGGCATCGCCCCACAGCAGGGCGTCCGCCGCAGCGCCAACACCTTCGCCGCCCAGATACATGCACAGCACGGCGTTCACATCGTTGGCCCAGGGGCATTCCACCGGGGAACCGGTGTGCAGCACCACAACAGTGTTTTTCTGCACGGCGGCCACGCGGGCAATCAGGTTGTTTTGGCTTTCCGGCAGGCGCATATGGCTGCGGTCAAAGCCTTCGCTTTCAAAAGATTCCGGCAGGCCCGCAAAGATCACCGCCGCGTCAGCTTCCGCTGCAGCGGAAACCGCGCGCAGGAACTCTTCCTCCTCCCGCTGGTCCAGATCAGCGGGGAAGCCCTCCACATAGCTCACCCGGCGGCCATGGCTTTCGGCCATTTCCAGCGCGCTGTCCACCCTGATGGTGTTGATGTGGCTGGAGCCGCCGCCCTGATAGCGCGGCGTTTTGGCAAAGCCGCCGATGTATACTACCTTGCTGCCCTTTTTCAGCGGCAGCACACCGCGGTTCTGCAAAAGCACGGCGCATTCCTTGGCCAGCTCTGCGGCGATGGTGTGGTCGCCTTTCAGGTCCAGCTCCGGGGCCGGGGCGGCAGCTTCGTCCGCCGCGCGGAACACAATGTTCAAAATGCGGATCACAGCCTTGTCCAGCGCGGCTTCGCTCAAGGTGCCGGCTTTAACGGCGGCCACGATCTTGGCGTCATTGACACCGCCGGAACCGGGCATTTCCAGGTCAAGCCCAGCCGCAACACCTTTTACACGGTCAGCTACAGCGCCCCAGTCGGACATCACAAAGCCCTTAAAGTTCCACTCGGTGCGCAGGATATCGGTCAGCAGCATGCGGCTTTCGCTGGCAAATACATCGTTCACGCGGTTGTAGCTGCACATCACCGTCCAGGGCTGGGATTTCTTGACGGCGGTTTCAAATGCAGGCAGGTAAATTTCGCGCAGCGTACGCTCCGTCATGTCGGACGATGCGCTCATGCGGCGGTACTCCTGGCTGTTGGCGGCAAAATGCTTGATGGAGGTACCAACCCCCTGGCTCTGTACGCCGTTGATGTACCCGGTGGCCAGCTCCCCGGCCAGCACCGGGTCTTCGGAGTAATATTCAAAGTTGCGGCCGCACAGCGGGCTGCGCTTGATGTTTACGGCAGGCCCCAGCACAACGCCAACGCCGAACGCGCGGGCTTCCCGCCCGATGGCCGCACCCTCCCGGCGGGCCAGGTCGGGGTCAAAGCTGGCGGCAACGGAGCACCCGGCGGGGAAGCAGACCGCCTTGCGGCTGTGGTTGGGGTCGTCCTGTTCCGGGTCCTGGGTGCGCAGGCCGTGCGGGCCGTCCGAGACCATCAGGGTGGGAATGCCCAGGCGTTCCACGGTTTTGGTGTGCCAGAAATCCGCGCCGGAGCAAAGCCCGGCCTTTTCTTCCAGCGTGAGCTGGGCAACCAGTTCGGGAATGTTGTGTTCCATCAAAAAGTCATCCTCCTTTTGTCCACCAGCTGCGGGTGGGGGCAAGGGCAGGTGGCGGTTGTTCGGGCAGTGGAAACGTGCCGGATACACCGTTCCGCCCACGCTGCCTCCGGGGTGTGCCAAAATGGACACACACCCCCATATTTTGTATTATTATACACCACTTTGCACGCGAAAAGATAGCCTTTTTGTTAAAAAATGTGAAGTCTGAAAACTTTTTCTGTGCAGGATGTTGGTGCGTCTTGCATTGTATTTCTCCTCTGTTTCGTGTAAAATTTAAAATTAGGATATACAGCGGCAAAAACGTTTTTTTGGGCTGTATTCCAGGGAGGAAAAAATGAAAAAAGATAAACGGATTTTGGCCCTTGTTTTGGCGGCGGCCATGATGGGCACCACTGCGCTTCCGGTTTGGGCCCAGACCCCGGAAACGGTGGACAGCAGCGTGGTGGAAGTGGAAGGCACGCTGGAAAACATCATAGCTGCCCGTGAAGCACTGGCTGCGCAGCCGGCAACGCTGGCGGAGGATGACAACAACATTCAGGCGGCGCAGACCATGGTGGAGCGCGTGGCCAATGCCGTAAAGAACCATACGGAAACAGCAGAGAAAGTAAATATCAAAGACCTGAACTTGGATAAAGATCTGGTGCTTTCCACCCTGGCTGACCTGAATGCGCGTGTGGAAGGCGGCGAGGCCATCAGCAAATTGTCCTGCTATTATAGCAGAGATACCGGGCTGGCGGTGGCAATCGGCCTTGAATACTGCACGGCGCAGGATGTTGCCGCCATGCAGATAAAGCTGGACCAGCTGGTGGACCAGGCCAACACCCTGTGCCAGACGGATCTGGAAAAGGTGTTCTATGTGCATGAATGGCTGGTGCAGAACATTGCCTATGACCGGGAACACCTTAGTGATGATGTGCAGGACGACCACAACCTGCGCGGCGCCCTGCTGGAAGGGACTGCCGTCTGTGACGGTTACGCCAAAACGTATGCCCTTACCCTGCACAAGCTGGGTATCACTGGTGTGCTGGTAACCAGTAAAGATATCGGCCATGCGTGGAACATGGTCAAGCTGGACGGGAACTGGTACCAGGTGGACTGCACCTGGGATGACCCGGTGGACGGTTCGGATCAGCTGGGATATTGCATGCATAAACACCTGCTGTGTACCACAGAGGAGATGAACACCAACCATAACGATGACGGCGATGACAGCGTTGCCTTTGACCTTGAAAACCTTGGCACGCAGAACATCGTGAACCTGGCCACGGACGATACCTATGAAAACACCTGGTGGAAAGACAAGCGGAGCGCGATCTTCCCGTGTGGGGGCGACTGGTACTATGCGTCCGGCGAACGCCTTTTCTGGCGTGATGACCTGGGCGACTGTGATTCCAACCTGGCGCTTGAAGATGACTCGGGTGTGGTTGCCGGCAGTATTGCGCTGGACGGAACGCTGCTGGTCGCCACGGACAAACAAGCGTGTGAGCAGAGCAGCTGGATCAAACAATATGAACTGGATCTGGCCAGCCATGAAGTGACCGAGAAAAAGAAGGAAAGTCTCCAAAGCATCGGCATTGCGGCCCAGTGGGATGGCATTTATTATGCCGTAAGCCAGCAGGAATACCACCAGGATGTGCGCCAGTATATCAAGACAAGGGATATCCCAGTCCCCACAGCAACCCCGACTGCTGTACCTACCGCAACGCCTACCGCAACGCCTACCGCAACGCCGGTTAAGCCTACGACGACCCCCACTGCAACGCCGGTCAAGCCGACTGCTACACCTACCGCTACCCCTGTGAAACCCACCGCGACCCCTGCCAGCGGCTATACCGGTTGGAAAACCGTGAACGGCAAGGACTACTGGTACGAAAACGGCGTAAAGCAGGGCACCACTGGCCGCGGCAAGGAAATTTATGACCCCGATTCCGACGCCTGGTACTGGCTGGACGCCAACCGGGGCGGCGCAAAAGCCGTCAGCAAGGATGTTTACCAGGAATCCAACGGCGGCAAATGGGTGCGCTACGATGCAAACGGCCATATGATTAAAGGTTGGGATACCAACGATGACGGCACCTATTACTTTGACCTGATCACCGGCGCCATGGCCAAGGGCGATATTGTGGTGGACAACCTGCCCTGCAGCTTTGATACCAACACCGGCATTGGCTGCAACCTGATGTGGCACAGCATGGACGGCAAAGATTACTGGTATGAGGCTGGCAAGCGCCAGGGTTATGATCCCAATAATGCAGCCTACCGCGGCAAAGAAATCTATGATCCGGCCTCCGGTGCCTGGTACTGGCTGGATAACGTGCAGCAGGGTGCTAAAACCGTCAGCAAGGATGTATACCAGGAATCCGAAGCCGGCGACTGGGCCGAAAACGCAGACGGCACCGGCAAGTGGGTGCGGTATGACGCCAACGGCCACATGGTAAAAGGCTGGGATACCAACAATGACGGCACCTATTACTTTGACCAGGTGTACGGCACCATGGCCAAAGGCATTGTGACGATCGACGGCAATCTGTACCTTTTTGATGTTGATACCGGCGTGATGCAGGCCAGCATTACGACCAGCGAGGAAGCCATGGCAGACCGCGTGATCGAGCTGGTCAACCAGGAGCGCACCTCCCGCGGATTGCAGCCCCTGGTCAAGGACGACCGTCTGATGGTTGCCGCAGCAGCCCGCGCCAAGGAGCTTTCCCAGCGATACAGCCACACCCGCCCCAACGGTTCTGAATGCTTTACCATTTTGTGGCACCTGGGCATTGACTATGGCTATGCCGGCGAAAACATTGCCATGGGCCAGAGAACCCCGGAGATCGTGATGAACGACTGGATGAACAGCTCCGGCCACCGCGCCAACATTCTGAGCGAAAACTTTGACTGCATCGGCGTTGGCTACACCATGGTGGACGGCCACCCCTACTGGGTGCAGCTGTTTACCGGTGACTTTGATTTATAAGTAGTTTGTAAACAAATTTAAAACACAGCCCCGCAGCCGTTGCTTTTTTTCGGCTGCGGGGCTATACTGTTTCCATATGCTTAACATATGCCAACTATTTACATATAGCAACAGAAAGGAGAACCTTTATGGAGGGACATATTGGTGACCAGCGCAGCAAAGCCGTGATGCGCTATCTTGACCGGCTGAAAAAGTCTGTGCGCCGCGGGGCGTCTTTAAGCCTTGCCAACGCCCCCAAGCTGCATCTTGGCATTCTGGAAGGGCTGAACCACGCCATTGAGGTGCGCGGCCAGGATGGTGCCGTGTATGTTTCGGACCTGGCGGAGATTTTCAAGCAGCCGCTGCCGGCGATTTCCCGCGGACTGCGCACACTGGAGCAGGATGGCCTGGCCCAGCGCCAGACCGATCCCAATGACCGCCGCCGCACTCTGGTGCGCATCACCCCAAAAGGGGAGGAATCCCGCCTGATCTGCGAAAGCCGTCTGAATGATTACATCACCGGCATTATGGATGACCTGGGCGAAGAATTTTGCCAGCAGTTTGCAAAGGATGCCGAAACCCTGCTGCAGGCCATTGAGCGCCAGAACGAAAAGCTGCTGGCCGAAAAGGAGAAGATGCCATGACAAAAATTTTCAAACATCTGGCCAAACACTGGGCGGCCTGCCTTGTTATTATTGCCCTGCTGTTGGTGCAGGCATACGGCGATTTGACCCTGCCGGACTACACCAGCAAAATTGTGGATACCGGCATCCAACAGTCCGGCATTGCGGACGCTGTGCCAGAAGTAGTGCGGGATTCCACCCTGCAGGTGCTGGAGCTGCTGATGACGGACGCGGACGCCGCCGCGGTGGAAGCCGCTTACACCCAGCCGGGCGGCACCGACAACGCACTCTCCTCCGCTACCAGCTTACAGAAAAAGCTCGCATCCCCCTATACGGTCCGCCTGCTGCGGGCCGATGCGGACCGGGATACGCTGGCGGAGGTATTTTCCACCCCGGATATTGTGCTCTATCTGGCTTCCGCTCAGGCAGCCGGGGAGGGCAACGCCCCGGATGCCGCCGCGCTGGATACCGTTACCGCCCAGTTTGCGGCCATGACCCAGATGCCCGGTTTCAGCCGGGATGCCGTACAGGCCCAGCTGGCCGCAGCCATGGGTCAGGCCGGCGAAAGTGAGCTGAGCGGGCTTTCAGCCCAGGCAGTGCTGCTGGTGGGGCTGGAATATCAGGCCCTTGGCATCAGCGATGCGGTACAGATGAACTACCTGATGCAGACCGGCGGCCGGATGCTGGGGCTGACCCTGTTGATGGTTGCCGCCGCGGTTCTGGTGGGGCTGCTTGCTTCCCGCGTGGCGGCTGCCATTGCGCGGGATCTGCGCCGCGGTGTGTTCCGCCGGGTGGTCAGCTTTTCTGCCTCTGAAACGGACAAGTTTTCCACCGCATCCCTCATCACCCGCACCACCAACGATGTACAGCAGATCCAGATGACCTGCGTAATTTTGCTGCGCATGGTGGCGTATGCCCCCATCCTTGGCATTGGCGGCATCATCCATGTGGCGCAGGCGGGTTCCAGCCTGACCTGGATCATTGTGCTGGCCGTCGCTTTGCTGCTGGCGCTGATTACGGTATTGATGCAGTTTGCCATGCCCAAGTTCAGGATCATGCAAAAGCTGGTGGACCGGCTGAACCTGGTATCCCGCGAGATTTTGACCGGCATTATGCCCATCCGCGCATTCAGCCGCGAACAGCACGAGGAAGCACGCTTTGACGCCGCCAACACCGACCTGATGCGCACCCAGCTGTTCACCAACCGGGTAATGGCTGCCATGATGCCCTTTATGACCCTGATTATGAACGGCACTTCCCTGCTGATCGTCTGGTTCGGCGGCAAACAGATTGATGCCGGCACCATGCAGGTGGGCAGCATGATCGCCTTTATCACCTACACGATGCAGATCGTGATGTCCTTCCTGATGCTGACGATGGTTGCCGTGATGCTGCCCCGTGCCGGCGTTGCCGCGGACCGCATTGACGAAGTGCTGACCACCGAGCCGGCCATCCATGACCCGGTGCCGGAAGCCATCCCCGCTGACCTCAAGCAGTACCACTGGAACGGCGAAGTCGCGTTTCATCATGTCAACTTTACCTACCCCGGCTCCAGCGAGGACGCCCTGCACGATATTGATTTTGTCGCCAAACCCGGCCAGACCACGGCCATTATCGGCTCCACTGGCTGCGGCAAAACCAGTTTGCTGCATTTGATCACCCGTTTTTATGATGTGACCGGCGGCAGCGTGACGGTAGACGGCGTGGATGTGCGCCAGATGCCACAGAGCACCCTGCGCGGCCTTTTGGGTTATGTGCCGCAAAAGGGCGTACTGTTCAGCGGCACCATTGATTCCAACCTGAAATTCGGCGGCGAGAATATCACCGATGCCGATGTGCGCACCGCCGCCCGCATTGCCCAGGCGGAAGAGTTCATCTCCGCCAAGCCGGAGGGGTACGAAAGCCCCATTGCCCAGGGCGGCACCAACGTTTCCGGCGGGCAGAAGCAGCGGCTTTCCATCGCCCGCGCCATTGCCAAACACCCGAAGATCTACCTGTTTGATGACAGCTTCTCCGCGCTGGACTACAAGACTGATGTTGCCCTGCGCCGCGCGCTGAAAGCCGAAACCGGCGACGCCACCGTGATTATTGTGGCACAGCGCATTTCCACTGTGCTGCACGCCAACCAGATTCTGGTTCTGGAAGATGGCCGCATTGTGGGCAAGGGCACCCACGCCCAGCTGATGGAAAGCTGCCCGGCTTACCAGGAAATTGCCCGCAGCCAGCTGAGCAACAAAGAGCTGGACCTGAAAGGAGGGGAAGCCTGATGCCGCATCCCGGACGAATGACGACCCAAAAGGCAAAAGACTTTAAGGGCACCATGCGCAGCCTGCTGGCAGAGCTGGGGCACTACAAGTTCCGCCTGATTGCCGTGATTGTTTTTGCCGTTCTTTCCACGATTTTTAATATTGCAGGCCCCAAGGTGCTGGCCAAAGCCACCACTGCCCTGGCCACCGGCTGGGTGGCCAAGCTGCGGGGCACCGGCAGCATTGACTTTGGCTATATCGGCAAAATCCTGCTGATCCTGCTGGTCATGTATCTGGTTTCCGCTGCGTTCAGTTTCTGCCAGAGCTGGATCATGAGCGGGCTTTCGCAGAAGATGTGTTATGACTTCCGCCGCCAGATCAGCGAAAAGATCAACCGCCTGCCCCTTGCCTATTTTGAAAAGCGCACCGTGGGCGAGGTACTTTCCCGCATTACCAACGATGTGGACACCCTGGGCCAGAGCCTGAACCAGAGCATTACCCAGCTGATCACCAGCATTACCACCATGATCGGCGTGCTCATCATGATGCTGACCATCAGCCCCACGATGACGCTGATTGCCATTTTGATCCTGCCGGTCTCGATGGCGCTGGTGCTGTTGGTGGTCAGGTTCAGCCAGAAATATTTCCGCGCCCAGCAAAAAGTTCTGGGCTCCGTGAACGGCCAGGTGGAGGAAGTATATTCCGGCCACAATGTGGTCAAAGCGTTCAACCGCGAAGATGCCGTTCTGAATGATTTTGACGAAGCCAACAACCGCCTGTTTGAATCCGCCTGGAAAAGCCAGTTTCTTTCCGGCCTGATGCAGCCCATCATGACCTTTGTGGGCAACCTGGGCTATGTAGCAGTGGCCGTTTCCGGCAGCATTTTTGCCGCGCGCGGCATCATCACCATTGGTGACATCCAGGCGTTCATCCAGTATGTGCGCAACTTCACCCAGCCCATCCAGCAGCTGGCCCAGGTCAGCAACATGCTGCAAAGTATGGCGGCGGCTTCGGAGCGCGTGTTTGAATTTTTGGGTGAGCCGGAAGAAGAACAGAACGCTGACCCCGCCCGCCGGGCAGACCCCGCCTGCATTGACGGCCAGGTCACCTTTGACCATGTCAAGTTTGGCTACACGCCGGAAAAGACTGTTATCCGGGATTTCAGCTGCGATGTAAAACCCGGCCAGAAAGTTGCCATTGTCGGCCCCACCGGCGCAGGCAAAACCACCATGGTCAAGCTGCTGATGCGCTTTTACGATGTCAACTCCGGCGCCATTACGCTGGACGGCCACAACGTAAAGGACTTTGACCGCAGCGCCCTGCGCGAAGGCTTTGGCATGGTATTGCAGGATACCTGGCTGTTCCAGGGCACCATTATGGAAAACATCCGCTATGGCCGCCTGGATGCCACCGATGAGGAAGTCATCGCCGCCGCCAAGGCCGCCTGTGCCGACCACTTTATCCGCACGCTGCCCGGCGGCTACCAGATGGAGTTGAACGAGGATGCTTCCAACGTGAGCCAGGGCCAGAAACAGCTGCTGACGATTGCCCGCGCCATTCTGGCGGACAACAAAATTTTGATTTTGGACGAAGCCACCAGCAGTGTGGACACCCGCACCGAACAGCGCATCCAGACCGCCATGGACAACCTGATGCGCGGCCGCACCAGCTTTGTGATTGCCCACCGGCTTTCCACCATCAAGGACGCCGACCTGATTTTAGTCATGCGGGATGGTGACATTGTGGAGCAGGGTACCCACGACGACCTGTTGGCCGCTGGCGGGTTCTACGCCGATTTGTACAACAGCCAGTTTGAAGATGTAAGCGCGTAATTTTTTCTCTGATAAAACAGCAAAAGCCCAAAGCTGCCGGTTAAGTGAACCGTGCCGCTTTGGGCTTTTGGGTTATAAAATAGGGCAATACCGCATAATTCTAAGTGTCGATACGGCGAGCGAGGTGCGGCAGATGCT
>ERZ773145.3331-NODE-3331-length-10200-cov-18.498176_pt1 | contig 10200 bp, 9 predicted proteins | sample MGYA00580848_ERZ773145 | MGnify/ENA primary metagenome ERZ773145 (study PRJEB29015, sample SAMEA2737858) | human gut metagenome | biome: human gut; feature: human-associated habitat; material: faeces | place: China | collected 2012 ... | reverse complement strand
CGCGGCTGAGGACGATGAAGCGGGTGGTGTTGTCGCCGTCGGTGTTGATGCTGGGCACCAGCACCTCCAGCCCGTACAGGGCGGCCGTTTCCACGCTGGCAATGGCCGCCTTGGTCCGGTCGCCGCTCTCCGCCACAAACTTTGCCGCCATGGCCGTGTTGGGCATGGCCGTGGCGGGCAGGCCGAACTGCTTCAGGAAGGTCTCGCTCTGGGCAATGGCCTGCTGGTGGCTGTACACACGGGTCAGGTCGGAAAGCTGGGTGCCGGGCAGCACCAGCAGGTTCTGGGAGATGGGCAGGTCGTAGACATCCACCACCCACAGCCCGGGGTGGTTATAGCACAGGTCCAGCACCGCCGACACATCCCCCGCGTGGCTGTTCTCAAAGGGCACCACGCCGTGGGCGGCATCGCCCTTTTCCACGGCATCGAACACCTCATCCCAGGTGGGGCAGCTCATGGCCTCGGCATGGGGAAAGAGCGCCCGGAGCGCGATGTGGGCAAAGGCACCCTCCACGCCCTGATAGGCGGCGCGGTTGCGGCCCAACACCTCGGCCTCGTACTGCTTGGCCACGTCCATCATGTTCTGCACATGATCCCGGTAATAGGGGCGCAGGGCCGGGTCCCCGATCCGCGCTTCGGCCTTGTCCAGCACCACCTTTTCGCGGGCGGCATCAAAGATGGGCAGGCCGTGGGCCTTTTTGTATTCCGCCACGCTGAGCACCGCCTTCATCCGCCGCTCAAACAGGGCAGCCAGCTGGGCATCCACCGTGTCGATCTCCCGGCGGGCCTGTTCCAGTGCGTCCATCATTCCACATCCTTTGCATTTCGTGATACTGGATTAGTATACCATAACTCGGACACGGAAACAACAAAGGGCGCAGGGTTTCAGGGTGGATAACTTTTCAACTAGCACCTGCAAGAAGCGAATAGAATTGAAGAGGTGCCGCCCGTGGCAGCACCTCTTCAGCGTTTCAGATCTTCCCGGCTCCGCGCCGTTCCATAGTATCTCCCATAGGGGTTTTCCAGCTCAGCGGCACGGGGCGGAACAGCCGCGGCAGGCGGTTCCGGCACGGGGGCCGGGCGGCGGGGCGCGCCTTTTTCCCGGCGCAGGAGGCGAAACCGCATCGGCTCACCCCTCCGCTTCCACGGTGGAGACTGCCCCGGCGGTCAGTGCCTGCCAGAGCTCCTCGCCGCCCGCAAGGTTCTCCTCGGTGCCGGTGTTCCAGGCCCCGCGCATCCCGACATAGAAATCCGCGAGACAGGCCTGGCTGTCGCCGCCCTGGGCGTGGGTGGTGTCGGCGCGGTACTCGCCCAGGTCCAGCCCGGCCAGCACCGGGCAGTCCGTCCAGCGGTAGACCATGTTCCACCAGTCGCTGTCGCTTCCGGCTTCGGGCAGGGTGCCGTCCAGATACCGCAGAGCGCCGGTGCTCTCCTGAAAGCCTGCCGGGTCATACAGCAGGAACACCGAGCTCAGGCCGCCCGCCACATCTGTGGCCAGCTTGGTGGTACCCGCCATGGTCAGGTAGGCATCGCTCTCAGTCTGGGTGTCCCCGGCAGAATAATCCAACGTGTAGACATTCAGGGTCACGACCGTTTTGCCGTCGCCGTTCAGGTCCTCGCCGTACCGGGCCAGCTGCTCCTGCAGGGCGGTCACGGTGTCATCCGGCAGGTAGTAGGGGGCCACCACTGCCACATTATAATCGGGCTTGGTGGTAAAGAAATACTGCCCGATGAAGCTGTAAGCCACAAAGGCCGCTGCAATGCCGATCAGGAGGACCCACTTGAGGTTATAATCCCACCAGTTGGCCCAGCGCTCTTTGCGGGTATACTGGCGCTGCTTGCGGGGCTTGAGGTCCTTCGGGTCGATGTCGCGTTCGTAACGGTAGCTTGCCATAGAAAAACTCCTGCTTTGATGATTTACGGGCAGTGGGGTCGCCCTCTCCGTCTGCTCCCGTTGGTCGCATCCACCTCTCCCTCTGGGAGAGCTGTCGAGCAGCGCGAGACTGAGAGGGCGAGGCTGTTCACCTTTTACAGCTGTGCCAGAATCGTCTGGCGCACGGCGTCGGGCAGCTGCTTCTGCTCGGCCTTGCTCATGCTGGCCGTCTGGATAGGCGGCAGCACCTTGATGTGCACGCTGCCCGGGTGACAGCGGTTGCCGCCCGCCTCAAACAGGGCCCGTGCGCCGGTGATGGCCACCGGTACCACCGGCGCACCGGTCTTCACGGCGATGCGGAAGGCACCGGCCTTGAACTCCCCGGCACCGCCTTCTTCGCCCTTGTAGCGGGTGCCCTCCGGGAAAATGATGAAGCTCTTGCCGCCCTCCACGATGGCGGTGGCGTCGTTCAGGGCGCGGACGGATGCCCGCAGGTCGTCGCGCTGCACGAACACGCAGCCCAGCAGCTTCATCCAGCGGTTCAAAAGCGGGATCTTTTCCAGTTCTTCCTTCGCCAGCACGCCGTGGGGCTTATCCAGGCTTGCCAGCAGCAGCGGGATGTCATAGTAGCTGCGGTGGTTGCCCACGAACACGCAGGCGGTGTCCTTTGGGATGTTCTCCAGCCCTTCCACCACCAGCGAGACGCCGGTCACCTTCAGGATGCCCCGGCTCCAGCGGGGGATGTTCTTGTTCACAAGTTCTTCCACCAGCTGCGTATCGCCCGCAGCCAGGGCACGCTCGCCCCGGCGCAGCGCGCCGTAGTGAACGATCATGTAGCCAAACAAATAAATAAACAGCGCAATCGTGCGGAAAATGCTCATTGCGGTTTCCTCCCTCCGGCAAAATATGCCATTGTCATTGTATCACACTTTTTTGCAAATAGGTGAAAAATATAATTTTTTTACAATTGACTGTTCCCGTCCTCTTGCAAAATTGACAAAATGCAGGTATATTTATAGTTGTAAAGCCAGCACAATGGCACTTTCTGCGTGAAACGCCGTCCGCGGGCTTCAAGGATCAAGAGAAAGGTACCGCATAAAATGGGTCTGTTTCCTTCCGCAAATGACTTCAAAGAGGGCAAGGGCGTCGAGAAGGACGCCCCCCGCAAGACCGGCGTAGGCCGCTTTTTTGAGCTGGTCGGCCGCGATATGAACAGCATGTTCCTGGCAAACCTGCTCACCTGCCTGGGCTTTGCTCCGGTGATCTGCCTGGTGTACATCGGCTTTCTGGCCAACAGCCTGCCGGTCATGCTCATCAGCGCGGTGGCGGGCGGCATCCTGGCCGGGCCTGCCCTTGCCGGCATGTATGATACTGTGCTGCGCGCCCTGCGCGACGAAGCCGGCTACTGGTGGGTGACCTACCGCAAGGCCTTCAAGCGCAACTTCAAGGCCAGCATCGCGCCGGGCATCTTCTACTGCGTGGTGGTCACGCTGCAGATTTTTCTTGTGTATTTCTGCTTCAACATGCTGAGCCAGGGCGTCAACGTGGGCGTGCCGCTGTGGGTGGCCACGGTGCTGAACCTGGTCATCTTCCAGATGCTGTTCGCCTACATGTGGCCGCAGATCGTGCTGCTGGACCAGCCGCTGGGCCTGACGCTGAAAAACAGCATCAACTGCATGATCGCCTTCCTGCCCCACGCGCTGGCGGCTGCCATCGTGCAGGTGCTGTTCTGGGGCGTGGTGATCCTGTGCATGCCGCTGGGCCTGCTGCTCATGCTGGTGTTCGGCTTCTGGTTCGTCACCGAGGTGTCCTGCCAGATCGTCTACGGCGACATCGACCGCGTGTTCCACATTGAGGAGAACATCCGCAAAATGCGGGACGCCGAACTGGAAGAAGCCCTGAAAGAGGACTACGCGCCCGACGAGGACGACACCGAAGAATAAACCCCACCGCTTTCACGAAGGGAGATGTGCCCCATGGAACAACGGAATAATCTGGTTTTGCAGGGCACCGAGACCTTCTCCCGCGGGCAGCTGGACAACCTGGCGCTGGAAAACGGTGCCCTGGTGCTGGACAGCGTGGCCGGGCGCAGCCTGCAGTATGGCAGCTACACCACCCCGGAATTTGCCATGCCCGCCTTCTGCAACCTGAACGTCAGCTGGAACGCCTTTGCGCCCCACAACACCATGGTGGAGGTGCGCTGCCGGGTGTACGCAGGAGGAAACTGGACCGGCTGGATGAGCTTTGGCAAGTGGGCACCGGGCTACCCCCGGTGCAGCACCAGCTCCCAGAGCGACGACGGCATGATCTTTCTCATGGGCGACACGGTCACGGTGGCCACGCCCGGCGGCGGCACCGGCGTGCAGCTGCAGGTGAACCTTTCCACCAACGACGACAAAGTCTCGCCTGCCGTGCGGCTGCTGGCCGCGGCGGTGCGGCCCCTTGCGTGGGAAAAGCGCAACGGCCACCCGATCAACCGGCGGCTCTATCTGCCGGAATACTGCCTTTCCGCCCACGACCCCAGCTTTGGCCGCAGCATGGACCTGCCGCTGGTGATGGCGGCCCTGATGAACTGCTGGGGCGAGGACATCCTGCCCGAGGAAGTGGCCTACGTCATGGAGGACATGGCCCACAGCACCACCGCCAACGCGGCCTTTGCGGCGGCAGCGGCGGGCTGCTGCGGCTACCCCTGCTGGCAGGCCTGGATGGACCTTGCCGACCTGCGGGCGCAGATCCACGATGACTGCTGCGTGGCGGTGCAGGTGGAGCGGCGCGTCCGCGGCCAGCGGGACCCGGTGCGGGTCTGGATGGGTCTGCGGGGCTTCGGCCACGACGACGCCGTGATGGCAGACTATGTGCTGCTGAACGACCCCACCGCCGACTCCAACGGTGCAGTGAACTGCACCATGGCGCTGGTGGATTTCATGCGCTACTTCACCGGCCGCGCCATCGCCCTGCGGGCAAAGCCCCGGGACATCGAGGCCAACCGCCCGCGGCGGCTGCGCTGCGAGCTGGTGCCCGGCGGCGAAGACGGCGTTTACTTCTTTGAACAGCACGGCACCCGCGACCCGCTGCCGGAAAGCTTTTCCGGCTGGATCGCCTGCGCCCCCCATGACGGGGTGGCCCACGCCACCACGGCCCACCGCACCTTCTGCCGCATGGAGCGCACGCCCGAGGGCGGCATCCGCTTCCCGGCGGCGCAGCTGGCGGCGGGTGGACGCTGCAGCGTCTACGCTGTGGACCAGACCGGTGCCATGCGAGTGGCCGAGGTGCGGCTGCCAAAGCCGCGCCCCGCGCCGGAAAAATCAGCTCCCCAAGTACAGGCACAGCCGGCAGACTGACCGGCTGCGCCCGAGGCGATAAAACATACATAGGAGGAACACATTATGGCAAAGACGATCATCACTTTGGGACGTGAATACTGCACGGGCGGCCGTTACATCGCAGAAGATGTGGCCAACGCACTGGGCGTCAAGCTTTACGACAAAGAGCTGATCACCCTGGCTGCAAAGCACTCCGGCCTGTCGGAAGAAGCCGTTGCCGCCAGCGAGAAACGGCACACCCACAGCCTGCTGTACAGCCTGTACACCATGGGCAACGAGCTGCCGCTGGGCGATCAGGTGTTCATTCTGCAGAGCCGCATCATCAAGCAGCTGGCCGAGGAGGGCCCCTGCGTGATCCTGGGCCGCTGCGGCGACTATGTCCTGCGGGAGCGCAAGGATGTGCTGCGCGTGTTCGTGTATGCGCCCAAGGACTGGCGTCTGGAGTACGCAAAGACCAATCCGCTGGTCAAGGCCAAGGACGAAAAGGGCATCAAGGAAGAAGTGGAGAAGACCGACCGCAACCGTGCGGCCTACTACAACTACTACACCCAGAACCGCTGGGGCGATGCCCACAACTACGATCTGGCCATCAACGCAGCCCTCGGCCGCGAGACCTGCGTGAAGATGATCCTGGACGCAGCCGCCGCCAAGGAGAAGACCCTGGGCTGATGCCCGGCGGCCCGTCAAAACGGGCACAATAAAACAACGCTGCAACGTGGGTAGGGTGCGCAAGCGCCCTGCCCACGTTTCGGGCAACGAGAAATGCTTACGCATTTCTCGTTGCAATAAAATTCCCTTGTGACCCCAAGTCAAAAGGAGCAATCGTGGAAACAAAGCAACCTCAAACCTCTCCCGCCGAAGCGCGGGAAAACATCATGGGCACCATGGAGATCAACCCCCTGCTGGTCAAGCTCAGCGTGCCCATGATGATCTCCATGCTGGTGCAGGCACTGTACAACGTGGTGGACTCGGTGTTCGTGTCCCATGTGAGCGAAAGCGCCCTCACCGCCGTGTCCCTCGCCTTCTCGCTGCAGAACGTGATGATCGCCGTGGGCGTGGGCACCGGCGTGGGCGTGAACGCCATGCTCTCCAAGAGCCTGGGCGAAAAGAACCAGCGCCGGGCCAACGCCACGGCGGAAAACGGCATCTTCCTGTCGCTGTGCAGCTTCGTGGTGTTCCTCGTGGTGGGTCTGACCTGCATGAAGCCCTACTTTTATGCACAGACCAGTGATGCGGCCATTGCCCGGCAGGGTATCCAGTATCTTTCGGTCTGCTGCATCTTCAGCTTGGGCCTGTTCACCCAGACCATGGGCGAAAAGCTGCTGGCCGCCACCGGCCGCACCCACCTGAGCATGATCAGCCAGCTGACCGGTGCCATCGTGAACATCGTGCTGGACCCCATCTTTATCTTCGGCTACTGCGGCGAGGCGCTGTCCGGCACCACCGGCGCAGCCGTGGCTACCGTTATCGGCCAGTTCTGCGGTGCAGGCATGACCCTGTTCTTCAACCTGAACAAGAACCCGGACATCCAGATCAGCTTCAAGGGCTTCCGCCCCAGTCTGAAAGCCATCGGCCGCATCTATACGGTGGGCCTGCCCAGCATCGCCATGCAGTGTGTGGGCAGTGTGATGACCTTTGGCATGAACCTGATTTTGATGACCTTCTCGGCCACGGCGGTGGCGGTGTTCGGCGTCTATTTCAAGCTGCAGAGCTTCGTGTTCATGCCCATCTTCGGCCTGAACAACGGCATGGTGCCCATCATCGGCTACAACTACGGTGCCCGCCAGCCCGACCGCGTGAAGAAGACCATCAAACTGGCGGTGTGCTACGCCGAGTGCATCATGCTGATCGGCTTTTGCATCTTCCAGTTCTTCCCGGACAAGGTGCTTGGCATCTTTGCCGCCAGCGACGCCATGCTGGCCATCGGCATCCCGGCGCTGCGCATCATCTGCCCGCACTTTCTGCTGGCCGGCATCGGCATCGTGATGGGCTCGGTGTTCCAGGCGCTGGGCAACGGCGTGTTCAGCCTGATCGTCTCGATGTGCCGTCAGCTGGCGGTGCTGCTGCCCGCAGCCTGGCTGCTGGCCCAGACCGGCAGCGTGAACAACGTGTGGTGGGCTTTCCTCATTGCGGAGGTGGTCAGCCTGCTGCTGAGCCTTGCCTTTTTTGCCCGCATCAACAAGACCATCATCGCGCCCATGTACGGCCCTGCCGAATGAGGGCGTGAGCAAAAAGCCGAAAGGAACGTGAACGCTATGGTAAAAAAGCTGAAGTGGAATCTCGTTATCATGAGCCTGCTGTACCTGGGGCTGGGCGTCTTTCTGGTCATGAAGCCCAGAACGGCCCTCAACGTTGTGTGCTATGCACTGGGCGGTGTGGTGCTGGCCTGCGCAGCCGTGCAGCTCATTCGCTACTTCGTGGTGGAGCGCGGCGTGTTCCAGAGCCAGCTCACCCTCATCTCCGGCATCGTGTGCCTTGCGCTGGGCGGCTTCCTCATCCTGCGCAGCGACATCGTGGTGAAAATTCTGCCCATCGTGTTCGGCCTGTTCGTCATCTTTGACGCCATCGGCCGGGTGCAGAACGCGCTGGACCTGCGCCGCTGCGGCTACGACAGCTGGAAGGGTTTTCTGGCCCTGCCGGTGCTCAGCGTGGTGCTGGGCGTGGTGCTCATTGCAAACCCCTTCAGCGCCATGGAAACGCTGGTGATGGCCATCGGTATCATCCTCATCGTGGAAGGCGGCATCAACCTGCTCAGCGCCCTGTACACCGTGCTGGCGGTGCGCCGCTTTGCAAAGCTGCACCCGGAGACCCAGTCGGTGCTGGAGGCGATCACCGGCGAGGACCTGAACGGTGACGGTGTCATTGCGCCGGACGTGACCCACGCCGACGCCGAGGCCACCGCCGTGGAGCTGGACGAGGTGGACGAGAGCGCCACCGTGGAGCGGGAAGACGAGGAATAAACCCTCTCAGGCGCTTCGCGCCAGCTCTCCCGAAGGGAGAGCCGAATGCGCTGTTTTGATGATGTCTTCAACTCATACGGTGAAGAAGTATGTTCCCTCCAGGCAGGAGAAAGGCTCCCCCTTCGAGGAAAGACTTCCCCCGGTCGGGGGAAGATGTCGCGTAAGCGACAAAAAGGGGAATCTGGCAACGCCGTCAGGCGTTGGCTGAGAGGGTTTTACACGAATTACAACAAAGGAAAAGAGAGCAATGGAAAAGTACGATCTGATCATCGTTGGCGCCGGCCCGGCCGGCATCTTTACCGCTGTGGAGCTGCTGCGCCACGGCAGCAAAAAGAAGGTCCTTCTGGTGGAAAAGGGCAAGCCGGTGGAAAAGCGCCACTGCCCCAAGGCCGAGGTGGGCCACTGCGTCAACTGCCGCCCCACCTGCGCCATCACTACCGGCTTCTCCGGTGCGGGCGCTTTCTCGGACGGCAAGTTGAGCCTGTCCCACGAGGTGGGCGGCGACCTGCCCACCCTCATCGGCGAGGACTTTGCGCAGGAGCTGATCGAGTATACCGATAAAATTTATCTGGAGTTCGGTGCCGACCCCCATGTGGAGGGCATCTACACCGGTGAGGACATCAAGGAAATTCGCAAGAACGCCATCCATGCGGGCCTGAAGCTGGTGGACTGCCCCATCCGCCATCTGGGCACCGAGAAGGCCCAGGAGCTGTATCTGGCCATCCAGAACTATCTAGCCGACAACGGCGTGGAGATGCTGTTCAGCACCGAGTGCGAGAACATCATCCTCGAGAACGAGGAGTGCAAAGGCGTGCTGCTGAAGGACGGCGACAGCCTGCGCAGCGTCTATGCGGATGAAGTGGTCATCGGCACCGGCCGCCGCGGTGCGGACTGGCTGGAAAAAATTTGTGCGGAGCACCACATCGCCCATAAGCCCGGCACCGTGGACATCGGCGTGCGCGTGGAGTGCCGCAACGAGGTCATGGAAAAGGTGAACAAGGTGCTGTATGAGTCCAAGCTCATCGGCTACCCCAAGCCCTGGAAGAACAAGGTGCGCACCTTCTGCCAGAACCCCGGCGGCTTTGTGGCGCAGGAAAACTACGACAACGACCTTGCCGTGGTCAACGGCCACAGCTTCAAGGAGAAAAAGAGTGAGAACACGAACCTCGCCATCCTGGTCTCCCACAACTTCACCGAGCCCTTCAACCAGCCCATCGCCTACGCCCAGAAGGTGGGCGAGCTGACCAATATGCTGGGCGCAGGCCACATCATGGTGCAGCGCTACGGCGACATTCTGGACGGCAAGCGCACCTGGCAGAAGGAGCTGGCCCAGTCCAACGTCAAGCCCACCCTGAAGGATGCCGTGGCCGGTGACATCACCGCCGCCATGCCCTACCGTGCCATGACCAACATCATCGAGTTCATCAAGATGCTGGATATGGTGGTGCCCGGCTTTGCCGCCAACGAGACCCTGCTGTACAGCCCGGAGCTGAAGTTCTACTCCAACAAGGTGAAGATGGACGAGAACCTTGACACCAACATCAAGGGCCTGCACTGTCTGGGCGACTCCTCCGGCTGGACCCGCGGCCTGATGATGGCTTCGGTCATGGGCGTGCTCATGGGCCGCAAGCTGGCCGAAAAGGAAGGCTGCTAAAAACAAGCATCAACAAAAACAAAAAATCCCGGCACCGCAAGGTGTCGGGATTTTTTAGGTTTGAAATTCAGCCCTCAATGAGCTCCACAGTCTTCATCTTGACCGGGGTGGTGGGCTTATCGTTCCAGTCGGTGCGGACAGCTGCGATCTTATCCACAACATCCATGCCTGCAACCACCTTGCCAAAGGCAGCGTACTGGCCGTCCAGATGAGGTGCATCCTGATGCATGATGAAGAACTGGCTGCCGGCGCTGTTGGGGTTCATGGCGCGTGCCATGCTGATCACGCCGCGGGTGTGCTTGAGCGGATTGTTCACGCCGTTTGCAGCAAACTCGCCCTTGATGTTCCAGCCGGGGCCGCCGGTGCCGTTGCCCAGCGGGCAGCCGCCCT
>ERZ773145.3329-NODE-3329-length-10206-cov-3.556103_pt1 | contig 10206 bp, 10 predicted proteins | sample MGYA00580848_ERZ773145 | MGnify/ENA primary metagenome ERZ773145 (study PRJEB29015, sample SAMEA2737858) | human gut metagenome | biome: human gut; feature: human-associated habitat; material: faeces | place: China | collected 2012 ... | reverse complement strand
TGCAAGACTCACCGCCATTTACCAGATACTCGTGGACGGCCTTGAAGCCTTCTTTACCATAGTAGTCATCTGCATTGATGACAATGAACGGAGTATCAATCACATTTTTCGCCGCAAGGACGGCCTGGCCAGTCCCCCACGGCTTTGTCCGGCCTGCCGGAAGTTCTCCCGGAATATCGTTGATATCCTGAAATGCGTAGTCCACAGTTACATTGTGGGACTTGCAAATGGAGGCAATGCGATCACCGATGACCTCTTTGAACTCCTTCTCGATATCCTTGCGGATGATAAACACCACATGATTGAAGCCAGCCTCGATTGCATCATGAATCGAGTAATCCATGATGATATGGTTAGAAGCATCCACCGGCTCCAGCTGTTTAATTCCCGTTCCGAAACGGCTACCGATACCGGCTGCCATGATAAGTAATGTTGTGTTCATTTTGTTTACTCTCCTTTCGAGGTTTCAAAATTCCGTTTATTCTCTTTAGTCTAAGCATTCAATCTGACTCGTTGTCACTTGAAATATTTTTTGCGAGTATCACACGCTAGTAACAAATGAAGATCTTTTGACTAATATTAATTATGTCATCTATCATTTTCAATGCAGCTTTTCTAAAAGGTCTCAATATCCATTGTGCTAGTACGTCGGTTGACATACAACCAACCATTGCGATTAATGAAACAGCAATATTTACTAGGGGCCAATACCATTCTCCTTCATATATGCTATAGTCAAAAACACCTATTTGCATAATCTGCCGAAATGCACCTTCAAAAAGATACACTGCAAACACATGTTTTGCAACTCTATTAACGAAATCCGAATGGAACTCAACCTTCATAAAGAACATCATCAGAACCGTTGCTTCTATTACAATAAAAACACTACAGTCCCTTGCAAAAGGAATATGTGGCTTTCCTCCTGTAGCAATGCTGATCAAAGAATTCAAAAAAACATTTAATGCCGTCGTTGCTATCAGGATCTTTAAAAGAGATTTCTTATTAAACCGTTCGTCCAAACTGTATTTTCTAATATATGACCCCAGGAAATATAAAAGAAGCATATTTATAACATTCTTGCCCCCCCCCAAGAAAACTGTAATAAATTACAGTAGGTGCAACAAGAAACACAGCCGACATAAGCAACAGTAGTTGTCTATGTTGCAATTCACTCATCGAATCAATCGCCCTATTGATATGTGGGGAGAAGATCATCAATAATATGTAGCAAGAAATAAACCAATAGCAATTCGTTGAAACAGGAATAAAAGCTTTGATTATGCTTAATATAGACGCTTTGCCAAAGTAGCATCCCACTAATGCGCTTAAAACCGCATAAAGAATCACTGTCGATTCCAACTCAATCAACTTTTGAGTGCTTCGTCTTATTCCGAAGTATCCTGATATTAAAACAAAAATCGAAACTCCGGCATTAAAGATGCCATTTTCAATCTGTGTCCAAGCAAATCCAGTTCCTGAACCATGCTCCATTACCGCCCCATTCGTATGCATGATTACAATTCCTAGCATCGCCAGGATTCTAAGCATTTCAATGCTTGAATTTCGTTCTTTCTTCATACATTCCTCTCTACCAAACGCCATTTTTATTATCTGCTCTTCACACGTGACAGCACTTTCCCCGCAACTCTTGTTAATTCTTTAAAATATAACACAAAGACAGCAACTACAAAACCGATTTGAATCAGGTACCCACTCCAGTTATAGCTATAAAACACTAGGAGTGTAGCTTGTAGATACAGCAACACATAACTCAAAGCATCTCTAATCAGACTGATATCTAGTTTCATCTGACGGGTTACTTTATAGAGTCTCAATACCCAAATCAGCATATACGACAATGATGTTGCAATGGCAGCCCCTAAAGGTCCGCAAGCATATACAAAAGCTACATTCATAACCGTGTTGGCTGCTGCACCAATCAAAATTGTGTTTCCAAATGCCTTTGATTCTTTTGCAGCTGAGAAAATTCCTCCTAAAAGCTGAACCAGTGCACCAAATACTACTGAAATCATCAGGAAAGGAGCATACTTCCATGCTTCATAAAAGTCTGCTCCGAAAAGGATCTTAGCGATAACCTTATCAAATAGAATCAAGCCTGCACATGTAATCACCATACACATGTTGTACGCCTTATAGATTGTGCTATAAAACTCACTGCTGTCCTGATCGTATTCCTTTACAGCTGATATTGTCCATGCCTGATTAAATATCTGCTGAAACATCGAAAGAAGCGATGGGATTTTATATGCCACTGAATACACACCATTGGCAGCAAGGCCACAAATCCACGTTACAATATAGCGATCAGAGACATTATTAATCCACCATCCGATATTGCCAAGTCCCATTGGTACACTGTAGGCAACCATTTCTTTTTTCAAGGACCGATTTTCCGGTTTCCAACTAATGACCTTCCAAATTTTCAGCTTAATTAGTAAATACAAGTCTGTGCTTGCAAATGACAAACAATTGGCAACAAAATATCCAACAAGCCCCCACTTAAATACCAACAAAAAAAGAACATTTAATGTAAGCATTGAAACAGAACCGATAATACCGCCAATGGCAACATCTGATACCTTTTCGATTCCGCGCGCATAATTATTGAGAACATCCGACATCAGGCTTGTAACGAAATATAAAACAAAGAACTGTGGGTACAACGTCAAGGTTTTTATTATAGAAAAACACTGATTAACACTCACCAGCAAGATGCACAGAACACATGCGACAATGTACCGTCTGACACCAACCATAAAGACTTCACGCTTATCATAGGTTTCATCCAGTGAGAAGCGCATAATTCCATCTGCAATATTCAATGACAAAACTGGAACAATCAAAAAGAGTGTGGTCTGATAGATATCATACGTTCCATATGCTTCTGTTGATAAAATATTTGTATACAGCGGAACCATTAAAAATGATAATATTTTGGTTCCAAAGCTGGCCAATGTCATTATGCCAACATTTTTTAAGAGGTATTTGTATTTTTCCATAATCTTCCTGTACGATATTTTTATTCTAGTCTATTGTTTCTACTTCATTAGCAGGCTTCATAACAGCTGCCAATGCTATTGCACCAATCATACCTGCAGGAGCAGAAAGAATTGCAGAGCCAACGGCATGAATTATATACTGCATGTAACCAGCATATAAAAGTGCTTTTTGCTCCGAATTCAAATTCATCCACTTGAACGAGAAGAAGATTCGCACATAAATCAATATATACAAAATCGAACCAATCCATCCGAACTGTCCAATTGCCATCGGCCAGAACGTGTCGCTCAAGAAAGATCCATCCTTGGTATTCATTCCGAATAAGCTGTTAAAACCATATTGATAATATAATCTCGAATAATTTCTAGCTGCCTGATCCGAACCGAATGTGGCAAACCCGGAACCCAATGGGAAATATGTATTTGCTGTTTTTCCTCCGTAGTAGAAGAACAAATATCTAGGTGCATTTACATTCATCAGATAAGTTTGAATCTGGAAGGTTCCCAAAAGCAAAACAATCACAGCCATAAACACTACTGTTCTTGTTTTAAGCTGTGCTCTCTTTTGAAAATAAATCAAAAGGAATATAAACATTACCGAAAACAGCAACGGAGAACTTTTTGTCGCTAGGATCAGTCCAACGCACACGGCTGCATACGGCAAACGATTGTTGTATTTGTCCTTTGAAATTGAAAGCACAGCAATTGCAACCAATGCAACTGCAAGAAATTGAAAGCTCATCGGAAAAACAAAATTATAGGATTTGATTCCATATCTTTCGTTTTCAGTCATTCCGAGATTCACAAACTGGGATATAATCGCAAATAAGCCTGCAAGGTAGCAGAACAATTTTGCGAGTGGGCGCAGCGCTCTGGACATATCGCTATATACGTCTGATGTAATATAATATTTAAATGCAAAAATCGTCCACAAAAACTTTGTTTCTGAAATGACATCCACAAAAACCGAGAACCATGAATATGCTAATCCACTCATCGCGTTCGAAAGCAAGCCAATAGCAATTACCACAATCAAAAGGAACACCGATATTTGGTCTGATGAGTCCAATCTTCTCTTTAAAAGAAGTATTATAACATAGAACATGCAAACAAGTGCTAGTCCTTCATCGAAATAGGTTCTGCCACCTCGCATTTCAAAATAAATCTGGATTGCAAGAACTAAGATGCAAATCACAGTATGTGAATGATATACTCTTTGTCCAACTTTCACATTCCAACTCATACTGTCACATCACCTTTAATTTTCTTGTCACAAATACTATATTGAATCATTCTGTTCTCTCCTATTTTGAAACAACACTCCCAACTTCTCTGCAGTTGCCCCACTTGAAGTTTCTACCTTGTATGTTAGTTTGTGAATCGGTGTCAGACGCATAATTTCTTGGCAACGATTTTCGTCATAATGCTTTGGCAGTTCCTGCATCAGCAAATGAGAATCAATGTGATTTATTGCCGGAACTTGTTCCCATAGTTCTGGATTCGCATCTGTTACCATACGGAAAAATATGTGCATCAAAAAGTAGTTCTTAATATAATTGTATTTTTTCCAATACGCATAGAGTAGGCTTTGTGTTTCAAGAAGAATTATATTATTTGTGTACTTACTGAAAATTAGCCAGCTACCCATATTGATCATTTCCATGTCCATCCAACCATTTCTATATACAAAGAAATTGGAATCATCAATATAGGCTGGAATAGTGCCTGTCATATATGTCGTACTATCAATCCACAATCCACCATAACGGATAAGCAACTCAAGTCTTAAAAGATCAGATAAATGTGTATTGCTAATCACTCCTTCTTTCCATTTTCTAACAATATAATCCGGGAATTGCACATATTCGTTCATATTGTCTGCAGTAATAACCGTTATCTTCCAGTCTTTCATCCAGTAACAGACAGATGCATAGCAATCCTGAACAATTTGAGGTGCGTTCTCCATTCCCTGCAGCCAACAGATCCAAACTTGTTTCTCCGCCATGTCACAATTCTGTTCTTTGGGAAGCCCAGTCTTGATCTGTTTCAAATCATTTTCAAAGTGTTTTTTAAGCCACGAATAAGATTTATACATTGTTAGCTGACCCGCCAGGTATTTATCTGCAAATCCAGTCTTTGTCAGCGAATAGCCAAAAACATCTGTGAACAGCGTTTTTTGACTTATACTCTTTTTAATCAATTGTTTTATCTTCATTATATTCCACCCTTTATTTTTTCTGGTTCCTTAGTTTCATAGCCTTTATCGGTTCAAACCAGAATAATAGCCACCACTGTTTCTCGGCAATGATATAAATTACTATCGGAACAAAAACACTTACACTAAAACCAATCATAAAGTGAAGAATTCCTGAAGAGATACCGATTTTCAACAACACGGTTCGAACGCCCGCTGCCACAATTGTATGTAATACATATACGGGCATAAAATACTTTGCGCTATGATTAACCAATCCATCTGTTTTATACTGCTCTTTGCTTTGAAAAAAGTATGTAATCACAAGCACAAAAATACTGGCGAAGATAAATTGAGCTTTTGCATTATCGGTCGGTGTACTATAGACAAAGTAAGAAAGGATGCATGCCAATATCACCATCCCAGCCGCTATCCCATCAGCCAGTTTACTTTTTTTGAATGGAGTCGCTGTAATCAGCATTCCTATGCAAAACCAAACAGCACTTGCCATCACTTTTGCAACCAAATCCGGGATAGCCTTATCTGCAAGCCACCCCACATAGATGATCTTCATGAAACACGCTATGACAACCATGCTAACAAGCGATTTTCTTTTTCCTTTTCCTATCACCGGAGGAATCAGGCAAAACAGTAAGAACAGCGTATATAAATACCAGTATGGTGCGATTGGTTCTATAAGAAGCGTTTTCAAAAAAGGTGGTGCGGCGTTGTTTACATCCGTGGCAAATACATTCTTTAGTAAAAGTGTAATAGTTGAAAACGTTACATACGGGACACCCAATGCGAGGGCTTTTTTCTTAATATTCCCTATGTGTTTTTTTACATTCCATTCGTTCGGAGCAGTAGCCTGATATAGAAAACCACTACAAACAAAAAAAAGAGGCACATGGAATGTATATACCGTTTGGATCGGCCAGCAATATAAAATATTGTTCTCGTTGATCCAGCCACCTGCCATCATCGACATATAGAGATGTCCTATCACAACGAGCAAACACGCAAACATTTTCAGATTATCAATCCAAAGATACCTTTTGGGTTTACATTTTAAGGTTGTTAAATTACAGGACATGGATCATTTCCTCAACTGTACAGGGTTCCCTCAGTCCTTTTTCTAAGAAAGGAGTTGAAAATGCCCTTGCTTTTTCTTTTGCACTTTCATAAGTTCCAATTACCCGTGCCGGAACGCCTCCAACAATACTGCCCGAAGGAACATCCTTCGTAACGATTGCTCCTGCAGCCACGATACAATTATCCCCGATTGTAACTCCATAATTGATAATTGCATCCGCACCTACATACACATTATTTCCAATTTCTACTTTTCCGAAACGGCAAAGATACTGATCTGTTTTTTCTTCATGATTAAACACCGTATTCAGCGCACTATGGGTTACAATTCTTACGCCTGCCGAAATTGCCACATTGTCATTAAGATAGACCAGAAACGGTTCTGCGGGCAGTATATTCGACTGGAAATAGCAATTTTCACCCACTGCACCAAACATTCCGTGCTTTTTTATGTAGGCCATCTTCTTCCATCCATCACGGATTGTCAGCATGTGGATCTGCCGCCAATAACGGCGAAATTTATCATATACTTTATAAAGTCCCACCTATCGCTACCTCCTTACTTCTTATAGTTCAGCATTCCCTTTACATTGAATACAATTCTTTCCCAAGTGATTTTCTTCCTATTAAACCACAGTACCTTCGCATAGTATTTCACTTTACTGCGGCGGCTTCTTTTCAGAATCAAGCCAGGAGTCAGCTCAAACGGCTTATCCGTTGTAGTATCTGCATAAATTAGATAATCTTTTTGCTCATCGTACTCTTTAATGGCAAAAGTTGTCGGGCGGCACCAGTAGTGCAAGTACATATACTCTTCATCCTTTATTTTGCCATGATCCAAATAATGGCGAAGAAGAGTTCCATTGCGCCATGTAAAGACCTGATGTTCATTTTTGTACGCATCCTCTTCCTTACCCCAGTCAAGGAAGAAGCCATAATCATATTTCAGCAGGTTTGCGAAATCAATTTTTTTATAGACTGGAATTTGAAGTGCCTCGTAGATGTCATCCATACCCGGCTCATCGAATGCAAAGCCCTTATCGACTGAATAGACATCCCGATAGTACATCTTTCCTTCAATATGTGTTCTATAGCGAGCACACACCTCAGGTGTATTCTTATAGAGATTGGAGTGTCCATTAAAACCAACTTTTTCATATTGACCGAGAACTGCATCCGTATAAAATTTGCGGATATTACCCCAAACCAGATCTATATCACAATGTCCCCAGAAATCATAGTCTTTCAGTTCGTCTGCAAAAATCTCACCATACGCCGGCTTGAAATCGCAGAGCTTATACGGGCGCTCCAGGAAAATCGGGAAATCATAAATTGCCTGAGCCTTTTTCTTCATCTGATCGAACGTCCAATATGTAACCTTCACATTTTCTGGGTAATCATAAGGCGTTTTATCATCTGTAAAAATCAGCCAGTCAATCGATGGGTTGCACTTACAGCTTAACAGCCAGAATTGAAACCCCTTTGGAAACTTTCCAAAATAGGGTACAACATACGCTATTGAATACATTTTATCCTCCATAATCACATCATTTTTTAACTTCCAAGAACTGTTCTACCCTTTGTTTTGTAGAAAGTTTGTATCTGTATTTCATGCAGTTTTCAATATACATTTCACTGTTAGAAACCACATCATTCAAATCGGATTCATCCCACTGTTTCTTTGCAATGCCAAGTTGATAATCTTTGATATAGGTGGAATTTAGCGGAACGTCTGTTGTGACAATAGGCGTTCCAACCGCAATCGCTTCTACAATGGAAATCATATTGTTGTCTTTCACCGTATTAACGAGCAACGCCTTTGACTTAGATAAAATCGGGAGTAGTTCATCGTGTGTCATCTTTCCTGTGAAAATTACATTCGGAGCAATTCCCAAAGTCTGTGCCATCCTCTGAAGTTTTTCTTTCAACTCTCCTTCGCCTATAATGTATAACCGGCATGTAGAATTGTACCGATCCAGATACTTGGCAAACTTTTCAAGGATTCCATCGATTTTCTTTCGCTCAATCAGTTGCGAACAAACCACAAAACTGTTATCTTTCTCAGTAGATGCTTTAAACTTATCGAGGTTGACACCATGATCGATTACATTTACATCCGTATTCATGCAGTATTTCTTCACAAAGTTTCTTGCCTCTACTGAGCGTGCAACAACCTTTGCATTTCGCATGAAGAGTCTTGCTATAACTCCATACCAGATTTTTGAGGGAATTTTCTTCATAATGGCATTATGCTTTGCAAGTTCATGCCAGATAATCGTCTTGTCCGGTGCAGCTCGATATGCCATCAATGAATTCAGTGAGAATACTTCGCTTGTAATAATCAAATCGTACTCTGTACGATGTTGTTTTACATACCAATACGTCTCTGGCATAAACGGCAAGCAGTGCGGCATGCAGACTTTTTGGCACTTGCACTCCCACCACAGTACCTCAAATGGATATGTTTCACTTTTTGTCGGCTTGAACGGCTCTCCTCCAACCAGCGTTACAGAATGACCCATTTCATGGAAAGCCAAGCAAAAATCATACATCATTGTGTCTTTTATTGATGCAGCTCTTTTTATATTTTTTGTTTCCGATGTGTACATAATCGGATTAATAACAAGTACTTTCATTAAATATCTCCCATCATCTACTGACAGAAGACATTTAGGCACTTAATCAATCGAATTACTGCGCGTTACGCCATCGTGAATACAAGAACAATCCACCCGGTGTGCACACTGTTGCAAGAACTTTATGTCTTGATTTGCGAATCAAGTCGCAAATCTTGACTCCCGCAAATCTCCCATATACAATATACTGTAGTCCACCCTTGATTCTATATCTTGTCTTTAAGTCGGACTCCATGAATTCCTCTGCTCGATGCATACATCCTATCGGCGATGCAATATTATGCTTACGCCGATTATTGGTTAATCCATCTTCAAGATAATTTCCGACGTAAATGGCTTTATTAATATGTACCATCTCATATTTTCTAGCCATTCTAACCCAAACAAGATCTTCCCCAAGGAATTTCTCATTCGGATATTCGGGAAAAGGGAATTCCTTTAAACAATGTGTTTTGAATACCTCTGCTTTATCTGCGCCAGTGTCATCACCGTTTACACGCACGTCAATATAGGAACCTATTTTTTCATCTACATCAAACTTCTTGCCATTGACTTTACCATCGGGGAATGCTCTAAGAAACGCATATCCACAGATATTATTCTGTGACCTGTATTTCTTGTGAATCTTCAGTATTGACTCAACCGCATCATCTGTCACACAGTCATCCGAATCAACTATAAAGATAAGTTCGCTGCAAATGGTCTGTATTCCTACATTTAAAGCAGTGTGTTTTCCACCATTATTCTTATAGATATATCGTATTGGAAAATCACTTTTTTCTTGTAACTGAGTAATTAGATCTTTCGTACCATCAGTACTTCCGTCATCAACTACAAGCCACTCAAAATCTTTTACAGTTTGCTTTTGCAGTGAATCCCAGAGGCTTTGTAATCCCCCCCCCGATTAAAGGTAGGGGTTAAAACTGTTATCATCATAGTTATTGTTTTCCTTATTTATTCTCCATCTGCTGTGCGATATCAGCATCCACAATTTCCTCGCCGGTCTTATGCTTCAGCTGTTCCTTGGATGCCTCACTCAGACCGTTGTTGATCACACAGTTCATATCGCAGGTGCTGCACTTGTCCAAATCCTCTCTAGTAACTTTTCCATCACGATAATCGCGGCAGATTTTCAGCTCGTACATGCTGTACGGATGCTTGGTGAACAGAGCCTTGAACTTGTGAACCAGAACCCAGATAGCCGGCTTCCAGATGTACTTGTGCATCGCAGGACTTACGCTGCCGATCATCCAGCAGTCAC
>ERZ773145.3324-NODE-3324-length-10212-cov-21.988973_pt1 | contig 10212 bp, 7 predicted proteins | sample MGYA00580848_ERZ773145 | MGnify/ENA primary metagenome ERZ773145 (study PRJEB29015, sample SAMEA2737858) | human gut metagenome | biome: human gut; feature: human-associated habitat; material: faeces | place: China | collected 2012 ... | reverse complement strand
TGTGAGGTCATGGCACGGTATCACGTTCAGACGGCTTATGCAAGATTCAAGGTACAGTATGAAGAAAGCCGGGCGCAGTGCGGACACTACGTCCGGCTTCTTTCAAGCGCAAGAATAACACTTTAAGGTTGTGCTGTCAACAACTGAAAACAAATTTCGGAGAACTGCACAACTACAAAAGGTTCTATTTGTAAAAAATACCGCCCATGCAGCGCAGCGATGATTTTGTCGGGTGAAACAGCGGCAAAATGAATCGGGTGTGTTGCGGGGCGGTATCGGAACTCCACACAGCGTCTTAAACAAAAGAAAATGCGAGCGACGTCGGTGACGGCACTCGCACAAAAGATTACTCTTTTTAATATCAATGATATTATATGTGAACTAATTCAACTTGTCAACAACTTTTTTCAGAAATTCAAAAGAAGTTGCTATCAATTTGTTTCCTTCTGGACCTTCAAAATAATCTATATGCCTTTGCATTCGACCGTTTACGAATTCAGTGAGTTGCTTTATCCGACGTTTTTTGACGGAAGGGCTAACAATTTTGTTATAAGCATATAGCAAGCAGACAATTTCAAACATCGGACGGCTTGTCAATTTACTGCGGCGTTCACCAGCTGAGATATTGTCGAGTGATGCAATAAAGGCCGAGATCTCAGGTGATGGCCTTGTTGTGCTCGTGCGAGACAGCGCATTGAGCAAACAGTTATTATGCGCGCAAGCATTGCGCAAACTTTTGACCGGATTCAAAACTCTTTGGGGTAACAGTGGTGTAAACTGTGGATTTCGTTCTGCATAAAAACGGTACATACGCAAAAATTCGCCAAATCCAATCAGTTCTTCCAGAACCCACATTGGACAATCAACGTCATAAATACGTGTTGATAGATACGCCTGCGGACTCTGTGCCGGGAAAACAGAACATACTGCAAAATACTTTTCAATTAGTTCGCCTGTAAAGGAGGCGTCTGTTTTTCGTTCGATAGCTGCCAAAATCTCCGGGTATTGTGTAAGAAAATCACGGACGATTGCATAGCCGTCTTCACTCGGATTTTCTTCTAATTCACGCAGAAGCGAAACTTTTAAATCATGCTCTACATCAATGCACATTTGCAGAAGAAGCTCCCTTAGGTAAAAATCCAGTGTAGACAGCTCAGTCAAATATGCAAACTCAAGATGGATGTATTTTCCTGCATTTGGGCCAGCAATATGTTTGGGGTAATTTTTTCGATAAGATGCTGTGCGCAGATAATTGTTTCTCTGTGAAAAACATTCTACGGCCTGTTCTTCTGAAATGAGATGAAATTGGATACCTTTTTCATCATGGAGCATCTGAACAAGTTCTTCCGCAGTCTTTTTCGGTTTCATTTTAGAATTTTCGATTATGCTCACATCCTGTTCAATCGTTCTTTTTCAGTTGCCCCATCAATTCCTGAAAACTTTCCAGAGCACTCTGCAAATTTTCAATAATATCCGCGGCAAGTTCGTCCGGCGCAGGGAGGTTGTCCAAATCGGCAAGCGACTTGTCCTTCAGCCAGAAAATATCCAGACTGGTTTTATCACGTTCCAGAATTTCATCTACCGTGAATCTGCGCCAGCGGCCTTCTGGATTTTCCTGTGACCATGTTTCTGTGCGTTCGTGGCGGTTTTCCGGATGATAGCATTGAATGAAATCCTGCAGGTCAGCGTCCGTCATGGGATGCTGACGAAGCGTAAAGTGAACATTTGTGCGAAAATCGTAGATCCAGACTTCCTTTGTCTGACGCTCTGGGCTGGCGGGACGCTTATCGAAGAAAATCACATTTGCCTTTACACCCGGCTTGTAAAAAATGCCAGTTGGCAGGCGGAGAATGGTGTGCAGATCCGTGGTGTCCAATAGCTTTTTACGGATGATCTCGCCTGCACCACCCTCGAATAGAACGTTATCCGGTACAACAACGGCCGCCTTTCCGGTCGGCTTCAGAATCGTATTGATATGCTGGATAAAGTTGAGCTGTTTATTCGAGCTGGTCGTCCAGAAATCCTGCCGGTTGTAGACCAGATCCTCTTCTTCCTGCTCCTCTTCTTCATTGGTGAAGGTGATGGAGGATTTTTTACCGAACGGCGGGTTCGTCAGTACATAGTCTACACGATAACCCGGGTCAGACAGCAGCGCATCCCCACGCATGACGGGGACTTTGCCGTACAGGTCACCGATATTGTGCAGATACAGATTCATCAGGCAGAGTTTGAAGGTAGCAACCACAAGTTCAGTTCCATAGAACGTTTCGTTTTTCAGGAATTCTTTCTCTGTGCGGTCGAGTGCATAGTTCTTTGGGTCAGCCAAGAACGCCTGTGCAGCAAGGAAAAAGCCGCCGCTTCCACAGCAGGGGTCAGCAATCGTCTTTTTCGGTTCCGGGCGCAGACAGGCCACCATTGCTTTGATGAGCGGGCGGGGTGTAAAATACTGCCCTGCACCACTTTTTACGTCCTCGGCGTTCTTTTGCAGCAAACCTTCGTAGATCTCGCCCTTCACATCGGAGGACATGGACACCCAGTTTTCCTTGTCGATCATCTGCACCACGCGGTACAGGATGGAAACATTGCTGATTTTGTTGACGGCCCCTTTGAAGATCTGCCCTAAAATGCCGCCCTCATCGCCCAGCCGCTCCAGTATAGCGCGGTACTGATTTTCCAGCTCTGCGCCCTTGAGCGTGTTCATATCCGACCAAGTGTAACCTTTAGGGATGCCGGTTGCCCGCTTATACGGCGGGCGGGAGTATTCATCGGACATTTTCAGGAAAATCAGGTAGGTAAGCTGTTCAAGATAATCGCCGTAGGATACGCCATCGTCCCGCAGCGGATTGCAAAGTCCCCATACTTTGGAGACAATATTAGAAGATTGTTCGCTCATTCAGATTCCTCAGTTGTATTAAATTGTTTGGTATTTTGGGCAATTGCCCGGATACTTTCTTTCATTCGTTTTAGTTCAGCAGTTTGATTTTTCATTTCTTTTAGAAGCTTTTCTTCATCGCTTTCAAAAGAGAAAATCGTTGCATAGTGTTCCGTATCAATATCGAACTCACTTTGATAATTTACGCCATTATCCTCATAATAAACGGTTCCTGTTGCAGGCACTTTGTTTGGAAGCTGAATATAGGTATCATTTGCAAAGAGGAGGTCATAGTGTTGGTCAACGCCGATAACACATTTTTTTCCCTTTTGTTTTTTTAACAACTCCGCAAAGTTTGTGCTTCCCAAACTATCAATAAAAGCGTCACTTAATTGAATTTCAACATTTTGCGCAGTCGTTTTTCCGTGATTTATAAAGCGTAATCCGTAGAATGACCGTCGTTCAAATAAAAATTCAACCTCAATATGTGGCCTGTTTTCCTCTGCATATTGTTTTTGCATTTCTTCCAGCTGTTTCTTGGAAGCATTCGCTGATTGAATGTTTGCTATACAAATAGCGATGGTAGCAATAACATAAACAACTGTAATAAGAAATGTCAAACCACCACTGTTAGAGTTTAGCAATTCAAAAAATTTGGCAAGACCAGTTAAAAAACTCATTTCAAAGACTTCTTTCTAATCGGATTTTGAATGTGCTATTATATGATAAAACTCACGCCTTTTTACAATGCCCCTTCAAACGCCTGTTTCAAAATACTCTGCCGCATTGCATCCGCCTGTACAAGAACAGTGTCAACTGATTTTTCAATTTCGTGATAAACAGATAGTTTCATCTCAATCTCTGCAACTGTTTTTTTCTGCTTTTCAATAGAAGATAGTGGAACGCAAAGTTTTGATATCTCTTGAGAATTGATATTATTGACCCCACTTGTTGATTTAGCTACACTTTCAATATAGCGTCTAGCATCAGGAGATGACAAGTAATACAATAAATATTTGGGCAGGAGTTTTTCTTTATTGAGAATACGAAGTCTCATCAAATATCCGGCATATGTTTTATCTGTATCACATTTACGAATAATGGCAGATGAACCCACAAGGGAAACGCTTCCGTTAGAGCGAATAATTAAAATATCTCCATTTTTCAAACTAAGTTGTTCAAGTTCTTTCTCATTGAATTCTGCGTATTTCAGATCAGAAGAATCAACCCTTCCATTCTTCGTATCAATATTAGGTATTCGAAGGACTGCAGTAGAGTTTGCTGTACATGGATAATCGCATTTTTTAGATGTTCCGTAGCGTGGCTTTTCAATAGCATCTCCAAGACGTATAATGCTTTCTTTTTCTTGAAAAGCATCTTTCATAACGGCCTGTCGATATACCTCTAACTGCTCTTTTGTAGTTTTAAGAGTATCAACAGCCTTGTCAAGTTCAGAAAAAAGCTCTTCGATGTGGGCAACAATGCGGGATTGTTCGTCCAATGGGGGAATTAACACTTTAATTTTTGAGTAAGATTGAATCCAATACCTCTTATGTGTGCTGTGGTCGAACTGGATGATTTGTAGGCGATAAAAGATATACTTTGGAATGACTAAATCGGTGTTAATATGCAAAATCTTCATTGCTGAAGATTTTACTTTGAATCTGAAATTTACAAATTGAGTTGCAGTTGTAAAGTCATCAAAAATGATGACTGGTAACTGGTCAAAAATACCATCGGTTTCATTTGTTTTTCCCAAAATGAAAGACTTTCCTGCGGTTAAAACCGGCGTGGCATAGGCATCGCAATAGTCGGTAGACTTTACAATATATGCTGTTGGTTGCTCAAATGGCAATAATTCACCCAGTTCATATTCTGTATATTGCACGTTTACTGTTTTCCTTTCGATGCTTCCTTAGCGCAATCCACCATGAGTTTGTAGGCTTCTTTTTGTTCAGATGTCATGCACTGATTGTTGTCTGCCATTTCCTTAAGTAATTTACAAGCAGCTTCCATTTCTGCTGAGGATACAGACATTTGCCCATTCATCACAGTTGAAAACAATTTTGCGAAGCTAAATAATTCAAATGGGTTCATATAGTTCTCCTTACGCTACCAATTCCTCATTCATTTCGTCCAAAATCTCCTGATACTTTTCCCCGAACACCCGATAGAACCCACCTAAGCCGCCTTTGCTGTCAAACGGCGTATACTCCAAGTCCTCCGGCAGAATGCTCAGCGATGTGATGATATGCTCCTTGATCAGCCGCAGCCATTCCATCTGTTCAGCGGTAAAGTGAACCGCACCGGTGTTGCGGCGGAAAGTCCACTGTTTGAAGTTATAGTTTACCCGGTCGGCAAAGGGCGAAAGGGTATCCGTATAGCCCATCTGAAAACGGATAATAGAAATCAGGTCGGTCAGCTGGGCAAGTGTACCTTTCTTTACCTTGCCAGGCTGCTTGATGGCATAACAATCCCACAGACGCTCGACCGTGATGCCCTTTGCTTTGAGTTTTTGATACAGTTCCGTCAGTTTTTTCAGTGCCATCGGACGTTTTTTATACGTTTCATTGTAGATGATGCGCAGGGCAATGATCTCATCTTTATTTTCCTCGATGAAATCCTTGAATGTAGAAATCACCCGGTCTGCCGTTTCCTCCTGATTGGTATCATAACCAGCAAAGAGTACGTTGTCCAGATTAACGCTGTCGATGATCTGGTCATGGCTGCGGCGGACATTTTCAATAAAATCGCGCACTTCCGGCTTCTGGAAAGGTGCAACGGCCTGTTTGATGAGTTCTTTCTGAGCCTGTGCAAGCTGTTCCGGTGCGGGCGTAAGCACGCCGCTTTCTGTTTGCGCTTTGGCCTGAATGACATCTTCATCAAAGGCATTCAGCAGATTCTCCGCAACCTGCTCTGCGGTCTGCCCTACGGTTTCTTTGAACTGCTTGTGTTCGCTGCGTTCCATCCTGCGGCTGAGACGAATCACACGGTTTGCAAGAGAAGTCAAAGTGTCCTCATCCCGTGCACCGAGTGCAATGTTCATCATCAGTTCCTTCATGGAAACCGCTGGCTTGCGTTCCAGCGTGCGGGTCTCGGTCTTTTTGGATTTGGTTACACCCACTGCATCCACGATCACAAAGTGATCTTTGTTTTCCGTAGCAGAAGGTGTTACCTTTTGTAAATCATCCTTGCTCAGCGTGCGGGTGCCGCGGCCTTTCATCTGCTCGAAGTAATTACTGCTGCGCACATCCCGCATGAAGAGCAGGCACTCGATGGGCTTTACATCCGTACCGGTTGCGATCATATCCACAGTAACGGCTATACGCGGGTTATAGTCATTTCGGAACGAGCTGAGAACGGCTTCCGGATTCTGTGCGCTGTAAGTGATCTTTCTGCAAAAATCGTTTCCTTCGCCGAATTCTTCCCGGACGATCTGAACAATATCGTCTGCATGGCTGTCCGTCTTGGCAAAAATCAGCGTTTTGGGGACTTCTTTCCGGTAGGGGAACAACGTGGTATGGAGTGCTTCTTTGAAGGTGCGAATCACAGCACGGATCTGGCTTGGATTTACGACATCCTTATCCAGTTTGGACTGTGTGTAGAACACATCCTCGTCCATCTGCTCCCAGCGTTTTGCGCGCGTCAGGCGGTTACGCCGCTCGATCAACTGCTTCAGGATGGTTGCACCATTTTTCGTCACATCGGTTTCAATCAGATAAATGTCCTCGCCAACGTTAACGCCGTCCAGAACGGCCTGCTCTCGCGTATATTCGCTGACAAAATTTTCATTGAAGTAGCCGATGGTTCGCTTATCCGGCGTAGCGGTCAGGCCGATGATAAACGCATCAAAATAGGAAAGCACTTGACTCCATACATTGTAAATAGAACGATGGCATTCATCTACAATGATACAGTCAAAGAACTCCGGCGGAATTTTGGCATTGTAGACGACCTCTTTTGGTGCTTTGCTTTCGGCGGTGACATATTCCGCAAAAGGAATCTCTTCTGCCTGTTCGTCCAGTTCTTCCCCTTTTAGAATGGAATACATCCGCTGAATCGTACTGATGCAGACCTGTACATCCCCGGAAATATAAGAGTTTTTTAACCGGCGTACACCATACAATTCCGAAAAGCTGCGAGGATCGTCATTGGGTTTGTATGCCATGAACTCGCGCTCGGCCTGTTCACCAAGGCTGCGGGTATCTACCAGAAACAGGATGCGATTCATTCTGCCGTATTTCAACAGCCGATAGGCGGCAGTAATGGCTGTAAAGGTCTTGCCTGCGCCGGTTGCCATCTGCACAAGAGCGCGCGGCCGATTTTCTGAAAACGAAGTGTCCAGACCATGAATTGCACTGATTTGACATTTGCGGAAGCCCGATTCATCCAGCTGCGGGATACGCTTCAGATTGTTGCGCACAGTGTCCGGTTCAGCAAGCCAGCGTTTCAACGTCTCCGGGCGATGGAACGAGAATACCTCGCGCGAACGGTATTTAAGATCTGCGTAATCGGTAAAACGCACCAATTCGCCAGTGGCTTCGTAGGCGAACCGAACCTTGTACTCCCGCTTTACCCATTTGAACTGGCTATTTGCATAGCGGCTGGACTGCGTTTCCACGTCTGTCAGCGCTTGACCTTCTTCGTCCTTCTTTGCCTCTACAACACCAACTGGCGCTCCCTCAATGAAAAGTGCATAATCCACCGGACCGGTATTGGTAGGGAATTCGCGCACTGCAACACCGGAAGCAACCGTCAGATTTAGTTGTTTCAGATCCTGAATTGTCCAGCCACTTTGCCGCAATCTGTTATCGATTTGTTCCCGCGCTCTTGCTTCCGGAGTCATAACGATGCACCTGCCTTTGCTATCTTAGAGCAAACTGTTGATACCTCTATTTTATAAGATGCAACACAATATTACAAGTGTTTCCTTTTTATAAATTTCAAGGCGATATACTTCATGAGAATTTTTCAAAGTACTTGAAAATACGTAAAATTCATGGTATAAATTATACGAAACAATTGCTGCTTAGTATCTGCTGCTCAACAACATCTAAATGGGAGGTGCCTGCCATGACCGCCGTGATCTACGCCCGCTATTCCAGCGACAATCAGCGTGAAGAATCCATCGAAGGCCAGATTCGTGAATGTACGGCTTATGCCGAAAAGAACGGCATCACGGTAGTTAAGCACTACATTGACCGCGCCCTTTCCGCCAAAACCGATAACCGCCCGGATTTCCAGCAGATGATCAAGGACAGCGAGAAACGGTTGTTTGACATTGTGCTGGTCTGGAAACTTGACCGCTTTGCCCGGAACCGCTATGATAGTGCCCGGTACAAGACCCAGCTGAAGAAGAACGGTGTCAAGCTCATGTCTGCCACCGAGATCATCTCCGAGGGGCCGGAGGGCATCATTCTGGAATCGGTGCTGGAAGGTTATGCCGAGTATTATTCGGCAGACCTTGCCGAGAAGGTCGTGCGCGGACAGACCGAGAACATCCTGAAAGGCCGCTGCAACGGTGGACGTGGAACTTTTGGCTACACGCTGGATTCTGAGCGGAAGTTCCACATTGACCCTCTCACCTCGCCTTTTGTGCTGGAATCGTTCAAAAAGTACAATGAAGGCTCCACCATGAAGGAGATCCGGGACTGGCTGAACGAAAACGGCATCAAGAACCCGGTAGGCGGTGCGTTTACCTATAACAGCGTCGAACATATGCTCAAAAACCGGCGGTACATCGGAGAACTGAAATTCCGGGATGTGGTCGTGCCGGATGCTATCCCGCCCATCATTCCGCTGGAACTGTTTGAGGATGTGCAGGAGAAGATCGCCAAAAACAAGAAAGCCCCTGCCCGTAGAAAGGCAGAGGACGACTACCTGCTCACCACCAAGCTGTTCTGCGGCTACTGTGGGGCGTTGATGTTTGGCGAAAGCGGTACGAGTCGGACAGGCGAAGTCCACCGCTACTATAAATGTGCTACTGCCAAAAAGCACAAGGGCTGCAAGAAAAAGACCGTCCGTAAGCAGTGGCTGGAAGATTTGGTGGTCAACCAGACCATGCAGCTTGTGAAAGACGATGCCGCTATGGAGTCCATCATTGCCAAGGTGATGGAACTGCAAAACAAGGAGAACACCAACATTCCCCTTTATGAAAAGCAGCTCCGGGATGCGGAATCCGGTATCCAGAATATGCTGAACGCGATACAGGCTGGTATTCTGACCAGCTCCACCAAGGAGCGGTTGGAGCAGCTGGAAGAAACCAAGCGTGAACTTGAAGCCCGCATTGCGGAAGAGAAGCTGGCAAAGCCCAAGGTCACGGAGGAGTTCATCCGCTTTTGGCTGCTGCGGTTCCGTAAGCTGGACATGAGCCTGAAAGACCAGCGGCAGGCACTGGTGGATACGTTCATCAATGCGATTTATCTATACGATGATAAGGTTTTAATAACCTTCAACTATAAGGAAGGTACACAGACCGTCACCTTTGGAGAAGCGACAGAAGTTGCATCCGAGGGAAATGGTTCGGATTTGGATTGCTTTACTGCACCAATAAAAGAGCGTTGAATCGTAAGATTTGACGCTCTTTTTCGTTATGTAACCCCGAAAATTCGGGGCTTGCACGGTCAATGCACGGTTTTTGCACGGTCGGCTTTTTCGTGGGAATCCTCTGCATGGGCTGGAATTGCTTTGAAATGCGTGGTAAATTTTGCATCAGGTCAGAAGAGCCAGACGGAGCTGCGCCTTTACTTCGGGGTCTGCGTTCTTCAGAAGTTCCAGCAGAGCAGTCATAGAGATGGTCGGTTCGCCTGCGGCGGGTACAGCCTGTGGGCTGGGGCTTTCGGACTTAGCATAGAACCCTTCCTCGAACTTCTTCCCCAGTTCAACACGAGAGGACTGCTGGATATGGGCGTAGGTGTTCACCAGCATATCTGCCGTAGCGTGTCCAGTGGTTCCCTGAACGGCCTTCACATCGCCGCCGGAGATCATCAGCTGATAAGTCGCACTGGAATGCCGCAAACCGTGAAAGACAATGCGGGGGAACTCCGGGTGGGCATCCTGCCACTTGAGGAACTTTTTGCGGATGAGCACCGGCTCCACCGCCAGACCGTTGGGCAGACGGAACAGCATCCCACTGTCATGGTAGCGTGTCGGGTCTTTTCTCTCGTCTGTCGCCAGCTGATTCAGCCACTTCTTCAATTCTTCTTTTAGTGCAGAGGTCATGAAGATGGTGCGGCAGGAGGATGCGGTTTTGGTGCTTTTCAGGATGAGGGAAGTGGTGCTGCGCTCCAGCTTGTCCGGGAATACCTTGATGATGCAGCCATCGTCCACTTGGTTCAGGG
>ERZ773145.3321-NODE-3321-length-10219-cov-3.990752_pt1 | contig 10219 bp, 10 predicted proteins | sample MGYA00580848_ERZ773145 | MGnify/ENA primary metagenome ERZ773145 (study PRJEB29015, sample SAMEA2737858) | human gut metagenome | biome: human gut; feature: human-associated habitat; material: faeces | place: China | collected 2012 ... | reverse complement strand
CGCACACATTGTGCGGAACCTCTCCTGTCTTATATGCCTCTTTTATATTTCATATGGAAAGATGCAGGCCATTCATGGCGTTACGGTTGTTTATGCACGCAATTCATTCATCGCTTTTATCGCGGCCCTTTTGGCCATCTTACGCGTGAGCGAACGGCCAGACGCAACGGGCTCGAAAAAGCCGTCATGCTCTTTTTTCCACCGTCCATCGCCAACCAAGCACGTTATTTTGAGCGACTCGAATACTGAACGAAGATCCTACACGCCCGCTACCTGCCACATTCATTCCAAGCTCCCTTTTTCAGGATTTTTGGGCTGGATGCATACGTACTCATTATTAGCGTTTATGGACGACTCGCACAGCCTATCAAGATACTGCATATAGTACAGCACTCACATCAAGAGAACTGTACTATATGCGATTTTTCAAGCTGAGCGGAATATTGTTCACTTACTCGCCATCTTTGGCCGTATGATGCGAACCTTTGCGGGGACCGCGCTTGCCGGATACACCCTTTGAGGCATCGGCCACAGCAAAAATGACAACCTTCTCATCCGGGTAGGACTCGCCATCCATGGCGAAATAGGCGATCTGGTCGTCTGCGACCGGCGGGAAAGTGAAATACTTCTGCACCGCTACCAGCACATCGGTGGTACGCACGGTCACGGAAGAAGCCTTTCCTGCAGCGTCAGAGTCGACGCCATCGGCCTTGCTTCGCTTGGTCTTGCAGAACTTGATGGCGTTCTCGTCTTTGGCGTCGCATGCCTGGACTGCGATCTTCTTCCGCTTGTCATTCACCAGCAATTTCACGTATGCCGGGCATCCGAGCGCTTCGGTCACGCCTTTGGAAAAGCGAACGGATGATTCCATGACCGTCATGGTCATCTTATTGGTGGTGGTCTTTTCTCCCACTGCTTCAAATCCGTCAAGAACAGACATGCCAACCCCTTGAAAATATAGGATATTAATTACATGCAATATAATACAACAATTCGCATAAATACACCCTTTTTTCACTAATAAAATAGGGGGTATCTCCGCTTTCCAGCAGAAATACCCCCTGTATTTCCAAGAATATAGCAATAATTCATAGACTTCATTGAACAAGTTTTCATTGAGATGAATTCAAGGAAATCATGCACCAATAATGTCGAGAATTACCGCGCCATATTTCAATAGTTGTATTTCACATCATTGGTCATTTTGCCACACGGCGTCTGATCGAGCTTCATATCAGCCGTGGCCTTGTCAGACACGGTCACGTCGAACTCGTACGTCACGCTCTTGCCAGGTGCGATGTACGCCATACTGGAGTTCAATGGCTTGCCGTCCATGGTGGCATTGCTACGGTCACGCACATCACCGGTCACGGCGATTGATCCAATCGAACCACCTGCAGGCGCGTAAATCAGCACACGCTGCGCGGATGTGCCACTCGGCGCCACGGGCACGCCACCAACGCCCTTCTGCTCACCACCGAGAATGTAACTCGTGCAGGTAGCCATTTCCGTGGAAGTCATACGGTTGGTCAGCGTGTACTTCACGTGGTAGGTCTTGTCACCTGTCTTGGTCACTTCGCTGGTACGGTCGATATACCAACCCATCTTCGAAGGATTCTGCTCGCTGATGTAAATGCCCGTTTCCGGATTGGTCTCGCTCTCAGGCGCATTCTTGGCGAGTCCAGCACCTTGGAAGTACTTCGCTTCGTCATCGTGGAACGTGTAGGCGTAGAAGTGGCGGTTCTCGGCCAAATCACCGATGCTTTGCGCCACCTTCATCATCTTGTCCACAGTCATGTTGCCAAAAGCGCCGTCCATCACCGTTTTGGCAATGTACTCGAAGTATTCGTCCTGCTGTGCCACAGGAACGTCCTTGTAGATGGTGTTGAGCATGTATTCGGCGGTGTTCTCGCCGGTAAGCACAGTGCCGTTGGACAAGGTGACTGGTCCGTTGATTTCCACCATTTTCTGGATGAACACCGGATCCACGGAAATCAAACCGTCGATGTTGCAGGCATATTGCGAACGCTGCCATGAAGCGTTGAGCATTTCCGCGTTGCGGGAAACATCCGGCACCGCGAAGGTGTCTCGCACGTCGAAGGAGAAACCCAACGGCCTGTTGAATACCGCATGTTCCTCAGCGGTGCCGTTGTTGCCATTGACGAACTCACCATTCGGGTGGAAGTCCCCCACCGCGATTTTGCCATTATCCGCAGTCATGGTGCCGAGAGAGCCAACCAAGCCGCCGCCGGAACGTGTTTCGGATGTGGTCTGTGCCGCCAGCAAGTATGTGCGGGCACCGTTCTGGCCGAGGAAGGAAGGCAGCATGTGAGTGGCGTTGCTGACCTGCCCGACCAAATCGGCGATATTGTCAAGCTGGTCCTTGCCCTGCTGATAGGCTTTCTTCACCATGCCGATTTTCGGCTCGGCAAGACTGTTATACTGCTTGTTCTGCTGCTGCACCTGCTGGTTGAGCTTGTCGAAGTTGCCTTGCGCATCGGCGATTGGCTGCAGGTTGAGTTGCCCTTCCGCACCGGAAAGATTGGCATCGGCAAGCTGCTGCACCGCAGTGGTCAACGATGGCAGTGTCTGCTGTGCAAGGTTGTCCACGACTTCCGTCATGCCTTGCACAGTGGCGATGTCACTGCCGACGAACGGCATTTTCGCGGCCACGTTCCATAGTGAACCGTGCGCAATCTGCTTGGCCTGCGCCGTCTGCTGCTGAGCCTGCGCGATGGACGCCTGCGACGCGGCGGCATCCTTGAGCTTTGCAGGGTCATTGATTGCGGATAGTGAGGATATGGCTTGCGATTCGTGTGCCTTGACGCTTTTTGCCTGCTTATACAGTTGCATACCGAACGCTGCGGCAATGGCAAGTAGCACGATCAGCACCGCAAGTACAATAAGCGTCACATTCCGTGCCGTATGTTTTTCCCGTATTGCTTGAGCATGTTGCCCCATGCTTTGCTCCTCAAATCATTAAGCACTCAATTTGACTATTCCAGCGCATTATTGTGCCACATGGCACCCCTTTTTTTCGGCCGCCAAATGAAATTTCCCTCTGTTCCATCACAAGAACAGAGGGAAAATCACAGAAAACCCACTTATTGGCTCAGTACGATCCACGGCCAGTGAAGATTACCATCACGGTTTTGGCAAGAATCGCAAGATCTCCAGCGATGGACCAATTCTCAATGTAGGAGACGTCCAAATATTCGCTTTGCTCCTGTGAAAGATCCGACCGGCCGGACACCTGCCACGGACCGGTGATGCCCGGCTTGACCAGCAGTCGGGCGGAATATAGGGAACCATAGCGGGCCACTTCTTCCGGCAATGCCGGGCGCGGACCGACCAGAGACATATCGCCCTTGAGCACGTTGTAGAACTGCGGGAACTCATCCAAAGAAGTCTTACGGATGAAGTGACCTACCTTGGTGATACGCGGATCATCTTTCATTTTGAAGATGAACCGGTCTTCCTGCCCAGTTTCCTCAGCGAGTTTCTTCTTCAGCTCCTCAGCATTGGTGACCATGGAACGGAATTTATACATTTTGAACGGCTTGCCGTGCAGTCCGATACGGGTCTGAGAGAAGAACACCGGACCGCCATCATCAAGCCTGATGGCGATGGCGACGCCGAGAAGAATCGGAGAGGAAATAATCAGCGCGCACAGTGAGCCGATGATGTCCAGCAAACGCTTGATTACGTTCGCAGCTCCCGTGTACTGCGGCAGGGAAGCCAACAGAACCGGCTGTTCCGTGGTGTTTCGCAGATACAAACGGTGACCGCTCACATCCGCCAGGGAGACCGCCAAGGCAAGTTCCATACCCAGCGACTCCACCGCAAGAGACAGACCATGCAGCATTTCGGAATCACGCGAAAGCACGTCAGCCACATAGACTTCCTGTACACCGAGGCTTTCGCAAATACGTGGGAATGCCGAGTTGAAAGGAATCACCTTGAGTTTGCTGGAGCCTTCGATATTGGCATCCGGTGTGTATGAGGTAACCACATAAGCGTCTTTTGAAGCTGGATCCGCTTCAATTGGGCATACAGCAACTGGTTCGTACCCCCAATTCATGCAGTTGCGCATGGTCTGCAAGGCTTTGTTGATGCCATCGGAAGATCCGATGACCACCGTTCTGTACTTGCAAGAGCCTTTGCTGCGGTGACGATGCAACGCTTGACGCATCTGCCAACGTGCGATGATATCCAAGAAGAAGGCGATGACTGGCGCGATAATCAACGCAGTACGGGGCAATGCAAGTTTGAAAATAAATGCAAGGCTGCAGTATGAGATGATGGTCAGCAACGACGCATTGATGATTTTGGCATACAGCTCATAGCCGTCCGCCATAACATGGCGGTGGTATGTGCCCGCGAATGCCAAGCACAGCAACCAAATCAGGCTGAACAGAATGAGGAAAAGCCAAAACGGCATCACATCGCCGATGGCATCGAAAGCAGCACCGTTGATTACAAGGCTGACGGTCAACGAAAGCAGCATCACTGCCAAATCGATGGCGATCAGGCTGGCGACGAAGGCGAAACGCCACCGGGGAGTCGATTCAGCCTTGCCGCGCCTATGTCCTTCCTTTTCCGCAGGAAACGGGGTATTGGAAAAAGTCATCGGCTCGAACTGCTTTTGCAGACGCTGATTCTGCATGGACGCGTATGCCTGTCGATGCGCATTGGACGAGACGATATGAATCTCTTGAGTCCTCATACCTTGCTCGCCGTTTGGTGCGCCGGATTCACCGGTATTCACGCCTTGCATGTATCTCTCTCCCCTTCAGCTGCATACGGCAAACAATTTACCACAGCCCCCCCCCAGAAATTAAGAGGGACCTATGGGGGTACCATTCGCTATATCCAAATCCTTCTCCGGTATGGCTTATTCGCCAGCAGTACCTGTATCTGAGTTGTCGTTACCGCCGTCCGAACCACCATTGCCATTGTCGTTCGAATCGCCATTACCACCGTTTGAGCCACCATTGTTATTGCCACCGGTCGAACCACCGTTACCGCCGGTCGAACCACCACCGTTCACACCGTTTCCAGAGCCCGGACCAAATTGCCACGTATATGTGTAGCGCCGGTTCGTAGTGCCGTTATTGGTATTCGAATTGGTATTCGACTGGGCATTAGCCGCAGTTTGTTCCGCCACAGACTTGTTCACGCCGTCAGAAGTCGAGGAAATCACCTTCGAAGCGTTCTGCATGGCCGTAACATCAGTGCTTTTGCCATCGAGGAGTTTCTGGGCAGCGTCAATCGCCTTGGCAAGCGCGTCACGTGTCGACTCATCCGCAACCTGGCCTGCAGAACCGTCAAGCAACGTCTTTGCGTCGGCAATGGCCTTCTGCAATGCGGCAGTCGTCTTATTCACTTCCAAAGCTCGCTTGCTGGCGGCCACAGCTGTGGCTGCTGCGGTAACGGCCTTGGTCCGTTCTTTGATATTGCTGATCTGCTTGCTCATACTACGGGCATGCGCACGCAGTGTGGTTTCGGACAGCAACACCGAACATCCGCCGACCGTCTTGAGATTTTGCGCCTTGGTCACGGCCTGGATAACGTCCGAATTCTTGCGCATTTTCGGATTCCGGCCTTGATGGAAAAGGACATGGGCCGTGCCGGGTACGATTTTCAGTCGCCAGACAATGAAAAACCGCGATTGGAAGGAGGCACGGGGCCATGTCCAGAGAAATCATACAGTTCGACCGGGCCATGTTCGAGAGCAAGCTCGACGCCATGGTGCGCGAGAAGGTCGAGCGGATCGTCAACGCGATGCCCGACGCTTCAGGCGGACGAGATCGCCAACACCGCGAGATACGGGCGTTCCGGCGGACGGAAGGCGTATCGGGCCGGCCACTACGAGCGGAGCCGACCGCCAAGGCCGGCAGGCCCGGGCTCAAGGTGCCGAAATTGAAGGGCGCCCTGTTCGAGTCCGCGGTGATCGAACGCTACCGCAGACGCGGGAAAGCGTAGAGGAGGCGCTGATCGACATGTACCTGGCCGGCGTGTCCACCCGGCAGGTCGACGACACCGGCCAGTTGCTGTGGGGCGACCGCATGCCGTCCCGGACATTGAGCGGCAAGCTCAAGCGCGTGTACGCCGAGATCGACGAATGGCGCACGAGGCCGTTGGATGACGAGTACCCATACGTGTTCGTGGACGGCGTGTGGCACAAGCGCTCCCGGGGCGAAAGCATGGAGAACGTCAGCATCCTGGTCGCCATCGGCGTCAGCAAGGATGGTCACCGCGAGGCCGTCGGCGTCGCCGAGGGCATGAGGGAGGATTCCGCCAGCTGGGAGCAGTTCTTCCGCGGCATGGTCGAACGCGGCCTGAAGGGCGTCCGGCTCGTGGTCGGCGACCGGTGCGCGGGACTGGTCGCCACGGTGGACTCGATGCTCGCCGAAGGCGGGGTACCAGCGATGCATGGTGCACTTCTTGCGCAACGTGCCCTCCAAGGTGCCGCCCAGCCACCGCGAATGGACGTCGGCGGCCCTGAAGGCCGTGTTCGCCGTGGAGTCCCGGGAATCCGCGTTGGACAGGGCCGAGACCGTCGCCGCGGAGATAGAGGCCGGGAGGCTGAGGGCCGCCGCCAACTGCCTGCGGGAGGGGATCGGCGAGACCACGGCCTACCTGCTGCCGGAGTTCCCGGACGGGCACCGCGGGCGCATCCGCACGAACGACATGATCGAACGGCTCAACCGCGAGATCCGCCGGCGCACGCGCGTCGTGGGAAGCTTCCCGGACGGGAACAGCGCGCTCATGCTCGTCTGCGCGCGCATCAGGTACGTCACCGCGAAGAATGGTCCAACCGGCGTTACCTCGACATGTCCCGGCTCGATGACAATCTGCAGGAAGCGAACTGATCATCGCGCCATGGACGGGCATGATCCAAAGTGCGCAACCTTTCGGACACTACCCAACGCGGAGCTGGCCAACCGGATGCTGGAGGAAGCGGTTGCCACGCTGCCCGAGGGCGCGCGTCCCCTGGTGCACTCCGACCGCGGCTGCCATTACCGGTGGTCGGGGTGGCTCGGGCTCATAGAACGGTACGGGCTGACGCGCTCCATGAGCGCGAAGGGCTGCAGACCGGACAACGCGGCCGCGGAAGGCTTCTTCGGACGGATGAAGGTCGAGGCCGTCTACCCCGAGAAGTGGGAGGAACGACCCCGCGGCGAGGTGCTCGCCCTGATCGACGAGTACCTCCATTGGTACAACCACGAGCGCATCAAACAATCACTAGGTTGTATGAGCCCGGTACAATACAGACAAAGCCAAGGAACGGCTGCATGATCATCTCCAAGAAAATGTCCGCAGTCCCTACCCCGATCTGCATGATGTCTCGGACATGGTTCCATCTCCTGGTTTCCAATCGCGGTTTTTCTTTCTGACGAATGAAAAACCGTGCACGGGACGCGGTCCATGCCTTTCGCGTCAGGCTCGAAAACCAAACCATATGTATCATTCATTTCGAGACATTTAACTTGACTGACAAGAACCTTACGCTAAATCAGATGGAGCAACGTCTTTACCTCGACTGAGGTGCAGCATGCACCCCAAGAGAATGCTTATTGCTCTTGCCTGCTCAACATTATTCGTGGATGAGTAGCCATGAGCTCCACTATGGAGTAGCTTGAGTAAATTATCAGGAGTAACTGATTGGCTATCTAAAAACGTGACAATATCTTTATTTTTTTCCTGTCCCCTAATTTGTGATTTGGCTTGCTCAGCATATTTGTCAATAAACTGTTTGAGTCCGTTCTTTCCGTTCATTCCGCATTCATCCGCTGCCATTTCGGCGAGTAATCGGAGTCCCATGCGGAAAATCGCGGGGAATGCCGTGCTGTTTGGAATCTTTCCCTTTTCATATAAACTCCACAAAGATTCTAGGGTCCGATACAAATTATTCGAATTCCCAGGTTTAAGACTCAAACCTTTACCGTTTCCAAAAATAGGAATGGAAGATGGGCGGACTTCACGTGTCCGACGTCCACTGATAGGTTGTCCTTCATCACTTGAATCAGTGTCTAAAAGAGAGCCTTGCGTCGATGTTTCATCGGTTGGCTCCATGATTGATTTTTCAGTATTAGGTGCATTATCCGAATTGGTGAGTTTACAAATGATGGTTTTATGATGTTTGGCGTTGTCTTTTATTCGAGACAGTAGATCAGGGGGAAGAACGGAGGTTGGATCATTGCGGTGCCCTCGCGTGTGCAGATCCTTGGACTGTATTTTTTCGTCGATGACTTCAAGCAGTTCTTTAAGCAATTCCCGATCTATGCCATAGTCGGGCTTATCTGGTTTGAGTCCTATCTCCTCAAGATGTTTGGGATTGAGGATATCAGCTTCAACATACCTCTGATTTAACAAAGGATGTGAGCTTATCATCCCAGTTAGTTCCTCCAAGCGTATGAGAACTGTTTTTTCTTTGTTCATGTATTTATACATGAACATATCTCGTTCGATTTGTTTCCAGCTACCAGTTTTTGAATGCTTTCTGAGGACATGGTCAAGGGCTGTTGCCTTGTCACATACATTGCATGGAATAGTGTTTTGTGGGAATAAGGGTAGCTCAAATTGATTGCCTTCAACCGGAATACCGTTCCGGCTAAGAAGAGCAAGAATTACTCGACGATTACCATCGTAAACAATATACTGAGATGTGTTGTCCATTCGTACCACGGTAGGTAGTTCGCTAAAATCAAAAGAATCTCCCATTTCCTTCGCCAATTTGGGGAGGTTCCAATCACTCTCATGTTCTTTGCTGAGGGCACGTTGGATGACATCTTCGTTGGTATATTTTCCATATAGGGGGTCTCTTGGATTTTCTGTCCATAGAATCAAAGAATCAAGAGGTATATCTTGAATTTCTTGTCCATTCCATTGGATGGGTTGATTTTTCTTTGCCATATATCGTTCCTTTTCCCCTAATATTTGAACCGCAATATTTCGGCAAGTTCATCCGAAAATGCCATTAATTCGTTTGCTTGACGATGTGAGGCTGCGGTGTATCGTAAGGAGAATATGCCACCATAGCTTTCTTTGTACAGCGATTTGACTAACTTGGCATTATCGTAAGTAAGCATCCACATCCCCGTACTGTGGATAAGGGTTTCAGCGAGGCTTCTGTGCTGTTGTTCGGAAAGCGCGTTAAGATACAGGCTACTGCCTTTCATGACGTATGGGGGATCTAGATATGTGAAAGTATGAGGTTGAGATACGTACTTTTCGGCTATTTTTTGTCCGTCCAAGCAGCAAACCATAATGCGGGACGAATACTCGCCGAGGAATGCTAGTTTTTCGCGAAGACTATGTTTGTTATACCTTGCTGATACTTTATAACGCCCTGATTGTTCCAGTCCACCGATCACACCGCCATTAATCACCCCTGAACGATTGGTACGATTCAGAAAAAAGAATGCGAAACCTCTATCGAGTTCGCTGGCGGGATTATGTATGATTTGTCTTTGGCGTTTCCATTCATCAAGGGTCGGTTCAACTTCATCAAACTTTTTAAGAAAAGCAGAAGATTGATTGACTACGCTGTTCCAGAAAGCGTAGACATTTTCGTCATAGTCATTGATGACAATGTCGGAAACTACGCCATTTTTAAGTAATCGTAGTGCTATCCCAGCACCTCCTGCATACGGTTCCACATAGGTAAGGTTGCTCATACCAAGCATGTCAATAATACCCGTCACAAAATCTACAAGTACGGTTTTCCCTCCAGGATACCTCAAAGGTGTCGTGACATTATGATTGCTTGCCAGAGGGATATCGAGATGCTGAGCTTGCTTAATCTTGGGAACGTTCAGCATCGTATCTCTCCTAGCAGTACAAGAATGGTTCATTTTGCTCTACAAATGCTAATGGTGAATCCGGGGTCAAGACAAATCAGAACATGCCGAATCGGTAGAAGTGTCTGAGCCGCGCCTTGATTACTGGGTTGAAAACAAATCCAGTGATTAGAAGTGTGGTCTCGCAGCTACTCGAGTCAGATTTCGTGCCTGCACAAGTCCGGAAAAGCGGCGTTGGTATGAGTTGTGCAGACGGAGAAGCACCCCCCAAACTGTCTGGAAATGCCGGAAAATGTGAGTACCGGGGTGAAAATCATCCAAATCGTGTCTGCACAACTCCTGAAATGACCGCAAACCCGACTTGTGCAGACGATAGGGGACTGCGGACGTTTTCTTGGAGATAATCACGCAGC
>ERZ773145.3319-NODE-3319-length-10227-cov-2.829237_pt1 | contig 10227 bp, 9 predicted proteins | sample MGYA00580848_ERZ773145 | MGnify/ENA primary metagenome ERZ773145 (study PRJEB29015, sample SAMEA2737858) | human gut metagenome | biome: human gut; feature: human-associated habitat; material: faeces | place: China | collected 2012 ... | reverse complement strand
GACGGGCATTTCGTTCGACGGTATGTACAGCAGCTTCATCGACAACCTATATCCCATTACGTATCACGGCAGATTCCTTGGGAAAAGTACGTATTTCGTACGTAACGCCTGATTGGGGCAACCGTAATTACGGGGATTATTGGTTTGATATTCCTGAAGAAAAGGTCATGGATGACCAAGACGGGAAGACATTTGTGGAAACCTTTTACAAGTCATACGCCTATACCTACATAAAAATGAGACCAGATTTGGAACAAGGATTAAAACACTTGAGAGAGACTTATTGCACTCCCATTATGCAGGAAAAATACGTCCGGTCAAGGAAAGAGGTAGAACAGGAAGACCCTATGTTCGATCCCGTCATTGGAAATGACGACTTCGATGTCTTTTGGTACAATTCTTTGCAAGTCCATCCCTCTGAAACCAAAGGATGCTTCACGGTAAGCTATGGATGCACGAAGATTCGAGTGGCTCTCCAATGCCAAGACGGAAAATATAAAATAGCCGACGTGGAACTTATCCCTTAACACACCATCAATAACAAAATACGCCATGGAATCGTACAAATCAAACCGACCTGAAAGCAAGTCTTTATTTACAGCCGTCATGACACTATCGGTTGCCTGGTATTTCATCAGTATCATACCTCTTTCCGCACAAGAACGTGTGGATATTGACACCCTATGGTATCGTTACCATAATCCAGAGCAGGATTATTATCCGGACTTGCTTCCCGAAGACTGTTATATGGAATTGTACTTGGAAAACGGCATATTGAAGAAAGGGTACTTTTGGGGAACGACTGACGAGTTTGAACAAGCTCGTGAAGGCTACGAGTGCGGCTATTTCGTCATGCCCATGACGGATATAAAACAAGACAAAGACTCCATTTCATTCCGTTTGGACATTGTCACGACCTCAAGCGGTGAAAAAGTCAACACTTTCGTCAAAGCCCCCATTGACCGCCATATCCGTTCTTGGCAGGAAGCCATGTCTCGCTATCAGACGTGGGAACCCTTTACCGACCGGATGGAGGATGAGATACAAATGAGTATCTCCTTTGCCCGGTGGTTGGAAAACGACACCGTGCGCTACAACATGTCTGTGAGGAAAGACACCGTAAGGGTCAAGAACCTGACTTGCCCTTACATTGATAGGGAGGGCAAGGCTTTCGTCTTGCTCAAAGACAGGACGGGACTGTAAAGAAACGCATTGCAACCATGAGACTGCCATTTTAATCTTATATTTATAGGAAATAGTCATGAAGAAAACTTTTATCGGATACCTATTGGTCCTTATTCCATTATCCTCCTATTCCTGTTTGCAAGCAGAAATAGGAGACAATGTACTTGAAAAGGAATATCAAACCATCCGTATGGAGAACGACAGCCTGAGACCTACCCGGAAATGGACATTCAGGTATGACGATGAAAAATTCCCATGTGACCATGGAGCGTATGATGGTACGATTAAAGGTTTCGATACAGACGGTAAGGGGCGTTTTTACATTTTAGGGGAAGAACCCGTCCGATTAGCTTGTTTCATAGGAGAGAATATGGAATGGAGCCGAGGCCTCGGTTTGTCTATGAGACACTGCCAAAATGCTTTATTCAAGATGGTAAACGATTCCATTTATTTTATAAATGAAGTCAAATACATCTATTCTTTTAATGAGGCTAACTCTATGTATTTCAAAGATGAAGCTAAATCCAATCTTTACATGGATGAAGCCAACTCTATCTTTCGCATCCACAAAAGCGGTAAAGGAGATGTTGAACGTTTCCCCCTATACATAGATGGAGAATATCTTGAGGGAAATTTACGAAACAACGGTTTTTATGTAGTAGCAAGACCCAAAAATGTACCTGATAGCGTTCCGGGCTATGACAGAAGCCACGACGTAGCCTATCTCTTCACATACCCTAATAAATTGCAAAATAAAATCAGCGGAGAAAACGACATCGCTAAGTTGCACCTTAACGGCACGCCGGTATTTATTGATTTGGAAAACAATCCCCCTTATATGGTTTTTTTTGAAAAAAAAATAGACACTTTTCTTATATATGGTTCTATCGACTATGACATCGGCTCGATTGCAATAATAGACACAATACACCATACCATAACAAAATATCCCATTTCCGGCTTACCACGATTGGATGCGACAACCGGTTGGTTTCCAGGTGGCGCACTAAGTTCTGATAATACAACGGTTATTGTCAACAAGCATCTGTACACAATAGGATACGACAATATAAAAATGACTTATACCATCGTGGAATATGATTTAAGTCCCATATTGCTTATGACAAAAGCAATAGACTCATAAAACTATGGGACGCGTCATTCTATTTTGGCTCGTAAAAAACTATGGCTGTCTCTTTTGAACATTTCTAAAAATACAATCATTCATGCTCCTACGAAACATATTCATATTCTTCTTTTTATCACATTTTGCACATGCAACCGCCCAACCGGCAGCATTCCGCACTTTCTTGTCAGGGTTTAAGAAGTGCACCCAAATTAATATGACATCATTTGGGGAGAGAATCATATCCGATTCAGTTTTGATAGATAGCGACATGTATGCCCGTTTTCTTCCTCCCATACAAGACGGCTGCCTTTGTGGACAGGACGATGTCTTTTGGCAAAAAGGAAGTTACATGGAGCGTGGAGGGTTTATCACCATCATGCTGAAAAGGCACTGCCAAGACTACAAGGACGGAAACAGCCAATATTTCATAGAGAACGATGTTACCGATTATATGCTCGTCACATATTCACGCGATGGTAAAATCCTGGATTTTAAAACGGTCGGACACGATGGGAGAGCGTACTTCACACGTATAGTCCCCAGTGGACAGGCACCAAACTTCCTTGTGGAGCAAGGCTCTTTGGATGATTGTACTTCAATCCTCCGATACCAAGACTTGACCTACACGGTAAGAACGTACGAATACAACGTAAGCCCGGACGGGAAAATCAAAGAGAGAACAACCGGAACAGCCCAAAAAGAAACCATTAAAAATCCGGAGAACGACCGCACCCCTATCCGGTTTGAAGAATTTATGTCCTATTTTAAGAAATGGGATAATCCTTACGTAAACGATTCCTTGTTTATACCATCTCCTCCATATGCCGACTTACCTTTTCCGGAATGTTTCTCCCTAATTCCGGACACCCTCGATTGTGGGTGTTGGCCACGCGACCTCCAATGGACACCTTGTCGATACATCGAAAGCAAGGAAGGCTATTTCTTTTTCGTCGTCAAAAGTTGCATGACTCCTCATCGCGCCCCGTCTCCATATGCGGATTACATGGTGTTGGAGTTCTGTAAAGATGGTACGTTTAGGGAAGCCTCGAATGTCTTTCATATAACAGATGACATGGATATTAAGGATTTATCGTCAGCATTGACTTTGCGGCTAAAAAGTTCCCTTGATTCAGTTATCATTGAAGAGATTTACAGGAAACTCATCTATAAAAAGGAGGATTTGTTCAAGCCTGAGATACTAAGGACTTTTCCCGATTCAATCACACAACGACATTAAAGCCATGAAACATGCCATTCTAATCTTAGCCCACAAAAACATCGGCCAGCTATGCAGGTTGGCCGGATATTTCGAAAAGGATTGCGACGTATTCATCCATATAGACAAAAAGCAACCCGTCACACGCGAAGAGGAAGAAAAGTTGCGTAGTTACAAACAAGTGAAAGCCGTTTCGCGTGAATATGACGTGAACTGGGGCGGCACAAGTGTATTGGAAAGCGAAATGCACCTGTTGCGCATGGCTGTGCAACGCAGTGATGCCGATTACTTTCATCTTATCAGCGGGCAAGATTACCCGACTCGTCCGTTAGATTATTTCCTGGAGTTCTTTGACCGGAATGCGGGAAAAGAATACATCGGATACCTGCATTTGCCGCATCCTAACTGGGAAGACAATACTTTCCGCCGACTGCAATATTATTATCCATACGACTATGCCGCAGGCAAAAGGAATCCGCGTGGGTGGGTCAGGGAACAGGTAAGGCAACAACAGGCCAAAAGGGCAAAACGCCCCATTCCCGATGAGTTCGACCATCTGTACGGCAGTTCGCAATGGTGGTCCATAACCCGAAAGGCTGCCATCACCTTGTTGGACTATACTGACCGCTTCCCCTCGCTTTATGGCCGGATGTGGATGACTTTCGCACTCTTTCGCACCGGAGGAATGTTATGTGGCCACCGTATTGGTCAATTTAATGGATAAGGAAGACATCGTGCCTTGGAACCACCGTTTTATCCGTTGGAAACATGAAAACGGCAACCGTCCCGCCAATTTGGGATGCGAACATTTCCGTTACCTTTTGGAAGACGAATATCTTTTCGCACGAAAAATCGAACAGCCATGCAGTACGGTGCTATTGGACAGGATAGACCGGTATCTGCTACAAGACAGGGAGATTGGTCTGACAAAGACCGGCAGTTAGACGTATGACGGTTTCCTGAAGTACGGATACGACAAAACATTTTGCGATTTCGTCACGCAAATGTGGTGGGACATAGGGGGCACGGACGGGGATAGACATAGGATGCGGTGCCGGTTACTATGTCTCGCAATGGAGGAGCCGCGGACTTGCGTTTGCCGGATATGACGCGAATCCCCGTACGCCGGATTTGTCCGGTATGCTCCTGCCCGAGGGGGATGCTGTCTGCGAAGTGGCAGACCTCACGGAAGAACTGGATATTTCCACTCCCTTTGATATCGTGGTATGCAAGGACGTGCTTCCCTATATCCCTGAAAAATCGGCATCCACAGCCATACGTAACCTCGCACGCCTATCGTCGCATTTCATCCTGTTAAGTTGGAACGTACCGGACGCCGTGGCCGCTTTCCCCCATAGGGACATGACAGATGAAGACATTGTCCCTCACTTTGAAAACGAAGGCTATACCGTAGAAAAGTATATGACGGCCAGGCTGCACGTCGTTTTAAAAAGGAAAGACTGCTGTGTGCTCACCCGGCGGAATTTACCACTCATCAACTACTGAAACAACTGCTTTTCATAAGAAAAAGAACTGCCGATTTCGTTGCCCAGTGATAACTTCTTCGTAATTTTCTTGCGAATTTGTTGTTTATTTGCAGATAATAATTTAACTTTGCCACAAATAAAAGAGAAAATGAAGAATATTGCAACACGCCACCATCATCATCCTAACGGTTAGAAATCGGTAGGCTGTCCCGCGTGTGCCAATAGAAGGATAGAAATGAAGGCTTGCCGATATGAACGGTGAGCCTTTTTTGATAGTTTAAGAATACTTCATTAAAAAAACAGATATGCTTAGAATTGCAGTACAGTCGAAAGGACGTCTTTACGAAGACACCATGGCACTCCTGGCGGAGGCCGACATCAAAGTGAGTTCATCCAAGCGCACCTTGTTGGTGCAGTCCTCCAATTTCCCCGTCGAGGTGCTTTACCTGCGCGACGACGATATTCCGCAGTCCGTGGCGGGAGGAGTGGCCGACTTGGGTATCGTGGGCGAAAATGAATTTGTGGAAAGAGAGGAGGATGCCGTGGTGGTACGCCGTCTGGGCTTCAGCAAGTGCCGCCTTTCGTTGGCCATACCCAAGGCTGTGGATTATTCCGGCCTTTCTTGGTTCGAAGGCAAGAAGATAGCCACTTCCTATCCCAATATCTTGAGAAAATTCATGAAGGAAAACGGAGTGGAAGCGGACATCCACGTCATTACCGGTTCTGTGGAAATCGCGCCCGGTATCGGACTGGCCGACGGTATTTTCGATATCGTAAGCTCCGGTTCCACCCTGGTAAGCAATAACTTGCAGGAGGTGGCCGTCGTCATGAAGAGCGAAGCGTTGCTCATCGCCAACCGGAATATGGATGATGCCAAGAAGGCGATTTTGGACGAGTTGCTGTTCCGCATCGAGGCGGTAAAGAGTGCGGAAGACAAGAAATACGTACTGATGAACGTGCCGTCGGACAAGGTGAAAGATGTCGTGTCCGTATTGCCCGGAGCCAAGAGTCCCACGGTGATGCCTTTGGCGCAGGAAGGGTGGAGCAGTGTGCACACCGTCATCGACGAGTCCCGCTTTTGGGAGATTATTTCCAAACTGAAGGAGTTGGGAGCGCAGGGCATTCTGGTCGTCCCCGTGGAGAAGATGATTCTTTGAGCCGGACAGGCCGGTATTTTCATGTCAAAAAGAGGAGGACAGCAAATGAATGTGATAAAATATCCGCAAAAAGAAGAATGGGACGAACTGTTGAAACGTCCCGTAATGAACGTGGACACGTTGCGTGAAACCGTATGCAGGGTGTTGGACGACGTGAAGACGGGCGGCGACCGCGCCGTCATGGCCTACGAAAAGCAGTTCGACCATGTGGAACTGGAGCGTCTGGCCGTCACGGAAGAAGAAATGGACGAGGCCGAACGTCTGGTGTCGCCTGAACTGAAGGATGCCTTGCGCTTGGCGCACGACAATATAGGGAAGTTCCACGCTTCCCAACGCTTTGAAACGACGAAGGTGGAAGTCCGTCCCGGGGTGACCTGTTGGCAGAAAGCCGTTCCCATAGAACGGGTGGGGCTTTACATACCCGGAGGGACGGCGCCGCTTTTCTCCACGGTGCTGATGCTGGCCACACCGGCCAAGATTGCCGGATGCCGTGAAATCGTGCTTTGCACGCCGCCGGGACGTGACGGCAAGGTGCATCCTGCCATCCTTTGCGCAGCCCGTGTGGCCGGAGTGAACCGTATTTTCAAGGCAGGCGGCGTGCAGGCCATCGGCGCCATGGCCTACGGTACGGAAAGCGTGCCCAAGGTGTATAAGATATTCGGCCCCGGCAATCAGTACGTCATGGCGGCCAAGCAGCAAGTGTTGCTTCATGATGTGGCCATCGACATGCCCGCCGGACCTTCGGAGGTGGAGGTATTGGCTGACGCCGCTTCCAATCCGGTATTCGTGGCGGCCGACTTGCTTTCGCAGGCCGAGCATGGCGTGGACAGCCAGGTCTTGTTGGTGACGACCGACGAAGCTTTGGTCGGCAAGGTACAGGACGAAGTGGAACGCCAGTTGGCTGCCCTTCCGCGCAAGGAAATCGCGGAGCAGGCATTGGCCCACAGCAAACTTGTCGTGGTGCGCGACATGGACGAGGCGTTGGAACTGACCAACCGTTACGCGCCCGAACATCTGATTATCGAAACGGCCGATTACATGCAGGCCGCCGAACGTGTGGTCAATGCAGGCAGCGTGTTCCTCGGTTCTTATACGCCGGAGAGTGCGGGGGATTATGCTTCAGGCACGAACCATACGTTGCCCACCAACGGTTATGCTACGGCTTATAGCGGTGTCAACTTGGACAGCTACCACCGTAAGATTACGTTTCAGGAACTTACGCCGCAGGGGGTCCGTGCCATCGGTCCGGCCGTGGAACTCATGGCGGCGGGCGAGCATCTCGACGCACACCGCAACGCCATGACCGTAAGATTGGAATCCATTAAAACCGAAATGAAATGAGCATGAAACCTTTGCAAAAACTGGTGCGCCCGAACATCTGGGCGTTGAAGCCGTACAGCTCGGCCCGTGACGAATACAAGGGTGCGGCGGCTTCCGTCTTTCTCGATGCGAACGAGAATCCTTACAATGCACCGTACAACCGCTATCCCGACCCTTTGCAACTGGAGGTGAAAGAGATGTTGGCTCCCGTCAAAGGCGTGAAGCCCGGACAAATCTTTCTCGGTAACGGCAGTGACGAAGCCATCGACTTGGCATTCCGGATTTTCTGCGAACCGAAGACGGACAACGTGGTGGCGATAGCTCCTACTTACGGTATGTATAAAGTGTGTGCGGATATCAATGACGTGGCCTATCGCCCCGTATTGTTGGATGACGGTTTCCGGTTGGATGCCGGCAAATTGCTGGCTGCTGCGGACGAACATACGAAACTGATATTCCTTTGTTCGCCGAACAATCCTTCGGGAAACGACTTGGAACGGGAGGAAATCGTCAAGGTGCTTGAGCGTTTTCCGGGGATGGTGGTCATCGACGAGGCCTACGCCGACTTTTCCGAACAGAAACCGTTCCGCGAAGAACTGGAGACATATCCGAACCTTATCGTGCTCAACACGTTTTCCAAGGCATGGGGGAGCGCGGCCATCCGCTTGGGCATGGCCTTTGCCTCCGAAGAGGTCATCTCTTTATTTAATAAGGTGAAGTACCCTTACAACGTGAACCAACTGACCCAGCGTCAAGCCGTGGAGATATTGAAGAAGCGTTTCGATGTGGACAAGTGGGTGAAGACGTTGCTGCGCGAACGCGGGCAGGTCATGGCGGCCTTTGCCGAACTGGATATCTGCGAGAAGATTTATCCGACGAATGCCAATTTCTTTCTGGCGAAAGTCAAAGGAGCCGATGCGATATACGCCTATTTGGTGAAGAACGGCATTATCGTGCGCAACCGTTCGAGAGTGGAACTTTGCGGCGACTGCCTGCGTGTGACCATCGGTACGCCGCAGGAGGACAACAGCCTGTTGGGCGCGTTGCGTTCTTACAAACCGGAGACGATAAAATGAACATCATGAAAAAAGCCTTGTTTATAGACCGCGACGGCACTTTGATAAAAGAGCCGGCGGACGAGCAGATAGACGCGTTCGAGAAACTGGCGTTCGTGCCGGGCGTGATGCGCAATCTGGCATTTATCCGCCAGAAACTGGATTACGAGTTTGTCATGGTGTCCAACCAAGACGGGTTGGGCACGGATGCCTTTCCTGAAGACACTTTTTGGCCGGTGCACAATCTGATGATGCGCACCTTGGAGGGAGAGGGCGTAACGTTCGACGATGTGTTGATAGACCGCAGTTTCCCGGAAGAGAATTTGCCCACGCGCAAGCCGGGTACGGCCATGTTGGGACGTTACACTTCGGGCGGTTACGACATGGCGGCCTGTTGGGTCATCGGCGACCGTGAGACGGACGCGCAGTTGGCCTTGAACCTCGGTTGCCGTGCCTTGATTCTGAAGGAGAAGGACGAGGACTCCTTTACGGACGAGCGCATCCGCTACGTGAACAGTTGGGACCGCATTGCCGAAATCCTTTTTGCAGGAGAACGTAAAGCCCGTGTGCGTCGCACGACCAAGGAAACCGACATTGAGGTACGCTTGGATTTGGACGGTAGCGGCCGGTGCGACATCCGTACGGGATTGGGATTCTTCGACCACATGCTGGAGCAGATCGGCAAGCATGGCGGAATGGATCTGTATATCCGCACGGAAGGCGACTTGCAGGTGGACGAACACCACACGATAGAGGATACGGCCCTGGCTTTGGGAGAGTGTCTCCTGCGTGCTTTGGGCGACAAGCGCGGCATCGAGCGTTACGGCTATTGTCTGCCCATGGACGACTGCCTGTGCAGCGTGGCTCTCGATTTCGGCGGACGGCCTTGGTTGGTGTGGGATGCCGAGTTCCGTCGCGAGAAAGTGGGCGACGTGCCTACCGAGATGTTCTTCCACTTCTTCAAGAGCCTGAGCGACGCGGCGCGGATGAACTTGAACATCAAGGCCGAGGGCGTGAACGAGCACCATAAGATAGAGGGGATTTTCAAGGCTCTGGCCCGTAGCCTGAAGATGGCGGTAAGGCGCGACATCTATCATTACGAGCTGCCTTCGAGCAAGGGTGTCCTCTGATGTGAAGTTCATATCTTTTACAGAAAGGACGGGGCTGCGGAAGGCGTGACGCCATCCTGCTGAGAGCGGAAAATCGTTTGGCGCAGAACTGTAAATCAATCGGCTGAGATTGATTTACAGTTCTGCGGTTGTTTTTGGAGGATTGTATAGTATTGGGTATGAATGTGTTATTGGGCGTTAACTTCTTTTCGAGGAGGAAACTGGGGCTTTTTGATTTTATTGACAGAATTAAAAAGTTTAGGTGAAAAGTCTCCAAACATGGTAGTCTGTTGAGTTATTTATGTATTTTTGTATCATCTTATGGATTAACCTAATAAAATAGAACCCATGAAAAAGAACCGGATTTTGTTTTTTGCTTGCTGCTTGGCTTTAGGAGGCAGCACAACGGATTTGTATGCCCAACGGACGATGGACAAGTTGGGACGCGGACTCGTGGCAACCGTTACTCAAAGCGGAAGCGGAAACTTCGTGAGCTGGCGTGTGCTGGGCGAAGAGTACTACGACGTGACTTACAACCTTTATGCCGACGGTGTGTTGGTAGCCAAAGG
>ERZ773145.3315-NODE-3315-length-10233-cov-2.884948_pt1 | contig 10233 bp, 9 predicted proteins | sample MGYA00580848_ERZ773145 | MGnify/ENA primary metagenome ERZ773145 (study PRJEB29015, sample SAMEA2737858) | human gut metagenome | biome: human gut; feature: human-associated habitat; material: faeces | place: China | collected 2012 ... | reverse complement strand
CAAACAGGACATCCACTTCCTGCGGAATGATACGATTCATCAGGAGTTTTCCATCCCCAGCGAGGCGAAAAACTGCCGAACCTGCTCCCCGCTTTTCGGCCCGGCCAGCGCCTGCGCCAGCGCTTCGGCGGTGATTTCCGGCGGGTCAAACGGCCGCACATCGTTCAGGCTGCACGAGCGCATCGGCAAAACCATGTACGTTCCGGCCATCGCCAGCCAATATGCCTCCGTGTTCGGCACGGTCAGCAAATCCAACTGCATAAACCCCGTCTGCCCGCCCGCGCGGACGTGCGCCCACGACGCCAGCACATGCATGTCGTCTTCCTTGACGCCCATCACCTCGACCGTCGTGCCGTTCGGAATTTCCGCAAGAACCCGCCCGCTTCGGCTCGGCCGATCCCGCAGATTGACGATTCCCCGTCCGCCGGGGTTCGCCACAAGCATCGGCAAAATGCCGCAGGGCACATCGGCCGCCTCTTCCGAAAAAAGAACCTTCTTGCTTCCGTAGCCGTCCCAAATTTGCGCATATCCCTCTATCTGCCCCGCCACGCGGACGTGCGCGTAGATTTCATCTTCCTGCCCGGCCACGTTCTCCATCACATCGACAGGCGTTCCGCTGAAATAGGTCATCAGGTGTTCAGAAAGCAAATCGGGCTTCGCATAAACGTTCATCACGTCATATAATTCGCCCCGGTCATAAACCGTCTCCGCCCGCGCGCAGGCGGCAGATACGCACAAAGCGAGCGTCAGCAAAAATACCATTCTTTTCATCGGCTCTCCCCCTTTTGTTCATCTGGAAACAAGACGAATCGGAGAAGCATTTTCTTCCGCATTTTTTCTTTTATTTGCCTTCCCAGTGAACGGCAAGCTCGGCCGCTCCGGCCGTTGCCTCCAATGCTGTCGCCGGATGATCCGCATCTCCCACGCAGACACACTCGATTTCCGGATGTTTTTCTCTCAGCTCATCCGCCAGCACGCGCTCGCTTCTGCGTCCCAGCGCCGTAATCACCAAGTCATACGGACCCGCTTCCATCGTCTGCCCGTCCTGCTCATAGCCGATCATGGGGAAGGCCACGTGCTGAATCCGCGCGCCAGTATGAATCACGCATCCCCCGGCGTTCAGACGATCCATCACAAAGCCCTTCCGTGTCGCAGGCAGACCCGTGCCGACCGTGTCCGCCATTTCAAAGACCTCAGCTTGTATGCCCCGTGCGCAGAGCGCATCCGCCGTTTCCAACCCGGCCAGACCGCCGCCAAGCACCGCGCAGCGCTTCGCCTCGATGACGTCCAGCTTGGGCAGGACATCATCCACCGCCATGACATGCGAATCCCGCAGTCCATCAATCGGTGGCATAGCCGGTTTGCTGCCTATAGCAAGAATAACCAGCCGAGGCGCAAACGCCGCAATCGATTCCACATCCGCACGCCGTCCATTGCGTACCGGCACGCCAAGCTGTTCGAGCATCGCTAACCGATACGCAATCAGCCGTTCTAATACCGCTTTATGCGGCGGCAGCTTCGCCAGCTCAATCAAGCCGCCCGCATGCGTCTGCGCTTCCCAAACCTCGACCTGCGCCCCACGCAGCGCAAAATCCATCGCCGCCTCCAATCCGGAAACGCCAGCGCCAACCACCAGTACACGCGGCCTTTCGGGCAGCGGCTTGATCGTCCATTCCTGCTCACGCCCTGTAAACGGATTCTGCACACAATAAATCGCTTTTTTAGTCACCGATTTGCGGCAGCCTTGATTGCAGCCCAAACAAAAGCGGATCGGCTTTTCCGTCCCGATCTTGTTCACAAACTGCGGATCAGCCAGCATGCCGCGCCCTATAGCAACAAAATCCGCTTTTTCCTGTGCAATCGTCTGTTCGGCCAGCTCCGGCGTGTTGATTCTGTCCACCGCAATCACCGGAATAGACACACAAGCACGCATTTTTTCGGCGGCTTCCACATTAAAACCATCCGGCACATCCATCGGTGCGGAAATATAGCCTTCCGACAGCGGCATGCCGATCGAAACATGCAACGCATCCGCGCCCGCCGCTTCAAGCAGCGGCGCAATGCGCATGCTTTCTTCCAATTCTCGCCCGCCGGGAATCATTTCTCGGGCGCTGATGCGGAAAATAACGGGATAATCCGCCCCGGCTTCGCGTTTGATGGCACGAATCACCTCACAGGCGAGTCTGGCGCGTTTCTCCGGGCTGCCGCCATATTCATCTGTCCGATGGTTATAATACGGCGAAAGGAACTGCGCAACTTCGTGCGCATGCGCGCCGTGAATTTCCACACCGTCCACGCCAAACGCCCGCGCCCGCTTTGCGCACGCCGCATAACCCGAAATGATTTCCTCAATCATTTTCTGCGGCATGGCGTCCGGCATCAGCAGCGCGGGATCGCGCCCCGCCTGAGCCTTTGCCGGATGAATTTGCGCAATCAGCCGACAGTCATTCTCATGGCAGATGGCCAGCAGACGCTTCCATCCCGCCTCGTATCTGTCGTCCGAAAGCGCAGGGCGTGCAGGCCCCGGCTTGCCGAACGGACTTGCAGGCATGATAATCGCCGCGGCGCCACCCTCCGCCCGCGCGCGAACATACGCCTCCAGCCGCGGCGTTATGTTTCCTTCGTCATCGCCATAAAAATTACACATAGACGGGAAAATCACGCGGTTTTTAAGCGTCATCGTTCCCAGCTTTCCTGGCATAAGGCATTTCATCACTTGTTTTTCCCCTCGATTCATTTTGTCTCGGAATCCGTCTTTTTCCATAACGATACAACAAAAGACGAAAGCAGGCAAGCCCCTTCCGTCTCGTTTTTTAAATTTTCCGCGTTACTGCTCCATCTGCCGCCCGACGATGCTGGCGGTCGTTTCGGCGACCTTCAGCTCGGTATCGCCCATGCGCGCCGCCGGTTCGCGGGAGAGCAGCACCACCGCGCCGATGGATTCGCCGTCCGCAATGATCGGGCAGATCACCTGCGCGGTATACGCCTGCGCGTCCTCCTCGCTGGTGACGGGGACGAGCCGCGTGCCGTTGCCCCGGTTGGCCGTCACCACCTGACGGCTCTGAATTGCCTGCTCCAAATCGCGGCTGATGGGCTTTTCCCAAAGCTCCTTGCGCGAAACGCCGCTGGCCGAAACGATCATATCCTTATCGGTGATGCAGGCGATATGCCCCAGCGACCGGAACAGCGATTCCGTATAATCCTTCGCAAAGTTCGAAATCTCGCCGATCGGGGAATACTTCTTTAAGATGACCTCGCCGTCTTTATCGGTATAGATTTCAAGCGGGTCGCCGCATCTGACTCTGTTGATCAAACGTTCGTCTTTTTTATGATTCCGCACCTGCCGGACGAGCGCCGATTCATCCCCCGCCGCCTGCTCGATGGCTTGCGTCGCGGAAACGTGCAGCAGCGCGTCAATGTCGCTCTTGAGCTGAATGTCGATGTGGTCGTCGTATACGTCGATGCGCTCGACGATGAACTCGATATCCTGCTTTTTCAGCTTGGGCTTGTTCAGAATGTCGTCAAAGATATCCAGCGCCGTCTTCGCGATTCGGTTCATGCGGATGACGTTGTTGCGATGGTCCGCCATCAGGTCAAGCTGGCTTTCCAGCCCGCGAATCTTTCCGTAACACTCCGCTTCCAGCGCGTCATAGGTTTCGTTTATCATCTCTTCCTGATCCGGCTTGCGCATCAGCTCCGCGATCTTCTGCCGGGTCAGCACCTTGAGCTGATTTTTCGCCGCGTCGATCTGCCTGCGCAGCATATCCTGCGTCTTTTCGCCCTCGTTGATCTTCGCCTTTTCATCGCGGATGGACGCTTCCAGCGCGTCGATCATGTTCACGCTGCCCTGCTTCACCTTCTGGACGTACATTTTCAAAATGCTGTCCAGAAGGTCCACCCGCGTATGATGCGACGTGCAGCCCTTGCGTCCGCGCCGGTGATACGTTCCGCAGGTATACGCCGGGTCAAGCTGCTTGCTGCTCATGGAGAACATCGGGCTGCCGCAGTCCCCGCAGAACAGCAGCCCGGTATACGGCGTTTCGTACTTGCGGATGCCGTTGTAGTTGCTGCGCGTCCGCTTCTTCATCTGCTCCTGCACATAGGCGAACGTCGGATAGTCGATAATCGGCTCGTGATGATTTTCAAAGACAAGCTGCTTGGATTCGTCGATTCGCTCGTCCTTTCCGTTGATGCCCTTGCGCCTGTACTTGCCCTGCCGAAGCGTTCCGATATAAAAATCGTTGCTGAGCATTCCCTGTATCGTCACAATCGCCCACGCATCCTTGCCCTGCCGGACGACCGGCTCGCCGCGTTCCGCCTTTCTCGCGGCTTCGGCACGTCTGGGCGTCGGTATGCTGTGGTCGGTCAGATAATTCGCAATCCGCTTGTAGCCCCAGCCCGACGTATACAGTTCAAAAATCTTTCGGACAACCTCCGCTGCCGCCGGGTCGATTTCATACGTCATCAGCTTGTGGTTCTTCATGACATACCCATACGGCACGGAACAGATCCAGCGTCCATCCTGCTGCCGCCGGGAAATGACGCTCTTGACCTTCTGAGAAGAATCCGTGACCGGCATTTCGTTGAGCAGAAAACGCAGGCGGATGTTTGTCCAATCGTCGTGCGTCGGATAATCGATGCTATCCCCGATGGCTACAATCCGCACGCCCGCATCCCGCAAATCCTCCAGCTCAACCAGTCCTCGCGAATTGCGTCGGGAGAATCGGCTCAAATCCTTGATGATGAGGACATCGTACTGTCCCGTCATCAGATACGGACGCATCCGCTGATAATCCTCCCGCTGCTCAAACGTATAGCCCGAACGGTCGCGATCCACAAAGAAGGTCAACTCGCTCTCTGGGAAGTACCGCTGAACATAGTCGGAAATGATGTCCTTCTGGTTTTCGATGCTCGTGTTATCCCGATCCGCTTCCACATCCACGGAAATCCGGCAATAACCCGCGATACGATGCGGCTTTTCAACTCTTGCTTCCATATCAAAATCTCCTTGCCCCGAATGTCCTTATTATTGTAATCTTCTCCCTTTCTTCAGTGCAAGGATGCTGCCAATGCGCACCCATGGGAATCCCTTCCAATCGGCGTTCCGCGGTTGAACCAGAGAAGCGTGGACGTATTGTTTATCAGGCTGCCAAAGCCGGAACGGATCACCACCACCCGGTATCTCCACGTCTTTCCCAGCTCATAAAGCATGCTCAAATCCGTGCGGCATCCGCTGCGAAGCCAAAGGATGATCGTTTGATTTTCATGCTGAACCTCTAATTCCATGACGCTCACCTCATTTTCCCATCATTTGGCAGAAGGTATACCCCCGCCGCCTGATGTTATTGTAAGCGCATCGTCTCCCTTAGACAAGGATACGGCAGACCTGCCAAGAAGGAGGTCCGCCGTTAACGTTCTAATTTTCAAAAAGAAAAAGCACATCGTTCATCATTCCAATGAACACTGTGCTTTAGGCATTTGGAGTATTCGTAATTATCCTTTTAGCTGTTCGAGGAATTCAATGGCTTCGTTCACATTCGAGAACGTCTTGCATTGCTTGCAAAGCCATTCATTCCTTTCATCCGTATCTTCCAATCCTGGCAACCCTTCTGAAAGAAGATTACTCATTATTTTTCTTGCATTGTCCATCGCAGTCGGATAACGTTCTGCAATTCGTGCCGTCACAGTTTCATTTCCTTTTTCGTATAGCGGTTCTCTGTTTTTTACTTCGGCAATGATCCGTTCTTTATCCGCAACTTCCAAAAGTGGTGGAGCAAACATCTTATAATGAAGCATCAGCCAGTATTCGAGACACCCTGTCGTCATAAGCAGACGAACGCAAATATTCGGGTTCTTTCTGAGCTTCCTTAGACTCTTAATGATTTTTAATCGCCGATCCCACTTTTCAATATCTTTCCTCTCTACGTCAAAGAAGAACCAGATTTCATCCGTAACTTCGACTGAATTGCGAAATTTGGGATCCTTTCTGAAACGTCTATCCGCTTCTTCGAACAGTTCAGGCTTAGATGGGCCGTTAATCACAGCAACGTCGGAAAACCTCTTCTTCAAGAACTTCACATACGCCTGCTCACTTTCACCCTCGCAAAAAACATATATCAAAGGTTTAGGCTTCTTCACTTGGCGGGACATTACTCCACCTCCTCAATTTCAACATCGGGGGTGGCTCCATATTTACCAAGCAGATATCCTTTTCGAATATTCTCAGTTGTCCGAGTTCCAAATTCGCTAATGCTATACAATTCAGATGCACCATCTTTTTGATTTTTGTCAACAAAGTACAGCTGATCTTTTCGAATCAATTCCATATTTAACAGTTCAGTGTCATGCGTAGTAAACACGATCTGCGCTCCAAGTGGATTTGTTTTCTTGCTTTGGAACTTTGAGATTACAAATTTCACCAACAGTGGGTGAAGCTCACGATCAAGCTCATCTACCAGCAAAATACCCCCGTTCGTCAGCACCGATTCAATCGCCGGCGCGATAGACATGAGCTTTCTCGTTCCATCCGACTCATCTTCCAAATCAAGAGAATAAAGCTGGCTTTCTCCATTTTTATTGCAGCCTTTATGCTTGGAAGTCGCCTTAACTTCGCCCATTTTTAAGCGCACTTCAGAATTATTCGACGTTTCGGACAGCGTTTGCATAAACTGAATCAAAGCCGCCTTAATGCTTTCGGGAATGTCATCTGGGATACTTCCGTCCTTCTGAACTTCCTTACTGTTGATCTCAAACTGCATATCTTCAATGCCCAAATCAGCCGCCTTAGCATAATCAGAGATCGCCTTTAACATGTGCGCATCATTCGAATACTCAAGAAGCTGCCGCGGGATATCTGAATAATCTCTGGAAAAAAACACCTTTTCTCTGAACCACTTCATCGCACGGGAACAATCCGCATCATTCATTGTGCAGGCAACTGAAAAAAACAGTTGGTTCTCTGCTACCGCTTCTTTAATCAAATTTCGACGGGATTTATCCGTATTAAAATTAAAAACCTGTCCTTTTCTTAAAAATACAAGTGCCCGCTGTCCCTTAGGCGCATGATACAGAGATTCCGAAACGATTTTTTCCTTGGTTGCCGAGAAAGCATACCAGTATTTGATGCCATCCAGCGTATAGAAAAATTCAAATTCAGTCGGCTCTGATGCAGAGTAGTCATTGAGTGCAAAAGGAATAACCGGAATTGTCGCTTTTTCGTGTTGTGTCCGCTGCGCATTTCGGATGAACTGCACAGCTAACCAAAATGCACGAATTACATTGCTTTTTCCGCCGCCATTCTTTCCAAAAATTGCTGCACCCGGCAAGAGATTCATGCTGCCATACGGAATCAAACTATTCTTAAAAGTCCCAATCCCCGTTGCTTCCATAGAAAGGGTCGTTTCATCTCGAAAGGATCTGTAATTCTTAAAACGAAATTCAATCAGCATTCAACCACCTCCTTTACTAGTATAATCCCATTCCTTCATAAATTCAATTCAAAATATCAAATTATTCGCTTTTTTTATCTCAATATTCTCATTCAAGAAAATTCTCCAGTAATTTTTGCTCCATTTTTCTCTTTCTTTGTTCTTCATCTCTGCCCTTTATCTTAAAAGAATGTAGCCGACTATTCAGGAAAGTAATCCGCCGTATCGGATTGATATTCGCTTTTCCTATCGGTTTGCTTTTAGCAATGCCGCCGTGTTGGTCAGCAGATTTCCTTTACTGGAACGAAAAACGGTTACACGCTAAGACATTCCGTACCAAATTGAATAAGTAAATGTCGTTGTGCCAACCTTTTCCACTTTCATAATTTCAACATCGCTCATACCAAGAATACGCCAGATATAGTCTGCTCCGAAAGCTCAGAAATGTGCTGTTTATAGCATATTTAGTGGTTCTTTTCCTTCATTCAATCTACATCCATAATTTCCGCCGCAATACGTTTCTGATTAGCTTTCTGTTTATATACATCGTTCAGATTACTTTTAGCATATTGAAACGGCGTTCGCCTAGTTTCCTGTACAAGAAAGTCTTCAAAGAAGTTTTCCCAACTGAAAAATTTCTGGCTCTCAATAAAGTCGCCCGGATTTTTCATGATATCTACCAAATGTTCTGCATGAATGATACCCGATTTCAAGATCAACCATTCAAAAGATTCCGGCAAACAAAGCTGAAATGTTTCCGGATGTGTTTTACACAGTTTTAACACTCGATCCATTTCGGAGCCAAAGGCGGCACCATCTGCAATAATAAGAACTTTTCCTGTAGGATTATTATTTAACCACTTAAAAATAGCTGAATTAGAACCCGCAGTTGCGCAATGCACACTTGTCCCTTCAAAATAAGCGCAGAAGAATTGATAACCAGAATGCGAATCTTCCGTAAGCAACACTTGAAAATCTTTTCGTTTTGATTTCGGAAATTTCGTATAGCGATGCAGTTTTTCCGGTTTATAAATTTGCTCGAAGCTATGATATTTACCGCTGGTTTTAATCTGATAAATCTCCTCTACGCTGTATGGCAGCTGGTGCAATCCTTCACGATTGAAAATCACATAGTAATTATCACTGTTTTTGATCGCTTCTGCAAATTTCTCTGAAGATATATACGTTGCACCTTCATCAATAAAGACAATGCTGTTCGAGATCCCATCCAGCTGATTTTTCCAGTCCATGTCCATTAAAGCCACGCAGGGTTTTGTACTGCTTAAATTCACACCGCTTTCTGCTTGCAATCGAGTATAATCCGCTATCATATTATATAGTGTAGTTTTTCCTGTTCCGCTGTCACCACGGACAATCGTGATGTTCCTGTGCAAATCGAATCTGAACTTTGCATTTCGATTTGACACTTCAACATGTTGTGTTCCCTTCATTTTTCCCTCACACAAACGCGCCTGCCTCGGCAACCAATTCTTTCATGTTCCTAACGATTCTTCCGGTATTAAGCACTTTAATTTTGAACTCACCCGAACCAAAATCCATTAGATGTCGGAGGTTTATTACAAGTTTACCTTGTTTTCCCAACTGCAAAATCCATTTTGCGCAATTATCTCCGCAAGTGGATGCGTTAAAGACCTTTCCGCTCTTATCGTTTGCCATGAGCAACAGAGTTTTCACACCACCTGACAGCTCTTTGGGGGAAATTGCCCCCAAAACTGGACTGTCTATCAAATTAGCACTTACAACTTCCGACTTATCCACATCCTGAATAATCTCCTTTGATAAGGGTTTTGTCAGCCAGTCGTCCCGATACTGATTTTGAAAATATACACTCGTATTATAAATAGCATCCGGCATATCGCCAAAGAAAACACTTAGCATGAATCTTCCACCTCGCTTCTATTATACACTTTTTTCAGCCAAACATCTGCCAGACTTTCTTTTTATTTTAGCATTCAACGCCCATCGTCTTGAATAAAGCGTCCTCTGCCTCCTGATTATGCTATCGCAAAATTGCGTAAACTGCAAGTATTTTGCTTCTGAATTTGAGTCTAAGGCTAGGTTACACTTCAATGAACATCACTTTTTCAAACTGTTCCACAGTCATCTCAGCATCCTCGACAGCCTGTTCGATTGTGATACGCCCTTTTTTCACCAGCTTTACAAGCATCCTAAGTTCGCCTCTTTCTTCACCTTCTTTTATCATTTCCTCAACAGCCTTGCACACATCAATCACCTCCACTCCACTTGAAATATCCCGTGGCGTATTCGTAACCGCTTTAATAACCTCTCTGCATTAGCTTTCCTCCTACAGAGGCTCGCCCCTCCTCCATAGGAATCAATCACAGCTTTCAGGCCTTCTTCTATATTCTATTTTATCATAAACTTTTTTCATATCAAGCCATATAACTTTTTCAACGCCTTTAATTTTTATAGCCAGCTATTTTTGCTGAAAAATACGGTATTTTTTCGCAACTAAGCTGAAACACTTTGGATGTCTATCGGGTCTTCATGACATATCCATACGGCACGGAACAGATCCAGCGTCCGTCCTGCTGTCGCCGGGAAATGACGCTTTTGACTTTCTGAGAAGAATCCGTGACCGGCATTTCATTGAGCAGAAAACGCAGGCGGATGTTTGTCCAATCGTCATGCGTCGGATAATCGATGCTGTCCCCGATGGCTACGATCCGCACGCCCGCGTCCCGTAAATCCTCCAGCTCAACCAGACCACGCGAATTGCGTCGGGAGAATCGGCTCAAATCCTTGATGATGAGGACATCGTACT
>ERZ773145.3305-NODE-3305-length-10254-cov-10.961565_pt1 | contig 10254 bp, 5 predicted proteins | sample MGYA00580848_ERZ773145 | MGnify/ENA primary metagenome ERZ773145 (study PRJEB29015, sample SAMEA2737858) | human gut metagenome | biome: human gut; feature: human-associated habitat; material: faeces | place: China | collected 2012 ... | reverse complement strand
ACGGATTTCCGTTCCCGTCAATTGACGGCGTTTCGAACGCTGGAACGATAACGCTTTTTCTGGAGTTCACCTGCCTCAGCGAGGTGGAATTTGAGGACGCTGATATCGGAAGTTCGCTTGATTTCGGGGATATCATCATGGGGTACTCCCATGACGGATATTACAGCGACCGGTATGATTCCGGGCTCTGGCGGCACAGTCTGAACCGTGACGAGTGTGTTCCGCACGTCGGCGTTAAGACCTATTTCATGTCCGGGGAGGTTTCTCGACCCGAACCGCCGCAGGGTACGCATTACTACTGCGGTCCAAGCGCGAATAATATCGGTGCTGCGGCTAATCCGCGACTTTGGTTCAAGGGTTTCCGCACGGGCATGAGCGAGGAATTGTTCGGGACTATTCGGGCGGTTGGAGAGTAAGCGATAAATGGGAATTTGTATTATTTCGCTATTAAGTATGTTACTATACCTACTCGATTTTTATCACATTCCACCGCACGAGATAGTATTTCTGTATTATCTTCATAAATATCATAGTACTCAACGATCCATCTGCCGCTGCCATCATTTTTTGGAAACGATTTAGTAGCGTATGTCTTCCGCTTTGATTTGTCATAGGAACTGTCTTCAAATAATATTGTCTTATCTTCAATTCATTCACCCCCGCTAAATTCCGATTTGTCGATGAGATTATTATACCACGAACACCCACTTAAGTCAAGCGACTCACGCTGAAAAGCGAATAACCACCAGAAAGGACACCTACCATGATAAACCCATTACTCATAACCAGAAAAGGAAACGCCGGAATCCTCCGCAGAATATGCTCCGAGCTGAACGCCGTCCCCCGCGAGATGATAGGCGAGGACTGGTCGCTTGCAGTATTTCTGAAACGTGACCTAAAGACGTAGCTGTCGTGGGAGCGCAGGGCAGAATAGGAGCAACGATCTTTGCTGGATCAGGCATTATTGAATCCTTTTTGAAAATGCTTGACCCAGTAATAGCCGCCACGCATTTGATACTTACGGCCATTGTGATTTTAAGTATTGGTCACCTCTAAAAACCTTGTAAAAACGAAGCGTCAAGTTTAATTGTTCAATATCAAAATTTATAATGCTTTTGTTCCATGTTGGAAGGAAACAGCTGACAAAGTCTGCGATTTGGTGTATAATTTACTAGTAATATTCCTGCTGCGTTTTATGACAAGGCAGAAGCAGAAAAAGAGTAATTGGGTGACAGCCTGTCTGAAAATGGCAGGCGCAGATATGGAGGTAATGATTTGAAAACAGTACTTAAACGTGCGCTGTGCGGAATAACGGCGTTCGTTGTTGCAGCAGGCGCTATGTCGTACTTCCCGGCGGATACTTTTCCGGGGATCGCGCGCGGAGTGACTGCATATGCAGAAAACGAAACATGGCGCATCACTATCACAGCGGATAACTCAAACATCAGCGGCGACGGCAGCTTGGAACATCCTTATGAGATAACCACTGCAGAAGAGCTGCTTGCGGTCATGGAAGCTCGCCGCACGATTTATGCAATACTAAATGATGACATCGTCATCAACAAGGATCTTCTGAAAAGAATTGATAAAGAAAGCGGCGAACCCTCGGACACTTCAGACAGCATCGTTTGCTGGCCGCCGATACCAGATGGTTGGTGCATCAACCTTGATGGCAAAAATCACACGATCAGCGGTCTTTACATCAATGAGAGCGGGAAGGCAGGCTTGTATGCTTCTTTGGGAGTAGGCAGCTTTAAAAACCTGACCATCACCGACAGCTTCGTTAAGGGCGGAGATAACGTCGGCGTGCTTTCAGGCGACGGCTTATATAACAGCAGCCTGTCTGCCGATAATGTAAAGATCGAAAATACTATCGTGCGTGGAGAAAATTACGTCGGTGGTTTGTTCGGCAGTTTAGAGACTACAACGGATAAAACGAAATATACCATAACAAGTTGTACTGTCGGACCGAATGTGACCGTCACCGGCACGGGCAGCAAAATCGGCGGTATCGCAGGCAAATGCAGAGGCACTATAACAAATTGTACTGTCGGGTCGAAAGTGACCGTCACCGGCACCGGCACCGACACGGGCAACAGAGTCGGCGGTATCGCAGGCAAATTTAGAGGAACTATCCTTTACAGTTCCAGCGCAGCGACTGTCACCGGAAAGAATTACGTCGGCGGCGTAGTCGGTTATGCAGGCGGCAACGCTGAAAAGATCTGGTATTGCCATAACGATGGTACTGTTAAAGGCGTAGAGAGCGTCGGCGGTGTTCTGGGATATGGAGATGGAGGAAATGAAAACCCCATCAGATATATCTACAACACAGGCGATGTTTCCGGCGATAACGATGTTGCGGGTCTTGTCGGGACCGCAAGAATCAGCCCCAAATATTCCTACAACATAGGAAACGTCGCATATAATGATGGCAGTATTGCTCCGCAGCTGATGAACTATTCTTCATATTTTGCCCCGAAGCGTTACCTGTTCTATCCTGAGAATACTGTTCCGTACAGCGAAAGCGGCAAAAAGGGACAAACAACTACCAACGAATCGAATGAAACTGTAATCGCCTTTAAAATGGATCAGGTGGCTTCCGGCGAACTTGCGTGGAAGCTGAACCTGAAAAGCGATAAATCCGAAGAGAACGGTTATGCCAACTGCTGGGTGCAGAACCTTGGCATTGATGAATGCCCCACTTTCGGCGATGCCAGGTATGTGGTTTATCCCTCTGAAAACGGCTATCACAACCATGGAAGCGCAGACCAGATCGACTGCGACGACTGCCGCGGAGTTGCGTGGGATCCTTATTATCACGTTGCCAAAAAAGCTGGTGACACTTCCCAATATGAAATAACCAACTACCACGAGCTTCTCGGACTGGCAAAACTGGTCAACGAAAAAAATGAGACTATAACAGCCTCCCTCATGAACGACATAGTTTTCAATGAAAATCTTCTGGACGCAAGCGGAAACGTTCAGGTAGCTAATCCTATAAAGTGGACGCCTAGCGGCACGGAAAAATATTATTTCAACGGCATTTTCAACGGCAACGGTCATACGATTTCCGGTCTGTACGTTGACAGCGGGGATTATGCGGGTCTGTTCGGAAAAGCGCAGGGCGCTCCTACGATAAAAGGCGTTGGCGTTGTTGACAGCTATTTCAAGGGGGCAAAATACGTTGGCGGAATCGCGGGCGCGTATATCGACGTAAACGGCATAGAATTCGACTGTATGGCAGGCTGCTTCACTTACAACGTCAAACTGGAGGGAACCGAAAGCACAACTAAGATAGGTCAGTTCATCGGCGACATCAGTGGTAAAGGCAATGCAAAGCTGAACAGCAACTACTGCCTTGCAGAAAAAGAGGAACCCCTGCCCGGTATCAACTGCTCCACAATGACCGCAGAGGATTTTGAAAGCGGCAAGGTCGCTTACTTGATGAATAAGTATTTTACCGACAAGGGAAATGGTGACGTATGGGGACAGGTGGTAGCCAACAACGAAAACGTACCTGTTGATCTTTTCCCCACAGCATACAAAATAATCGGCAATGGCGGCAGCAATGAAGTGATAAACTGTGCTGGACAGTACCACAATCATCTGGGCTCGGCAACATGCCCGATATGCCAAACTGTTAATCCGCAGGAGCCTGCGAAGGATAACGGCGTATATCAGATAGGCACCCCAAGCGAACTGCTGTGGCTTGCCGGCCGTGTAAACGGGGTCAGTGGTAATCAGGACGCAGTCCTCACCAACGATATCGACATGACCGGTGTTAAATGGACGCCTATCGGAACTAAGGATAGCGCATTTAAAGGGGAATTTGACGGTCAGGGTCACTTTATTACGAGCCTGACTGTAAGCGACACCTCTCTGGAATATGCCGGGCTTTTCGGCTATGTAACTGACCACGCTACAATAAAGAACCTCGGCGTTTTCGGAGAGTTCAGCGGCGGTGAATACGTCGGCGGTATCGCGGGTTACTCAGAAAACAGCGAGATTACCAACTGCTTCTTCATAGGAACAGTATCCGGAACAAATACCAACGGAATAGCCAACGAAGACACCATCGGAGACACCGTCAAAAATTGCTATTTCCAGAGCGATTCTACAGACATAAACGCCAGAACCGAGAAGCAGTTCAAGAGCGGCGAGGTTGCCGAACTGCTGAATATGATGCCAAATGGCGGTACACAGGAAGTCTGGGGTCAGACTATTGGAGCCGACGCTTATCCCTGTGCGCTGACTTCCGACAACAAGGTCATCAGGGATTACACTAACCTTGGCTGGCATAACCATACCAACGGAACAACTGAAGATAACTGCCCAAACTGCGTTAAAACGCCAAAGCAGGAAAACGGCGTATATCAGATAAGCACGATACAAGAGCTTTACTGGTTCTCAGCCTATGTAAATAACACCGACAGCAGTATTAAGGCTGAACTCGCGAACAACATCACCGTGAACGAGGACATCAGCGCACAGAATCGCATTATCTGGACTCCGGCGGGAACCGGCTCCAAGCCGTTCACAGGCACGTTTGACGGCAAGGGACATATCATCAGCGGTCTTGTGAAAGAAAACTCCACAGAGCCGGTCGGACTGTTCGGTGTGATCGGCAGCGGCGCAGAAGTATCGAACGTCGGCGTTGTAAACTGCATATTCAGCAGCACCGCTGACGCAGGTGGAATTGCAGGGATCAATGAAGGAACTATAACCGATTCGTACATATATAACATCTCGCCCGGAAACGGCGCTCCGATCGCGGCTTCCGGCACTGGGAAAACAGACAACTGTTTCGTCCTGAACAATACCGATAAATCCGCCGAGATCGCATACAAGCTCAACAGAAGTTCGCAGACGTGGGGGTGCAAGATAGGCAATGACAAACTCCCGACTGCGATTAACGAGGAGAACCGTGTTTACTTCGGCAAGACCTACCACAACCATGATAAAAATACTCTGTACTGCGATGACTGCTGTGATTTCATACTCACAAAGCCGACTGAGGAAAGCGGCTGGTACCTGATAAGCGAGCCAGGCGAGCTGGCATGGTTTGCAAGGCTGATAAACGGCGGCATAGACGACAATGTTCATACCAACGCCAAAGCGAAACTTACTGAGGATCTTGATTTTTCCGCTTATACTGGTTACAACTGGACTCCCATCGGCACAGAGGATAATCCGTTCAGCGGAATATTCGACGGTAACTCTCACACGATATCCGGGCTGAAATCGTCCGGCGCTGATCATGCCGGACTGTTCGGCTATGCAGATGGAGCGTCAATAAGCAAGCTTATCGTGAACGGCTGTGATTTCAGCGGTAACAAATCCGCCGCGGCAATGTGCGGCAGCGTCGGCACAAACGGCGTTACATTCAATTTCTGCGGCAGCTATGACAACACGCTGGCGGGAACTGACACTGCGGGCTTCGCAGGCATCTCCGCCGGAGAGGTAACTCTGGACCGCTGCTATACCGCTGACAGCGATAAGTTCTCCGATGGTAACAACAGAGTTTCCGTTCTTTTCTATCCGGAGCTTACCGTCTTCAAAACGGACAAATACAGTGTCAGGGTAAAATACCGGCTGACGCTTGAAAACACCGACAAGGCACCTGCTTATAAGGATACGCTGCACTTCGTGTTCGATGTTCAGTCTGCTCCGGAAAACAGCAAGAAATGGAACAGCATAGTCGCAAACCTCGCATACAACAACGTAAGGCAGCAGGACTTTGAACTGAGCCTTGACGGAGTAAAGCTTGAGATCGACGCTGCACCGGTCGTCGGAAACAGGCTCAATCTCATGCTGGACGGCGGGAAGATTGGCGTACTCTATATGGATAAGACGTTAAAGGTCAGGATAGAGATAACTTATCCTCTGAATGCAGGGAAGCATACCATATCTGTCAAGTACGTCGGAAGCGGTTTTGACTACCTCGCCGGACAGTCGGCAGAATGCGCTTTTACTATCTCAAAGGCGATTATCACAGATCCCGAGGCTTCTGTTGAGTACGGAAAGGCGCTTAAGGACGCAGAACTGACCGAGGGCTGGGAATGGACGAACAGCAGTGTTGTCCCCAATTCTAAGAGCAGAAAGTTCAAGGCGGTCATGACCGTTGATGATGAAAACTACGACCTTTCGGGCATAAAAGGGCTTAATGGCAATAAACTCACACGGGAAGTAGAGGTATCGTTCAAAAAGGCAGTTCCCGCTGTGACAGTCACTACTGATCCGTTCTCCGCACTGCCGGGCACAAAGATAACCGTAAGCGTTTCAGCGGTTAACCCCAACAATGCAAAGTTCAGCGATGTTCCCGCTGCGGAACTGTTCTACACGGCAGGCGGAACTGTAACAGCCATTACCGGCAGCAGCTTCGTTATCCCGGATGGTCTGGAAGAGGAAACCGTTATCACCGTTACCGCAAAGACGGAGGAAAACGAGTTTTACAAGGCAGGCAATGGTTCCGCCGAGGTCATAGTATCCGCCCACAAATGGTCAAGGGAATGGAAAACAGACAAGGACGGACACTGGCGTGAATGCACAGACTGCGGCATTGCAGGCGAAAAGTCTGCGCACATTTCAGGAGGCGCGGCTACCGAAACAACGGCAGAGAAATGCACGGTATGCGGTTATGTGATAACTCCTGCGCTCAAGGTGGTTGAGGCTCCGGTCATTACACCGGACGGCGGAAGCTTTACCGGTTCGCAGACTGTCACGATAACCTGCGCCACCGATGGCGCCGCAATCCATTATACCACCGATGGTACAGAACCTACTGCTTCCTCCACAAAATACAGCGGCGGGTTCACGATAACGGCAACAACAACGATAAAGGCAGTTGCTTTTGTCGGAGAAGCTAAAAGCTCCGTTACTTCGGCTGCATTCACGCGTAAGGCTCAGTCCGGCGGTTCAGGAGGTTCAGGCGGTTCTGTCAGACCGACAAGGCCGGATACAGAACCCCGACCTTCTATCGATGGTAAATCGATGAGCTGGGCGGAAATATCTGTCGAACTTGCTAAGCGTCAGGACGGCAGCACGGTAAAAATCATGCTCAACGGCGCATATGAAGTTCCGGCTGACGTCATCAGAGTTATCGCAGGAAAGAAACTCCATATAGAGTTCGTTGCGGACAGCTTAAAGAGCTGGCTGACAGACGGCGCTAAGATAAGCGCAGTTACTGCGGCAGATCTTTCGGCCATCCCGGGCAGCGCCGACAGAAGCGCACTGCGCGGCATATCCGGCGCCGATCTCAGGGTATCCGGCACAAAAATCCCGGCAGACCTGAAGCTCAGCTTCCGTAAGGAGTTCGCGGGTCAGTTTGCTAACGTATATAAGCCGGCGAACGGAAAGCTGGTATTCCATGGCTGCGCAAAGCTCGGCGCGGACGGCGCTGCGATTATTCCGGGTGCTGATTCTGCAGGCGAGTATGTTGTAATGGTGTGCGAATTCAGCGATATGCCCGGCGATATCAATAACGACGGCGTGCTGAACGCCCTTGACGCGTCGGCTGTGCTGAAATGCGTCGTTGGAATATCCCAGGGTGCAAATCATCTTATGGGCGACTTCAACAAGGATGGTACTGTAAACGCTGTTGACGCGTCAGATATTCTTAAGTGGATCATAAGATCCTGATGGATATTCATCAGCCGGAATGTACTTTATGATATGTTCCGGCTGTTTTTTATTGCGGTCACCTCTAAAAACTTTGCTTGAGTGAAAATGTGTATAGCACACCGACTGCTTCTTTCAACGAGCGAAATTTCTGATGCGACGGCGTCCATGCCGTCGCCCGGTTATTTCGCTCTGCAACATCGTGTTGCACCTCCTCGTAAGGCATACAGCCTTACTTCGTCGGCTTTCCTAGAATCTGGCACACCCTGACCATTTTTGCTTTTCACACCGTTTTTTAGAGGTTCCCCTTAATTATACCACGTTTCATGCAGAACTTATTGCAACATTTTTTCGCTTTTTCGGTCGTTTGTTCAAGGGTTATCGCAACATTTCTTTCCGCTTTTTTGCATTTACTTTTGCATTTGACCTGCTTTAGCGGTTAAGAGTCTTGACTTTTGTGCTTTGATATGGTAAAATGTTGATAAACTATCCGGTGGTTCGCCGCCGGAGTGCCTTAATGGAGGTATACTATGAAAAAAGATGAAAATATGGACTACCTGTTCAAGGCGATTCTTTCGCTCAGGACTGAGGACGAGTGCTACGCATTCTTTGAGGATCTCTGCACGCCGCAGGAACTGAAGGCTATTTCTCAGCGACTGCACGTTGCGAAGCTCCTGACCGACAACTGCGTATATAATGATATAGTAAAGAAAACCGGCGCAAGCACCGCTACAATTTCCAGAGTCAACAAGACTCTGAACTACCAGGCGGCGGGCGGCTATCAGATCGTTTTCGACCGCATGAAGGAAAACAAGTGATGGCGGGTTACGGCGTTTTCGCGCAGGTATACGACAAGCTCACGCTGAACGTCCCGTACGACCAGATCGCGGAGTATTACGATGGCAAAATCAGAAAGTTCCGCGACGGCGACGGGAATTTTCTGGCGGACGCAGGCTGCGGCACCGGAAATCTGACGGCGCGTCTGGCTAGGCTTGGCTACGATGTGATCGGCGCGGAGCCTTCCCCGGATATGCTCTCGGAAGCAATGAACAAGCCTCATGACGGGGTGCAGTACATCTGCCAGGATATGACGGAGCTTGACCTCTACGGCGAGGCGGATATCATCGTTTCGACCCTCGACAGCGTTAATCATCTCAGCTCCGCTGCGGATATCAAGAAGTTCTTCAGGGCGGCGGCGCTCAATCTCCGCAGGGGAGGTCTGCTGCTGTTCGACTTCAATACTATATATAAGCACGAAAAAGTGCTGGCGGATAATGTGTTCGTTTACGATCTTGACGACGTTTACTGCGTGTGGCAGAACGAATTCAATCCGGAGGATAAAGGCGTGGATATTTCGCTGAACATCTTCGCTGAGGCGGAGGACGGTCTTTACGAGCGCATGGAGGAAAACTTCCGCGAGATCACCATGCCTTCTGAACAGGTGGAGAAACTACTTTCAGAAAGCGGGTTTGAGGTCCTGGAGGTCAGGGAATACCTCACCAACAGGGAACCGGGCGCACAGAGCGACAAGCTTATGTTCTGCGCAAGAAAAAAGTAACATTTCATCAGCATAGTTCATATAATGGAGATACAACATGGGAAAGTTAGTAAGAGCGCTTTCGGAGGACGGAAGCGTATTATGTTCCGCAATTGATACAACTGATATCGTAAGGGAGATCGAACGGCTGCACCAGCCTACCCCGGTAGTAACCGCCGCACTCGGCAGAATGTGCACGGCGGGCGCTATCATGGGCGCGCTGCTCAAGAACGAGGGTGATACCCTCACACTGCGCATTAACGGGGGCGGTCCCTGCGGTACGCTTACGGTCGTTGCCGACTACCGCGGCAATGTTAAATGCTGCGCTGGCAATGCAAATGCTGCTGTTCCGCTCAGAAGCGACGGAGGGCTTGATGTTTCCGCCTGTGTTGGCCGCGATGGAAATCTCACCGTAGTCAAGGATATGGGGCTGAAAGAGCCGTATGTCGGGCAGATCCCGCTGGTTTCGGGGAATATTGCCGAGGATATTACGGCATACTATACAGTAAGCGAGCAGATCCCTACGGTCTGCGCTCTTGGCATAGTGTTCAATGAGGACGCCACAATTAAAGCCGCGGGCGGGTATATGCTTCAGCTTGTGCCGCCAGTTCTGGACAGCTCTGTTAAGGTCATTGAGGACAATTTGCAGCATATGGAGTCCATTACGGGAATGCTGGAGAAGGGTCTCAAGCCGGAGGAACTTGCTGTTTCGGCTCTTGAGGGTCTCGGCGGTGAGATACTTGACCAGTGGGAAGCGGTGTACTATTGCGACTGTTCCCGTGAAAGAACCGAACAAATTCTGATCAGTCTGGGCAAGAAAGAGCTCCAGAAACTGGTGGACGAGGGTGAAGAAACGGAGGTTTGTTGTCACTTTTGCAATAAGAAGTATAGGTTTTCAACAGCCGAAATAAGCAACTTGCTCAAAGAACAAAAATAATAAAAAAAGTTTTAAAAAACGCTTGACAAAATTGCTTTTTGCGTGTATAATATAGAAGTCGCTTGACGAGAGACACAAAAGAAACGAAAACGAAGCGATTTCTAAATGTGGAAGTTTAGCTCAGCTGGGAGAGCATCTGCCTTACAAGCAGAGGGTCATAGGT
>ERZ773145.3302-NODE-3302-length-10256-cov-10.173316_pt1 | contig 10256 bp, 9 predicted proteins | sample MGYA00580848_ERZ773145 | MGnify/ENA primary metagenome ERZ773145 (study PRJEB29015, sample SAMEA2737858) | human gut metagenome | biome: human gut; feature: human-associated habitat; material: faeces | place: China | collected 2012 ... | reverse complement strand
TACCGAAAACTGCACCATGTGCGACAACGGCGGCGGCGGTTCCAAGCGGCAGGAGGTCAAGACCCTGCTGCGCCGCCTGAAGCGTGACAACCCCAACATCGAGAACAGCATCTTCCGCAGCATCCACACCGTGGCGCTGGACACCATGCCGGGCTACAAGTCCGAGGGTGTGGAGCACAGCTTCCTCGAACGGTTCAACGCCATGGAATCCCACGAAGAAGATTAAACCGTCCCTTTTCACCGCTCTCCCCTGCCCCTTCCGGGCGCGGGAGGGCGGTTTTGTTTTTGGCAGAGTGTCCGGAAACGCACCGTCCGTTTCGTGCAGAGCACCAAAGATTTTGCCATTTCTTGACAGTGTTCCCAAAGCGCGGTATCGTTGGGGCAGATAGGAAAGGAGTGGCATCCATGAATTCAAATCCTGCACTTGCCCACATCAGCGAGGATAAAGCCCGCGCACAAACCGTCTATGAGCACCTTTCCGGCACAGCTGACCTGGCCGGAGAGTTTGCCGCACCCTTCGGCGCAACGGAGGAAGCCCGCTTCGCCGGCTGGCTGCATGATATCGGCAAATACAGCACTGCCTTCCAGAAACGGCTGCTGGAAGACGGCCCCCGGGTGGACCACGCCACCGCCGGGGCGCAGGAAGCCATGCACTGCCGCCCGCCGCACCCGCAGGCGGCCTTTGCCGTTGCGGGCCATCACACCGGCCTGCCGGACGGCGGCAATCAGCGGAATGCGGACCCGGAGGACGGCACCCTGTTCGGCCGCCTGAAAAAGCCCGTGGAGCCTTACGGCGGCTGGCAGGAAGTGCCCCTGCCGCAAAGTGCCCCGCCCGCCTGGGCCAACCGCGACCTGCTGGATTTTGCCTTCTTCACCCGGATGCTCTACTCCTGCCTGGTGGACGCAGATTTTCTTGATACCGAGACCTTCATGAACGGCCGGGCCGCGCCCCGCGGCGGCGGCGAGGGCATCCCCGCCCTGCTGGAAAAGGCCCGGACACAGGCAGAGCGCTATCTTTCCGGCAAGGCGGCTTCCCCGGTGGGGCAGCCGCGCAACGCCGTGCTGCAAGCCTGTCTGGACAAAGGGGCCCACGGGCCGCAGGGGCTCTACACCCTCACTGTGCCCACCGGCGGCGGCAAGACCTTTGCATCGCTGGCCTTCGCGCTGGAGCACGCCGCCGCGCAGGGCATGAAGCGGGTGATCTACGTCATCCCGTATATGTCCATCATCGACCAGACCGCTGCAAACTTCACAAAGCTTCTGGGGGAGGAAAACGTCCTTGCGGATTACTCCAGCGCCGAATACAAGACCACCAACACCGAAGACCTGACACCCGCCCAGTACCGCCAGCTGCTGGCCAGCGAAAACTGGGATGCGCCGGTCATCGTCACCACCGCCGTGCAGTTTTTTGAGTCGCTCTATGCCAACCGCAGCAGCCGCTGCCGCAAGCTGCACAACATCGCTGACAGCGTGATCATTTTTGACGAGGCACAGACTCTGCCGCTGGACTACCTCAAGCCCTGCATCAGCGCCATTGCCCAGCTGGTGCAGCATTACCACGCCACCGCTGTGCTGTGCACTGCCACCCAGCCTGCGCTGGAATCCCTTTTCAAGGAATTTGCCCCGGAACTGCGGATGCAGGAGATCAGCCCGGACACGGAAACGCTCTATGAGACCCTCCGCCGCACGACCATCCGGGACATTGGCACGCTGCCGCAGGAAGAACTTGCGGCGCAGCTGGCCGCCCTGCCGCAGGTGCTGTGCGTGGTGAACCGCCGCAAGACGGCGCAGGAACTGTATGCTGCCCTGCCCGAAGAAGGCAGTTTCTGCCTGACCACCCTGCTGTGCGCCGCAGACCGCCGCCGCCAGCTGGAAGAAATCCGGCAGCGGCTGGCGGACGGCCTGCCCTGCCGGGTGGTGTCCACCTCGCTGATTGAGGCCGGTGTGGACGTAGACTTCCCCGCCGCCTACCGGGAGCAGTGCGGGCTGGACTCGCTGCTGCAGACCGCCGGGCGCTGCAACCGCGAAGGCCGCCGCAGCGCGGCAGAGAGCAAGGTGTACTGCTTCCGGCTGGAAGGCTGCGCGGTGCCGCAGATGCTGCACCAGCATGTGCACGCCCTGCAGTATGCCGCCCGCTGCCATGAAAATGACTATGCGCAGCTCAACACCCCGGATGCCATCCGCACTTATTTTCAGGAGCTTTACTTTGCACGGGGTGCCGAGGCACTGGACAAAAAAGGCATTCTGGATGCGTTCCGCCACGGCATTTCCGGCTGTCAGTTCCCGTTTGCGCAGGTGGCCACGGAATTCCAGCTGATCGAAACGCCCACCCGCACGGTCTATCTGCCCATCGGCGAAGGGGAAGCACTCTGTGCCCAGCTGCGCAGCGGCATGGTTAGCCGCAGTTTGTACCGCCGTCTGGGCACCTACAGCGTGGCCTGCTATGCCCCGCAGTTTGAAAAGCTGGACGCTGCCGGGGCGCTGGAACTGCTGCCAGAAGGCAGCGCCATCCTGACGGACCTGAACCAGTACAGCGCCAAAACCGGCCTTGCGCTGGACGCGGAGACCGGCATTGGCCTGTTTTTCTGAGAAAAAACAGCTGAAAACAGATAGAAGTCCTGTGTATCGGACTTTTGTTCCGGTAGAATACAGACAAAGAGAGAAGCGGCCGGGCAGCTTCTTCCTTTGCGGGCATCTGCGCTGCACTCCCCATTTTGCGTCACATACGCCAAACAAATTGACAGCTGTCTGCCTGTATGCCAAGATAACGCCAAAGACCTTTTTCATGAAGCTTGAAACAGAAAGGAGTGAACGTTATGGCTAAGACAAGTTCCTGCCAGACTGCACGACCGGATTCAGAAAGGAGGCGGTACCCATGTCAATGCTGATCGAAGTGTGGGGCGATTACGCCTGCTTCAGCCGGCCCGAGATGAAGACAGAGCGCGTGAGCTACGACATCATCACGCCGTCGGCGGCAAGAGGGTTGGTGGAAGCGATCTATTGGCACCCGGGCATGAAGTACCATATTGATCGCATCTACCTGCTGAACCCGGTGCGGTTCACCAACATCCGCCGCAACGAGGTCAAATCCACCCTGCTTTCCTCGGCGGCGCTCAGTGCGGCCAAGGGCGGTGCCGCGCCGGTGCTGTACACCTCGGCAGACATTCAGCAGCGGGCCGCGCTGGTGCTGCAGGATGTGCACTACGTCATCGAGTGCCACTTTACCATGACGGACAAGGCCGCACCCGGCGATAATCCCGGCAAGTTCCAGGACATCCTGCGGCGGCGGCTGAACAAAGGCCAGTGCTATCACCAGCCGTGTTTCGGCTGCCGGGAATTTCCGGCCAACTTCCGCGAGTGGCACGCCGGGGAGCCCATCCCCGCCCTGCCCGTCACGCAGGACCTGGGCTTCATGCTCTATGACCTGGACTACGCGGACCCGGAAAACATCCAGCCTCAGTTCTTCCGGGCAAAGCTGGTGGACGGCGTGCTGGACTGCCGGAATGTGGAGGTGTTCACATGATCCTGCAAGCATTGACCGCCTACTATGAGCAGCTTTTGCGGCAGGGCAAGATCGCCGCACCCGGCTGGGACGGCCGCTTCAAGGTGAGCTATGAGCTGCGTCTGAACGATGCCGGACAGCTGGTGGACGTTGTGGACCTGCGCGTCAGCGAGACCAAGGGCAAAAAGACGGTCATCGTCCCCCGGGAGCTGCGGGTACCCGCCCACGTCAAGCGTACCGTCGGCATCGCTGCCAACTTTTTGTGCGACAATTCGTCCTATCTTCTGGGCGCAGATGAAAAGGGCAAACCGGACCGCGCCAAACAGTGCTTCGAGGCCTGTGCCCAGCTGCACCATAAATTGCTGGACGGCGTGGACGACCCCGCCGCAAAAGCCATTCTGGCTTATTTTGACAGCTGGGACCCGGCGCAGGCGGCAGAACATCCCCTGCTGAACGCAGAATGGAAAGACCTGACCGGAAACACCAACCTGATTTTCGGTTACGAAGCGCCAGACCACCACCACATTCTCGCCAACGATGCCCCCGCCATTCAGGCGGCCTGGCAGGCCCACTATGGTGCCGCAGACGCAGACGCCGCCACGATGCAGTGCCTGATCACCGGCAAGCAGGCCCCTGCCGCATTGGTGCACCCCGCCATCAAGGGCGTGATGGGCGCGCAAAGCGCCGGTGCCGCGCTGGTCTCCTTCAACGCACCGGCCTTCTGTTCCCACGGCCACGAGCAGGGCGAGAATGCTCCCGTGAGCGAGTACGCCGCCTTTGCCTACACCACCGCCCTGAACCTGCTGATCGCAGACCGGAACCACTGCAAGCGGGTGGGTGACACCACCATCGTCTGCTGGGCCGAGAGTGCGGAGCCTGCGTATCAGGATGCGTTCAGCCTGTTCCTGTTTGGTGCAGAGGAAGCTTCCGGCATTGAGGAAGCGGATGTGCAGGCGGCGCTCAGGCGGCTGGCCGCCGGGCAGACCGTACCGTTCCTTGAAAAAGAGCTTGCGCCGGATCAGCATTTTTATGTGCTGGGGCTGGCCCCCAACGCCGCGCGGCTTTCCGTGCGTTTCTTCTTGCGGGATACTTTTGGAACCTTTGCCCGGAACCTGCAAAAACACGCCGACGCACTGGAGATCACCCGCCCGGCCTATGATAACCGCAAAACGCTGTCCGTCTGGGCACTGGCCATGGAGACCGTCAACCGCAAGGAACGCAGCCCCTCCCCCGCACCGCAGCTGGCCGGTGACCTGCTGCGTGCCGTGCTGACCGGCGGGCGCTACCCCGCCACACTGCTCAACGGCGTGACGATGCGCATCCGCGCCGAGCAGGACGTGACCCGCGGGCGCGCCGCCATTCTGAAAGCCTATTATCTGCGCAATTCCCCCACCGATCTGAACAAGGAGGTCTTTACTGTGAGCCTGAACGAAACCACCAATGTGCCCTACATTCTGGGGCGGCTGTTCTCTGTGCTGGAAGCGGTGCAGAGCGATGCCAACCCCGGCATCAACACCACCATCAAAGACCGGTATTTCAATTCCGCCTGTGCCACCCCGGCTCTTGTGTTCCCCACCCTGCTCAAGCTGGCACAGAAACATTTGCAGAAGCTGCCGGACGGCAAGGCGGTCTTTTACAACAAGCAGATCACCGAGCTGGCCGCCCTTGTGCCGGAAAGCGGCTTCCCCGCCCGGCTGAGCCTGCCGGACCAGGGCAAGTTTGAGATCGGCTATTATCACCAAACCCAGAAACGTTTTGAGAAGAAAAACAAGGAGGAATAAACCATGTCTGAGCCCATCAAGAACCGCTACGATTTCGTCATTCTGTTCGACGTGGAAAACGGCAACCCCAACGGCGACCCGGATGCCGGCAACATGCCCCGCATCGACCCGGAGACCGGTTACGGCCTGGTGACGGACGTCTGCCTCAAGCGCAAGATCCGCAACTATGTGGAAACGCTGAAAGAGGATGAAGACGGCTACCGCATCTACATCAAGGACGGCGTGCCCCTGAACCGCAGCGACGCTGCAGCCCTGACCGCCTGCGGCCTTGCCCCGGACGAAGACCTGAAAAAGGCCAAGCGATCCGACCCGGACATCGACCGCAAACTGCGCGACTATATGTGCGCGAATTTCTACGATATCCGCACCTTTGGCGCCGTGATGACCACCTTTGTAAAGGGTGCACTGAACTGCGGTCAGGTGCGCGGCCCGGTGCAGCTGAGCTTTGCCCGCTCGGTGGACCCCATTCTGCCGCAGGAAGTCACCATCACCCGCGTGGCCATCACTACCGAAGCCGACGCCGAAAAGAAGGGCACCGAGATGGGCCGCAAGCACATCGTGCCGTACGGCCTGTACCGCGCCGAGGGTTACGTTTCGGCCAATCTGGCCCGCAAGACCACCGGCTTCTCGGAGGATGACCTGCAGCTGCTGTGGCAGGCCATCCTGAACATGTTTGAGAACGACCACAGCGCCGCCCGCGGCAAGATGGCCGTGCGGGAGCTGATCGTATTCAAACACGATTCCGAACTGGGCAACGCCCCCTCCTACAAGCTGTTTGATGCCGTTAAAGTCCAGCGGAAGGAGGATGTCATCGCGCCCCGCAGCTATCAGGATTACACCGTTACCGTTGCGGACACCCTGCCGGACGGCGTGACCTGCGAGAGGTTCAACTGATGGACGCGCCGGACGACTACCTGCTGATGTCCGGCATCCAGCACTTTGCCTTCTGCCGCCGTCAGTGGGCATTGATCCACCTGGAGCAGCAGTGGGCGGAAAATCTGCGCACCACCGAAGGGCAGCTGGACCACGCCCGCTGCCACGACGATACCCAGACCGAGCGCCGCAAAGATCTGCTCATCACCCGTGGAATGCGGGTGGTCAGCCATCGGCTGCGGATGTCCGGCAACTGCGACGTGGTGGAATTTCGGGCCAGCGAGGCGGGCATTTCCTTGCAGAGTGCCCCCGGCTTCTGGCAGCCATATCCGGTGGAGTATAAACACGGGCACGCCAAGGAGACCGACGCCGACCGGCTGCAGCTCTGCGCCCAGGCCATGGCGCTGGAGGAAATGCTGGTGTGCCGCATCCCGGAAGGTGCGCTGTATTACTGCGAGACCAGGCGCCGGGAGGTGGTGCCGTTCACGGAAGAACTGCGCGCCGCCACCCAGCGCATGGCCGACGAAATGAACCAGTATTTCGCCCGCGGCTACACCCCCAAAGTGAAGCCCGGCAAGCACTGCAGCGCCTGCTCGCTGAAGGAGCTCTGCCTGCCCGTGCTCTGCCGGAACGCGGACGCAAAGGCCTATCTGCGCAGCCATCTGGACGAAGCGGCCACGGAGGTGACACCATGCGGCAATTCCTGAACACCCTGTTCGTGCTGAACGAAAGTGCCTACCTCTCGCTGGACGGCGAAAATGTGGTCGTCAGCTGCGACAAGGCCGAAGTCGGCCGAGTGGCACTGCACACGCTGGAAAGCATCCTCTGCTTCAGCTACGCCGGTGCCTCCCCCGCCCTGATGGGCAAGTGCGGCCGTCTGGGCATCGACCTGTGCTTTTTCTCACCGCAGGGGCGCTTTCTGGCCCGCACGGTGGGCGAGGAACGCGGCAATGTTCTGCTGCGGCAGACGCAGTATGAAATTTCGGCCAGCGAGGCCCGCAGCTGCGCCTACGCCCGCAATTTCATCCTGGGCAAGGTTTACAATGCCCGCTGGGTGCTGGAGCGTGCCACCCGCGACCACCCCCAGCGGGTGCCGGTGGAGCAGCTCAAGCAGACCAGCGCACAGCTGGCCGCCGCACTGCCGCTTTTGGAGACCTGCGAAGATTTAGAGCAATTGCGCGGTCTGGAAGGCGAAGCAGCGCAGCGGTATTTCGACCGGTTCCATGCGCTGATCCTGCAGCAGAAAGAGGATTTTGTTTTCACCTCCCGCAGCCGCCGACCGCCGCGGGACAACGTGAACGCGCTGCTGTCATTTGCGTATTCCCTGCTGGCCAACGACTGCGCCGCCGCGCTGGAAGGGGTCGGACTGGACCCTTATGTGGGCTTCCTGCACCGCGCCCGCCCCGGACGGCGCAGCCTGGCGCTGGACCTGATGGAGGAACTGCGTGCTGTCTACGCGGACCGGTTCGTGCTCTCCTGCATCAACCAGAAGGTCGTGAATGCGAAGCATTTTGAAAAGCAGGAAAACGGTGCCGTTCTGCTGACCGAGGACGGCCGCCGCGCCTTCCTGCACGCCTGGCAGCTGAAAAAGCGGGAGGTCATCACCCACCCTTTCCTGAAAGAAAAGCTCAGCTGGGGTCTTGTGCCCTATGTGCAGGCGCTGCTGCTGGCACGGACTTTGCGGGGCGATCTGGACGTATATCCGCCGTTTTTCTGGAAGTGAGGTGCCGTTCATGCTGGTTCTCATCACCTACGACGTCAACACCGAAACGCCTGCAGGCCGCAAGCGCCTGCGCAAGGTGGCGAAGAAATGCGTCAACCACGGCCAGCGGGTGCAGAACTCGGTGTTCGAGTGCCTGCTGAACGCTTCGCAGTACGCCGTTTTGAAGGCCGAGCTGACCGCGCTGATCGACCCTGCACTGGACAGCCTGCGGTTCTATCAGCTGGGCAACAACTACCAGAGCAAGGTGGAGCATGTCGGCCTGCACCCCGATTTTGCGCAGGATGACGTGTTGATGTTCTAGCATCCCCCGCCGTGCGAGGCACAAGCTCCCATGGTTTCCCCGGGCGCTTCGCACTGCAAAAACAGACACCTTAGCACGATTTGTTTTGCATTTCGCCGGAGCCTTCGTAAAGTTCCTTTTCAAATTGTGCACAAGTGTGTATAATGGAACAAACGTGGTGGATTTTTTCGCCGCTTTTGCTGTCGCCCTCCTCGCGGAGGGCGTGGATTGAAATTGTAATCTGCCCAAGCTTCTTGATAGCCAAATGTCGTCGCCCTCCTCGCGGAGGGCGTGGATTGAAATCAGCTCGTAGAAAGCCCAGTTTGCGCCAAAGGAAGTCGCCCTCCTCGCGGAGGGCGTGGATTGAAATCGTGCCGCCTTTGGCTTTGTACCACTCGGTGTAAGTCGCCCTCCTCGCGGAGGGCGTGGATTGAAATACCGAGTACACGGAAAGCAAAATCGACAGCACGATGGTCGCCCTCCTCGCGGAGGGCGTGGATTGAAATCGTTATGGCTCTATCAAATAATTTTGGAGGTATTGTCGCCCTCCTCGCGGAGGGCGTGGATTGAAATTGGTGAAAGCCCGTGTGCTGGAGGACGACAACAGGTCGCCCTCCTCGCGGAGGGCGTGGATTGAAATAGTGCGTTGGACATGCGTCAAACGATGGGCGCTGCGTCGCCCTCCTCGCGGAGGGCGTGGATTGAAATAGGTCTGTGACGTACTCGCCCACGGTCTTTTGCCGTCGCCCTCCTCGCGGAGGGCGTGGATTGAAATATCGTTGTTTTCCGGCAGTGTGTAAACCGGCAAACTGTCGCCCTCCTCGCGGAGGGCGTGGATTGAAATATCAACGAGGCCGTGAACCGCTACCTTGTGGAGCTGGTCGCCCTCCTCGCGGAGGGCGTGGATTGAAATACTGACCGATCGGTGAACGCCTACAACGCCTACCGGTCGCCCTCCTCGCGGAGGGCGTGGATTGAAATAAGAGTGCTGCATACATCAGCAAGGCCGGGTGGCAAAGTCGCCCTCCTCGCGGAGGGCGTGGATTGAAATCTACTCCTAAGGAAGTGGACATCTCCGGCAAGGCGTCGCCCTCCTCGCGGAGGGCGTGGATTGAAATGTTTGCTTTCTGCGGCGAAGGCAGGCAGCTCGTGTCGCCCTCCTCGCGGAGGGCGTGGATTGAAATATCGTTGTCCTGCTGCCTTGCTGGGCAGTCTGTGCGTCGCCCTCCTCGCGGAGGGCGTGGATTGAAATCGGGAGCCGGTGCGGAGGTAGTCCCGGGCACCGAGTCGCCCTCCTCGCGGAGGGCGTGGATTGAAATTGGTATGGCAGCAGCATCACCGGCCCGGATAACTGGTCGCCCTCCTCGCGGAGGGCGTGGATTGAAATAGGAAAGAGTAGGTGCAGCTGTCGGGGTTCTCACGTCGCCCTCCTCGCGGAGGGCGTGGATTGAAATAAGAGAAGTCGTGCTTTTGAAGCCGCTCGTTGTACGTCGCCCTCCTCGCGGAGGGCGTGGATTGAAATTTCCAACGAACCGAGGGCGGCACAACGGGCTTCCGTCGCCCTCCTCGCGGAGGGCGTGGATTGAAATATGGGGGAGGTCGAAGCAACACCGTGGATGCCGAGTCGCCCTCCTCGCGGAGGGCGTGGATTGAAATAGTAGGTAGTTGTTGATATCGGATTTGCTTTTTTGCGTCGCCCTCCTCGCGGAGGGCGTGGATTGAAATATCGCCTTGTAACTCTCGTCGTCTACATCAAACTGTCGCCCTCCTCGCGGAGGGCGTGAGTTGAAACGCTCCCCGCACAGATACGTTGCATGGCATCGTCCACCTCCTGTTTCAGGCCCATTCGGGACGGGCGGAAAGGCCTTCACGGGCAAGAAAAAACCACGGTGCATCTCTGCACCGTGGTTTTTTTGGCGGCGGCATATTGAACTGCCGGGCGTATGAATTTTGCTTTTCTGCCTTGTCCGGCAGCGGGCTTTCGTCTGCGATCAGCGCTTCTTCTGGGTGCCCTTGCCCACCGGGCCGCGGGGGCGGCGCTCGGCGGCCTTGGACTGCAGCGCGGCGCTGCGGGTCTGGGCGCGGCCTTTGGCAGCG
>ERZ773145.3288-NODE-3288-length-10312-cov-7.712002_pt1 | contig 10312 bp, 5 predicted proteins | sample MGYA00580848_ERZ773145 | MGnify/ENA primary metagenome ERZ773145 (study PRJEB29015, sample SAMEA2737858) | human gut metagenome | biome: human gut; feature: human-associated habitat; material: faeces | place: China | collected 2012 ... | reverse complement strand
CTGCCCGTTGCAATGTATTCAGCGGATGCAGAAAAGTCCCCACCGTCATCACCGCCACAATTCCCATGAGGACAATGACTGCGTACTTCTGCGCGATGCCTACGGCTTTCATGCCGATAAACACCACAACTCCGGCGATCACATAGTACAAAACCTGCGCCGCCACGAAAGGCATTCCGAACCAGTTCACAAAAATCTGTGCTCCGCCATTGATATTGCCGCTGACACCGATCATGATTGCCAGCCCATAGACAATAAATACACTCCAGCTGAAGATCTGCTTCATTTTCCCATGAAACAGCTCTCCTTCAAAGCTTTTCACCAGCTGGACACCACCGTTATTGTAAGACAGCTCGGCAATGATCAGGTGCAGGATCACGTTCACACAATAGGCGATCAATACCATCCACACGACATCCAGCATGCTGTTCTTCGTGGCAAGATACGGAACGGCGATGATGCCAGTGCCGATGCTGTTGCCGACGATCATGCTGATGGCTTCAAAGGTCGTGAGATGGGCTTCGGATTGGATGGGGTGGGACATAGGGAGGCCTCCTTGGTAAAAAATAAGGTGTTTAATCAACACTGTATGGTGCTTTTTCTTCCGCCACCTTCGACAGTTCTCTTTCTGGCATAAATTGATAGAGTTTTTCCTCTTTACGAGGTTCCACATTATCTGTCCATAGTTCGCACTGGCTAATTACTGTGTTGATAGCGTAATCATAGTCTTCCGGCGGATATTTATACTTTTTCAGAAGTCGCTTAACCATCTTTCGCATCTGTGCTCTGGCAGTTTCCTTTTTCTGCCAATCAATAGTACGGTTCTTGCGAAGCATTTCGGTAAGTTCTTTTGTAAGAGCAATCAATTCGTCGTTCTTGTAAAAATCTTTGATATGCTCAGGTTTTGTAATTGCATCATAGAATGCAAGTTCTTCTTGCGACAGTCCCAGTTTTTCTCCATTTTTATAAAGTTCAGCAATCTCCTGTGCAGTCTTCAGCAATTCTTTAATAACTTCTTCATTTGTAATTAAGCCATTATAGTAAGAATTCATTAATTGTGCTATCTTTTCTGAGAATTTCTGCGATTGTACCACATTAGTTCTCTTATATAAAGATACCTGTTCAGCCATCAGTTTCTTCAAAATCTCAACAGCAATATTCTTTTCTTTCATTTTGGATATCTCATCCAAAACTGCGGGATCAAACAAGCTAAACTGTTCACCACCAGTTTTGCTACTATCAAAAAGGTTTATAACTCCTTCACTTTGTACTGCCGCTTTCAACAATTCATTAATCTGGTCATTGATTTCTTTAAGCGACAGATTCTTCCCCGCGGTTCCTCCGTAGGTAATCTTAATAATCGTTGAACGGACAGCTTCCATATAAGCCGCTTCATGTCTTTCTTGTTCAGTTGTCATGCTGGAGCAAAGGGAATGTGACTGTTTTAACAGCATAGCTTCCTTCAAGAACATATCTTTTCTTTCAGGTACTCTTGCATCCAAAATAAAATTTGTGCCACCGGTAATAAGTTGAGCCATCATAAGTGGTGAGCCGCCAATAAATCCACTAAAATCAAATCCATGCAGTATATCTTTACAGACTTGCAGCTTTTCCTGAAACTTTGGATATGCCATTCTGGTAATATTCATATCACCATATTTGGATTGATCACGCTTCGTATATTCTTTCATTGCAGCTTTCAATGCCGAAGCAATTCCAACATAATCGACAATTAATCCACCTTCTTTGTCCTTGAATACACGGTTCACACGTGCAATTGCCTGCATCAAATTATATCCATGCATTGGCTTATATATATACATTGTGGCTAGGGAAGGAACATCAAAACCTGTAAGCCACATATCAACGACAATCGCAATCTTCATTGGATCATTATTGTCTTTGAACTTTCTAGCCAGTTCCTCTTTGTGCGCTTTTGTTCCAATGATTTCCTTCCATTCCTCCGGATCATTGTTGCTGCCTGTCATAACTACACCAATTTTTTCTGTCCAGTCTGGACGTATCTCCAAAATCCGTCGATAAATCTTCATTGCAATCGGACGAGAATATGCTACAATCATCGCCTTTCCTGTTAATAGATTCGCTCTATATTTTTCATAGTGGTTTACAATATCATCACAAAGAGATGCAATGGTCGAATCTGCTCCAAGAACGCTTTCCATCTGCCCCAGCATTTTTTTACTTTTCTCAATCGTTTGTACATCAGACTGCTGTTCCAAAATATCATAAGTAGAATCAATCAAGGTTAATGTATTTTCATCCAGTTTCAAATGCACAACACGACTCTCATAATAAACCGGTCTTGTTGCCCCATCTTCCACAGCCTGCGTCATATCATAGACATCAATATAATCGCCAAAAACTTCTCTGGTATTTCTATCCTTTGCAGAGATTGGTGTTCCCGTAAACCCAATGAATGTAGCATTTGGCAATGCATCGTGAATAACTCGTGCATTACCAATTACAGTACGGGCTTCCTTTTCACCGTTTTTATTTTCTGACACGACAATTTTCTCATCGAATCCATACTGACCGCGATGAGCCTCGTCAGCCATAACTACAATATTTCTTCGTTCCGAGAGGGCTTTCTCGCCACGCTCGAACTTAAACATTGTGGTAAATATAATTCCGTTTGCATTTCTGCCATCAAGAAGCGCCTTTAAATTCTCCTTGCTTTCAGCTTGTACCGGTGTCTGTCGCAAGAAATCTGCACATTGTGAAAACTGGGCATAAAGCTGATCGTCTAAATCAATTCGGTCTGTCATTACCACAATCGTTGGGCTATCCAGTGCTTCCTGCAATAAATGTGCATAGAATACCATTGATAATGACTTACCAGAACCTTGTGTATGCCAAAATACTCCACCTTTACCATCCGTTTTGGTTGCCACTTTTGCCTTTTCGATAGCTTTTCGAACTGCAAAATACTGATGGTATCCAGCCAGTACTTTAAAACGACTATTGCTACCGCCGGAAAAAAGAATAAAATTCTTCAAAATATCCAGCAAGCGTTCCTTTTGAAACATTCCTTCATAGAAGGTCTCAAAAGACGCATACGCAGTATCTTCATAATTACCATCTTTTGTTTTCCACTCCATAAAACGATCTAATCCTGAAGTGATAGTTCCAGCCTTATTAGTGGACAAATCACTAATAACACAGATAGCATTATAATAAAAGATCGATGGAATATCCTGCATATAATTACGAATTTGATGATATGCATTTTCTGCTCCAACTTCATCCTTAGACGGGCTTTTTAACTCCATCAGAACAAGTGGTAGTCCATTAATAAACAATATAATATCCGGGCGACGATTATTTCCATTTTCAAGAAATGTGAATTGATTTACCACATAGAAAGAATTGTTCTTTTCGTTTTCGTAGTCAATCAAACGCACAATTGATGATTGCTCCTCGCCCCTCACTAAGAACTTAACCGTAATGCCATTTTGCAGGTAATCCATAAAGAGGATATTCTTCTGTAACAAACTGCCGGTATCAAAATTCTTCAGTTTAATCAATGCCTCATCAATAGCATCCACAGGCAAGCTACGGTTAATACGAACCAGACTATTACGCAATTCAACATCCAGTAGTGGACTGCTGTAATCACGATCTAAATCCGGAGCATAGAGATGATCATAGCCCATGTTTTCAAACAGTTCTATGATGGCTTGTTCATATGTATCTTCCGTAAATAAACTTGGCATACTAATCAGCACCCCTTTACTTTGTATTGCCATGCTTGGCATTAATTCGGTCTATTTCTTCTTTGATGATATTTCCGAAAGTACGATCATCGATTTCCTGACTCTCCGCTGCTGCAACTGATTTATCAGCAAATGCATCAAATATTGCCTGTTTACTTTCCAAGGTTGACATGATTTTTTCATCAACTGTGTCCTCGCATAAAAGGCGATACACAAGAACATTTCTTGTCTGTCCCATACGGTACGCTCTTGAAATAGCCTGATTTTCTATGGATGGCTTAAATTGAGGTTCACAGAGTACCACCACACTTGCCGATTGAATATTTAATCCAGTTCCCCCGGATTGTATTTGAGCCACAAGAACTGTTCCTGCCGGAGCCTTATCAAATTCATCAATAATTTCCTGCCTGCGTTGAGGTGTAACAGATCCATTGATTGGATTCGTACACCGCTTTCCAAGTAACATCGTCACCTTGCGAATTGTATCCAAAAAGAAAGAAAAAACGATTACTTTTCGATCTTCAGATTCAGCTTCTTCAACAAGCTCTAACAGCCTTGAAGCTTTCGAAGAATCCTTTAAATCATCTACATTCCAAGATACTCTTCTTGCTTCTGCATAATTTTTTGATAGAACGGCATGCTCATAAGCGAGCTCTTCATTATGCGATAAACTACACCACTCTTTGCTTTCAATCAGATCCGGCAACTCTGTAAGAACATCTTCTCGTTTCCTGCGGTAATAAACTGGCGCAACCGCCTTTCTAAACTGCGGAGCCGCAGACATAAATGCCATTCCTTGAATCTGAGATGCAATGCGCGGTTGAAGGATACGTATCAGAGAAATCATTTCTTCAACTTTATTTTCCAACGCTGTACCTGTCATGAATAGCAAACGCTCTGCGTGCATACTAATATTCTTTACATTTATGCTTCTTCTTGCTTCTGGATTTTTTATGTAATGAGCTTCATCAACTACCAACATCTTAAATTTAAAATCTTCTGGCAATTCAAAATACGCTGTCGTTTCATACGTGGTAACCGCAACTCCCCCGCTCTTGATCCAAGATTGGAGCGCTGCCTTACGGCCGGTACCATGGATTTTTGTGACACTAAGCAAGCTCATTTTTCTTATTTCACGGCACCAATTTGTAATGACACTGGCCGGGCAAACAACAACGAAGTGCGTTCCTCCCGTATTCCGAAGAGACACCATCGTTGCAATAGCTTGAACTGTTTTTCCTAAGCCCATTTCATCGCCAAGAAGGATTCTTTCTTGATGAAGCGCGTATTTTACGCCCCATTCCTGATAACGTCTCAATTCACACAGAAGTCCATCCGGAAAGAAACATTCCTCTTGGACTTCTCGCGCAAGATCCTCTGGTAATCCGTACATCGAATCATCATTTCCCAATACACCTGGATTGATATCTTCCAGGTCATTGAAAAATCGAACTGAATTCGTTGCAAAATCCTGCCAAGCATCGCTATTTGAACTTCTATCAATTACATCAGCTTTGGAAATTTGAGCTTCCGCTTCACTTCCATAGTTGCCATCGATAAGGTCAATTAGACTGTTATATGCCTCCGTAGCCTTTTGCTTTCTCGTTTTGGATGAGAACAGCCACTTCAGAGTACCTGCGGAAGAATTCAAGTCTTCCACAGCATAATCGATTGTTTGCTTGTTTTTATTAAGCAGCTGTCTGCATTCATCTGCAACTTTTTGACTTCGACGATATTGTGATAATGCAAGCACAAGTGCTGTTGCTTCTCTGGAACGATTATCTGTGCTTAGCCTAATTTTTACTCCCTGTCTTGCTTTAGAAACAATATCATTTACGATGCTTTTAATTGAATATGCAGCATCTTCACTTATTCCATGAACAGAAGCAATAGAATATACTGATGCAGTTGATATATCAGCTATCGTTCTATAACCATAGTCCCTTAATGCCTTTACCCGAATGCCTCTTTTATCTCGATTGATTTCCTCTATCGGAATATCAGAAAGAACTTTCAGTACTTCCTGTGCTACTAACGCATTCGAAGCCTCTTTCGCCTTTGTATTGTACTTCTCCACAGAGGAAACAGCGTTATTCAGTTTTTCAATTATGTTTTGATGCCGTTCAATTATTCGCTTTGCATCAGTAGCACTGAATGGTCTTGCCATTACTATACCTCCATGGTTTTATAAATGAGAATTTAGCGGCTTAGAACTGAACGGCAGAGACATCGATCTCGCCGGACATCAGCTTGGGCAATAACGCATCACGCAGCTCAGCCAGTCTCATATTTTCAAGGGAATTGTAGCGCATTTTCAAAAACATTGGCGAGACGATCTCCTTAAATAGCTCCAGAGTGTGCTTGTCAAACGATGGAAGTCGGTATTGCCCTACTGTTTCAGCAGAAACACGTTGCCTCCCGCTACTTCCGTTCATGTTTTTGACTGCATAATCGACGAATACAGGATAGCGTGCCAAGCAGTATAGCATTTCGGGTGGTGTGTCATTTTTTGGTGCGAGTACAATATACTCCGTCGAGCCAAAAGCTACTTCGCCATCATCAAGAAAGTCAATGAAAGCAGTTTTACCGTTTTCAAGACAGGGGGTAATGCGAGCTAAAATCGTATCTCCATTTGTAAACCTCATTCCTCCGTTAAAGGGCTTCATTTCCCAGCCAGACGGAAAAGCTCCGCTTGTCGATAGCTGGCTCATATCTATGCTTCTTGACACTTTGTTTTTTGTCAACGCCCGTTGGGGATTAAGAAAAGCATAGTCGGCTACATTGCAATCGCTGCTTTCCGCATTCGATATGAGGTTATCAAATACTGAAAATGCTTGTTGCTGTAAATTCTCATTTACCTGTTGGTTAGTTAAGATTTTTTCATCAATATCCCATAGGATTTCTATTATTTTATCTCTTGTAAAATCGTCTACTACATCTACCGGTAAAGCCCGCAATGCCGATAGCGGAACATATGATTGCGTAGTTCCTCTGCCTGATGTTTCTATGTATTCTTTAGCTTTCGGAGTCTGCAAATAGTAATACAACCATTTAGCCTTACTTTCATCGCCCCCAAGTTGAAATATCCCCATATTTTTACATGCGTATTCGATTTTATGATTTCTTTCGAGATACAAATTACCTATCGTACCTATCATACTAAACAGTATATCCCATTGTTCAACCTTACTGCGCGAAATAACTTTTTGATAATCTGATTCCGAAATATTTTTTGCACCTTCAAAATCAATCCCATATCTACCAAGATGTTTAGATGTAATTAACTTTCTTCCTTTATCCACCTGTTTAGGTGAATCATGAGTCCCATCTGTAACAAACTTGCAGTATTCATCTGCTCTTATCGTCTTCATCACATAACCTCTTATCCTATATATTTCCTGTGAGCTTGTTTCACATTGCTCTGCTTGACCATTGCATATTGCAAGGTCGTATCAATTCGTTTATGTCCAAGGAGCTGTTGCAACTGCTCTATTGGCATTCCTTTATCAATTGCCATCGTTGCAAGCGTCCGTCTAAACTTATGCGGATGGACTTTTTCTATTTCTAAGCTTTTTCCAAACTCTCTTAAACGAGATTCTATTCCGCCAATCGTAATTCTTGTATATGGGGCTCTCAGTGTCACAAAAAGAGCTGGATCGTCATCTATTCTGCTATCAATATAGTTCTGCAGATGAATCTTCGTCCTAGCATCGAAGTAAACTACTCTTTCCTTATCACCCTTACCAAATACAACACACTCACGCTCATTGAAATTAATATCTGCCTTATTCAACAGCACCATCTCTCCGATACGCATTCCCGTGGAAGCCAGCATATCAACAATTGCCAGATCGCGAAGCTTTTCGCAATTGTCGCGCATTTTTTCCAGTTCCTCATCGGTATATGTCTCCTTAATGTTGGTAGCTGTCTTCACTTTGTGAATCCTACGCACTGGGCTTTTCAAAATGTGGTCCTCATCTTCCAGCCAAGAGAAGAAACTGGACAATATTCTTCGGATGTTGTCAATTGTCACACGGCTTGATCCATGTTTCTCCTGATATTCTGTGAGATATGCTCTAAGATCATCTGTCTGCATATGACGCACGCCTTTATCTATGGCTTCCGTCATTGCTTCTATCGTAGTTCGATAATATTTCAGTGTTTTCTCTGAGCAGCCCTCAATACGTTTCGCATACACAAATGAATCAATCAATTTTTGGCTGTCATCCTCTTCCTCAGTAACTTTGCCGGAAATCTCGTAGTTATAGAGTGAATGCTCCAAGACCTCCTGTAATTTTTGTAGTTGTGCGTTGTCGAGATACGGCAACATCTGTTGCACAATTTCTTCCATAATTCTTTGTTTCATGATTCGTTCTCCTTATCTTTTTCCAAAGAACGAATCAACGGCAGTTCCGTTGGCTTTTACTCCTGCCGTTGGTAGGAGTTATTAGGTTAAATGAGAATTTAGAGCAGCAAGCGCAGGAAATTTTTAAATCTTGGTTTATTGACAATCCTGAAAATAATGATTGGAAACGCGGAACCTTTTCTGAACTCGTTGTCTCAACTCTCAATGGTGATTGGGGCAAGGAAGTGCCATCTGGCAATAATACTGAAAAGGTATATTGCGTCAGAGGTGCCGATATTCCAGATATAAAAGCAGGAAATAAAGGCAAAATGCCGATTCGGTATATTCTTCCTAAAAATAATGCAATCAAACATCTATCTGATGGTGATATCGTTGTAGAAATTTCAGGAGGAAGTCCTACACAATCTACAGGAAGATGTACAGCAATTACTCAGTCATTACTTGATCGCTATGATAGTGGCATGGTTTGCACAAATTTCTGTAAAGCTATAAAGCCACTTAAGGGGTATAACATGTTCATTTATTACTACTGGCAGTACCTATATAATCGAAAAGTTTTCTTTTCTTATGAAAATGGAACTACTGGGATAAAGAACCTTGATTTCTCAGGATTTCTGGAGTCTGAGCCAATTATTATCCCACCAATTGATATAGTTCATAAATTCAACAACTTTTGCAGAACTATATTCGATCAAGTATTTGCCAACGGAAAGCAAACGGAACAGCTTGTAACAATTAGAGATGTCTTATTGCCTAAACTTGTGTTCGGCGAAATTGATGTTTCCGCCTTGAAAATCTAAACCACTAAATTCTCATTTATCTTGTTATTAATTTTTATCTTATCGTCTAGATTTCTAAGAATTCTACCTATTAAATGTTGTTCTTCATAAGATGGAACTGCTATATCTAGATTTTCCACCACATCAGTCTGCACTCTCTGTCGACCAGATGAACCAACCATTGACTTAATGGCAGGTTCTCTGATTATTGAACTACATACCAAATAATACAAGAAATCTTCATCTACACCTTCTTTTGCTCTAAAGACTATATATTCTGTTGATCCGAAGCCTATTTCACCCTCTTCAAGAATATTAACTTTTGCTGTCTTTCCATTTTCCAAACATGGGGTAATTCTAGCCATAATGGTATCGCCGTTGCGAAATTTTGTACCGCCTGTATAAGCTTCCAGTTCATAGAACGGAATATCTCTACAAAAAGGCTGTAATTTGTCCATGCCAACTTTTTTTGCGACCGTCCCCTTCCGCAATGACTCACGAGGATTAAAATCTGCGATCTCAGATAACTTTTTTATTGTCCATTCAGATTTCATACCCAATCGCTCCCAGTTTCCTACGGATTTCATCTTCTAGCTCATGGCTCTTAGCAAACATTTCTGAAAGTTCTGATGTCAAACGATCCATCTTTTCCTCAAATGGTTCTCCGTCATCTTCCTGTTCTTCGATCCCCACATATCGTCCCGGAGTAAGAATATAATCCTGCTTTTCAATTTCCTCTGTATCTGCAACAGCACAGAATCCCTTTACATCCTCAAGTGTTCCGTCTACAAATGCTTCATAGGTGTCCGAAATCTTCTTGATATCATCATCGGTAAGTTCACGAAGCTTGCGGCTGACCATTGTTCCCATCTTGCGCGCATCAATGAACAGCGTCTTTCCCGGCTGTTTCTTCTGCTTATTGATAAACCAGAGTGAAACCGGAATCTGCGTTGTATAGAAAAGCTGCGTTGGCATTGCCACAATACATTCAACTAAATCAGCATTAATAATATTCTTACGGATTTCACCCTCACCGCCTGACTGTGAAGAAAGTGAACCATTAGCAAGCACCATGCCGATTCTACCTGCTGGTGCAAGGTGATAAATCATATGCTGTAACCATGCAAAGTTGGCATTTCCTGCAGGTGGCATACCATACTGCCAGCGAACGTCCTCTTTTAATTTATCAGCTCCCCAATCTGAAAGATTGAAAGGTGGGTTCGCCATAATATAATCTGCACGCAATGTAGGATGACGGTCATCAAGAAATGTATCTGCTGCATATGTTCCCAAATCCGGCTCAATACCGCGGATAGCAAGGTTCATCTGTGCCATCTTCCATGTGGTAGGATTAGAATCCTGTCCATAAATAGAAATGTTGCTGATATTACCACTGTGATTCTCTACAAACTTTGCAGACTGTACGAACATAC
>ERZ773145.3281-NODE-3281-length-10326-cov-52.313991_pt1 | contig 10326 bp, 6 predicted proteins | sample MGYA00580848_ERZ773145 | MGnify/ENA primary metagenome ERZ773145 (study PRJEB29015, sample SAMEA2737858) | human gut metagenome | biome: human gut; feature: human-associated habitat; material: faeces | place: China | collected 2012 ... | reverse complement strand
GCTGCCTTCGCAATCGGAGTTCTTCGTGATATCTAAGCATTTCACCGCTACACCACGAATTCCGCCTGCCTCAACTGCACTCAAGATATCCAGTATCAACTGCAATTTTACGGTTGAGCCGCAAACTTTCACAACTGACTTAAACATCCATCTACGCTCCCTTTAAACCCAATAAATCCGGATAACGCTCGGATCCTCCGTATTACCGCGGCTGCTGGCACGGAGTTAGCCGATCCTTATTCATAAAGTACATGCAAACGGGTATACATACCCGACTTTATTCCTTTATAAAAGAAGTTTACAACCCATAGGGCAGTCATCCTTCACGCTACTTGGCTGGTTCAGGCTCTCGCCCATTGACCAATATTCCTCACTGCTGCCTCCCGTAGGAGTTTGGACCGTGTCTCAGTTCCAATGTGGGGGACCTTCCTCTCAGAACCCCTATCCATCGAAGACTAGGTGGGCCGTTACCCCGCCTACTATCTAATGGAACGCATCCCCATCGTCTACCGGAATACCTTTAATCATGTGAACATGCGGACTCATGATGCCATCTTGTATTAATCTTCCTTTCAGAAGGCTGTCCAAGAGTAGACGGCAGGTTGGATACGTGTTACTCACCCGTGCGCCGGTCGCCATCGGCCTTAGCAAGCTAAGACCATGCTGCCCCTCGACTTGCATGTGTTAAGCCTGTAGCTAGCGTTCATCCTGAGCCAGGATCAAACTCTTCATTGTAGAATATCTTTAACCTTCACCCATAAGGGAAAGGCATCTGTTCTGTTTCCGGACTCCCTGAACTTACCCGTTTTTCTCGTTTCTTTTCACACCCCCGTATATGGCCAGCATACACGGGAATCATGACGGTTCGTTTCTTTTTTACCCTTGGATAACCTCTAAGAAGAACAACGTCCTCCCCAAAAAACATCCAAGCTCTTGTACTACTTTCTCTCTTTATGTAAGACTTTCAATGAACTCTTTCTATTGTTACACTCCCGCTCCGCACAAACCCAAAAGGCCTTGCTTCCTGAAAGCGAGTGCAAAGGTAGACACTTTTCCAGTAACTGCCAAATATTATAACCACTTTTTTTCAAGCGGAAACTCCTGCAAATTTAGAAAAACTTCCCCAAACAAACAAGGAATATGCTGTAAAACATATATTTAACACTCGAAATCATGCACGATTTAAGAGGGAACTTTTTTATAGATGGAAGAAGAAGGAGACAAAAGAAAAGGAGAAAAGGGGAAGGAAAACGTGGGAACGAAGGAGAAAGAGGAGGAAAAGGCGGCGGGGAAAAGGGGGAATGGCACAGGGAAGACGGGGGCAACGAGGCTGAAAACACGCACAAAGAAAACACAGAAAAAGCACAAAGGGAACGGAAAGCCCAAGGACGGAGATAGGAAGGACGGTAAAGAACAGCAGGAAGAAAGAGAGTTTGGAACGAAAGACACACAAGGAAAATATAGGGCATGTGTCAGGAGCCGTACACAAAAGAGAGATAAAAGGGATGGGCAAAGGCTGTAAAAAAGGAGGAGGTACCGAGACAAGAAAGACGGATACAACAGGAACAGAGGCACACACAAGGAAAGCATGGAATACGCAATGGAACAACGGAACGAATTGGAACGGAAAAATGGAGGGGGCGGCAAGGATTGCAAAAAGGAGAAGACACAGGAACAGAGGACACACACAGGGAAAGCACGGAAGACGCACAAGAAGCCCCACATGAAAACACCTCATATATATAAGGTGGAAACCGGGAAGACAGGGAAAGGACGGAGCACCCACCGGTTGACCGAAGACAAGAGAAGCAACTATCCGGAAGAGAAGACCGGGAAAGGAAGGCCGAAAACGGAAGGGAAACGACGGACGACGGACAAAAAGACCGCCCGGAACTGAAAACGGAAAACGATCAGGCATCCACCGAAACAAAGCGGTACTTAACCGCCACCGTGCACATAGGCCCGGACACAGCCGCCCCCGCAAGCCCCCACCCTGCAACATCACGGCTGCCCGGCAGACAAAGGAGGATTTTCATGGGCTGCTTATGGGAACAATGACACAGGACGGACCGGACAAGCCCGTCACGGCAAAAGCGAATACCCATACCTACAGGACAAATCACCGTAAGACGGAACAGGAAGGACCGTCGTCCCATCCGGTTACAGTCGCCTTGAAAACCGTACCCCCAGGCCCGACAGAAAGACTGGAAAAGAAAGAAAAAACAATCAGAAAGACAACAAAAACACCCAAAAACGGGGCACAGAAAACCTCATCCGAGGCAAATCCGTAGCCCCAGACCTGAATATTTATGCAAAACACGCACCCAATCCTGCATATATACCGTATATCATACACTCCGTCTCAGCCAAACGGAAAATCAATCGGAAGCGAACGATTTTACGTTCGGCGCACAAAATGGAGACGACCGGCCGGGAACGGAAAACGGCACGGCTGAAAACGGAAAAAGACAAGCATCCGGGCCACGGAAATACCCCCTCAGAACCGCATCCCGGATTTATCTGAAAGAAAAACGGGACACATCTTGAATAACCATAAGGCACCCAAAAGCCCCGTTACCTGACACGCCGGAGGACCGCCGGCGCACACCCGAACCCCGCACACGGCAAAAGGAAAGCAAAAGCCGCCCCCACCCTGGCAAAACGGTAAAACCCACCCTCGCGAGAATCGAATAAAATCCATCAAGGCCGGAACCACTGACGAATACAGCAAACATAAAGGCCTAAATCTGACGTTCTGACAAAAAGACAATGATAAAAAACATCCGGAGCCAAGAAGGAAAAACAACACAATATAAAAAGAAAAACATGAAATTGGACTTTACAATCAGTTCCTCGCTGCATTCATTAAAAACAGAATACAAAAGCTCAAACCGCCCTCTACTCACCAGACAAAAAGCCCCGATATATACCAATAAGAGGACGTGTCATCTCGACACATCCTCTTTCCATAATCTCATATAGGTATTAGTTTTTTTAAGGTAAAAAGATTGTTTTCAGAATAACTTTTGCAAATATCGGATTTTCCGGTCAACTACACAAATAAAAAAGGATGTTTCTTAGCATAAAAAAAGAGCATTCATTTTATTCTCTTTAAAAAACTCTTCTTATACCTTATTATTATAGGAAAGACGAAAGTGATTTCCAATTTTTAATAGTATCTTTGCAACCATTATTGATAATTACGCAAAACAGATTGGTTATGACTGAAACAACTCATGCTGAATCATCAGAAAAGAAAGGACTTAATTTCGTAGAAGAAATAGTGGTGGAAGACCTGAAGGCCGGCAAGAACGACGGACGACTGCAAACCCGTTTTCCGCCAGAACCTAACGGATATCTGCATATCGGACATGCAAAAGCGATCTGTATGGACTTCGGCATCGCGGAAAAATACGGTGGCGTGTGTAATCTAAGATTGGACGACACAAACCCTATCAAAGAAGACACGGAATACGTAGAGGCCATCAAGGAGGACATACAGTGGCTGGGATTCAAATGGGGAGAAATCTATCATGCTTCAGACTACTTCCAGCAACTGTGGGACTTTGCCGTCAGACTGATTAAAGAAGGCAAAGCCTACATCGACGAACAAAGCAGCGAACAGATTGCCGAACAAAAGGGAACACCGACGCAACCCGGTACGCCCAGCCCCTATCGCGACCGTCCCATAGAAGAAAATCTGGAACTGTTTAACAAGATGAACAGCGGCGAGGCGGAAGAAGGTTCCATGGTGCTGCGAGCCAAGTTGGACATGGCCAACCCGAATATGCACTTCCGCGACCCCATCATTTATCGCATCATCAACAAAGAACACCATCGCACGGCCAGCAAGTGGAAAGCCTACCCGATGTATGACTTCGCGCACGGGCAAAGCGATTACTTTGAAGGAGTGACCCACTCCATCTGTACGTTGGAGTTTGTCCCCCATCGTCCGCTCTATGACCACTTCATCGATGAATTGAAAGAAGGAAACGACTTGGCAGACCACCGTCCTCGTCAGATAGAATTCAACCGTCTGAACCTGACTTATACCGTCATGAGCAAACGCAAATTGCTCGCATTGGTAAAAGAAGGTCTGGTAAACGGATGGGACGACCCACGAATGCCGACCCTCTGCGGGTTCCGCCGCCGCGGTTATTCTCCTGAAGCCATCCGCAAATTCATCGACATGATCGGTTATACCAAGTTCGATGCCCTGAACGACTTTGCTATGCTGGAGGCAGCCGTACGTGAGGATCTGAATGCGAGGGCAACCCGTGTCTCAGCCGTACTTAACCCTGTAAAACTCGTGATTACCAACTATCCGGAAGGGCAAGTGGAAGAGCTTGAAACCGTAAACAATCCCGAAAACGAAGCCGACGGGAGCCATATCATCGAGTTCAGTCGCGAACTGTGGATAGAACGCGAAGACTTCATGGAAGACGCTCCCAAGAAATACTTCCGCCTGACTCCCGGCAATGAAGTTCGTCTGAAAAGCGCTTACATCGTAAAGTGTACGGGATGCAAGAAAGACGAGAACGGCAACGTGACGGAGGTCTACTGTGAATACGACCCCATGTCGAAAAGCGGCATGCCCGGTTCGGACAGAAAAGTGAAAGGCACACTCCATTGGGTGAGCTGCGGACATTGCCAACCGGTCGAAGTGCGCTTATACGACCGACTTTTCAGCATAGAGAACCCAGGAGCTGAAGAACGCGATTTCCGTGAGTTGTTGAACCCAGAGTCACTGAAAGTCCTGCCCCAATGTTATGTGGAAAAATATGCAGCGACCAAAAAGCCGCTTGAATATCTGCAGTTCCAACGCATCGGTTACTTCATGATGGACAAGGACAGTACGGCCGAACATTTGGTATTCAATCGTACCGTAGGCCTGAAAGACACATGGAGTAAGAAAAACAAATAACATGTCGACAGAAGACCTCTCATATTTTCAAGAAGAAGAATTCAAAAAGAATCTGGCTCTTTACGAGCAGATGTTACAAGGCGGTCAGTCGGTTTATCTGGAAGCAGACGAACTGACTGACATCGCCGAGTATTATCTCGTGCAGAACGACACGGACAAAGCTATGGCGTGTATCCAATACGCCCTGAACATCCACCCCGGTAGCATCGACCCTTTGATTTTCCTGGCGCGACAAAAGATGTTCAACGGCGACATCGAAGGTGCCAAAACCATACGCGACTGTATTACGGATCCCAACGACCGCGAAGTCATATTCCTCAACGCAGAATTGCTGTTGCGTGAAGGAAAAGAACAGGAAGCCACCACATACCTGTCCGAAAAAGCCGAAACGGAAGAAGATGATGCCGCTTTGTTTGCGTACGACACGGCTACACTGTTTTTGGATTACGGCTATTTGGAACAGGCAGCTCAATGGGGACAACGGGCGCTCGACTTGGAACCGGACAACGAGAAGTTTCTGAAACTCAAGGCAGACCACCTCATCTCTTCCAATCGTCCGAAAGAGGCTATCGAGATATTAAATAGTTTGTTGGACATCAACCCTTACAACCTTAATGCATGGCACTCATTGGGCGAAGCCTATTTCGTATGCGAAGACTTTTCCAAAACCATGGAAACTGCTGATTTTGCATTGGCTATAGACGAACACGACGCCCAAGCTCTTTTGCTGAAGGCCAACAGCCTGCTTCAACAACAGAATCTCGACGAAGCCCACCAACTTTATCTCCGATATTTCAAGGAACATCCGTCCAATGAAATTCCCTATCTTTTCGACGGGGTGTGCCTCTCCGCACTCGAACGCTACGACGAAGCCTTAAGCCAATTACTTAAAGCCGAAGAATTATCCCAAGGTTATTCTACGGAACAGCAACACATATATGCCAACCTTTCGGAGGTGTATAGCAGGCTACACGATACAGACAAAGCCTTTGGATATATCGACAAGATAAAAGAAATAAATCCGGATTACGAAGCAGACTTATACAAAGGGCATATCCTGATGCAAAACGAGAGAGAAAACGAAGCCCTCGAATGCTACAACACATTTATCCAAAGCCACGAAGACCCTTCGGAAGCTCATTTTCTCGTCGGCTTGTCTTTAGTGGAAAACAAACTGTACGAAAGGGCGAGAGAACATTTCTTGTATACGCTGAATCGCGATGCTTCACAAGACAAGGAAAGTCAAAAAGCATACGCCTATCTGGCCTATTGTGCGTTGATGCAAAACCGTTATCAGGAATTCATCGTCTTTCTGAAAATTGCTTGTGAAAAAGCTCCCGAAGCATTGGAATACACCGTGGGACGATTCATCCCGGAAGAAGTGGAAGCCAAGGATTTCTATCAGTACGTCTTAACTCACAGCGACATATTCACACACTTTAATCCGGATTCATCCGCCCCTGTAAAACCCATGTGAAAAGAAGCTTTCGCACCGTCTCTCCACATGGGCATATTTCCTGTCATTCGCTGAATTGCTTGATGCGTTGCTCTTCCGACAATTTACAGATGAGCAAAGTATCGTTCTTTTCTGCCACAATGAAACCATCCAGACCTTGTATTACGACTTTCTTCTCCTGAGTGGTATGAATCATACAGTTATGCGTATCATACACCGAAATGTTCTTTCCGATACAGGCATTACCATAAGCGTCTTGCGGCGTATGCTCATGCAAAGAGCCCCACGTGCCTAAATCACTCCATCCGAAGTTAGCCGGAAGCACGAATATCTCTTCTACTTTCTCCATGATGGCATAATCCACCGATATATTCTCACACTTCGGAAAATCACGATTGATAGCTTCCTGTTCCTGCTCGCTGCCATATATGGGCATAAGCTGCTCGAAAATCTGCGCGATAGCGGGCTGATACACACGGAAGGCGTTGACAATCGTACTGACGTTCCACACGAATATTCCGGCATTCCAGAAATAATTATTCTTTTGGATATAGCGGCTTGCCGTGGCAAAATCAGGCTTTTCCTTAAAAGAATCCACCCGATAAATCTCCTTGTTACGTGCCGATGCAAAACCCAAGTCAGCCTGAATATATCCGTATCCGGTTTCCGGACGATTCGGCTTCATGCCCAAAGTCAAAATAGAGTCCGTCTCCGCCGTAAATGCCAAACCGGAAGTTATCACACGTTCAAACTCGGCCACATCCATGACGATATGATCGCTCGGCGTGACAACCACATTGGCTTTCGGATTCAACTTCTTGATACGCCAACTCACGTAAGCAATGCAAGGCGCCGTATTCCTTCGGCAAGGTTCCTTCAATATGTTGGATTCCGGAATTTCCGGTAACTGTTCACGTACAATATCCGCATAAGCTTCGGACGTCACCACCCAAATGTTTTCCGGAAAACAAATCCTTTTAAAACGATCCGCAGTCAATTGCAACAACGTACGTCCGCATCCCAATACATCGATAAACTGTTTCGGGCACTCCGGAGTACTCATCGGCCAAAAGCGGCTACCTATGCCACCGGCCATAATTACCAAATGATTATTACTTCTTTCCATGGTTCTATATTCACGAGAATAAGTTAAGTTACAAAATTACAACTATTTTTCTAATTCCATGCATAAATATACACGATATTTTCATCTTCTTTTTCCCTGTTTTATTTGCATTCAGCCAAACATTCGCGTACTTTTGCACATACAAATGAAATATACCACCGTTTTAAGCATTGCCGGTTCCGATTGCAGCGGAGGAGCCGGTATTCAGGCAGACATCAAGACGATTTCCGCTTTGGGATGCTATGCCGCCAGCATCGTCACGGCCGTTACCGTACAAAACACATGCGGAGTGAAAAACATATATCCTATTCCGGCTCAAATTGTCAAAGAACAAATACAGGCCGTAACTGAAGATATGCAAATAGATGCCTTGAAAATAGGGATGGTGACGGACGAAGGTATCATTGCGGTCATTGCCGATTTCTTATCAAGCAATCTCCTTCCGGCCGTCTTCGATCCGGTTTTAGTCTCAAGTAGCGGCTATTCTTTGGTAAAACCCGAAGCATTGCATGTCATGCGCGACCGCCTAATCCCCCATTGTACTTTAGTGACCCCCAACCTGCCGGAAGCCGAAATACACCATCACCGGTATCGCCGGAAAGACTGGTTTCTGCTCTGTTACCATCGAGAAAGCGATGATGAACTCCGAAATTGGGTTTGGGAGAAAAGTTCTGGGTGTCTTCGAGGACTGCGGTATTTCCTTCGAGCATATGCCGTCCGGAATCGATACGATGACCATCTTCGTACACCAGTCCGAATTCGAACAGCATGAGCAGTTCGTTATCTCCAACATCCACCGCGCGGTACAGCCGGATTCCATCGAGCTTGAGTCCGATTTAGCACTCATCGCCGTCGTAGGACGCGGCATGAAGTCCACCCGCGGCACTGCCGGACGCATCTTCTCCGCCCTGGCACACGCCCGCATCAACGTCAAGATGATCGACCAGGGTTCCAGTGAACTCAACATCATCATCGGCGTGAAGAACGCAGATTTCGAGGCGGCTGTGAAAGCGATTTATGATATTTTTATTACAGCGGAGCTGTAAGAGCAAATTTTAAAGTTATTAAGATAAAAAGTCATCTTTGAGACAAACAAAACATCTCAAAGATGACTTTTTATAATTTTATCTTTATGATATACTAATACAGCTACCACCCCTAGACAGGTGCAGAAAGGGGGGTGTGCCATTTTGAATATATTTCTGTCTTTTCTTGTGTCCGTCGTGGCAAGTGTAATCGCCTATTACATATGCAAGTGGTTGGACGGACATCGTTAGGTAGTCAGCCAGAGGCTTAAGCCACCTCGCCCAAATGGAATAAAATCCCTCAGGTGTGCCCGCACCTGAGGGATTTGTTTTTGTGCCACTTTGAACACTTTTGTCTTTTCGCCTAATGGCATTATAGCATATGCCAAATATAATTTCAATATGCTCTTTACTTCCGGTTCGCCTTCTCCATATGCACGTTCTTGCCCTTGATCTTCGCACCGCGCATCGCCTGCAGTACAACGTCCGCATGCTCTCTCGGCACCTCGACGAATGTGTAATTATCGAACATATCGATACTTCCGACCATACGTCCCGGCATGCCGGATTCTCCGGCGATCGCACCGAGGATATCGCCCGGACGGATGCCCTGGTTCTTTCCGATGTTGATGAAGAGACGCGCTACGTCCTCATTTCTGCCACGGCTTCCTCTGCCGTTTCTTCCACCACGGCTGCGGCGGCTCTCATCCTCGAGATCCTCCAGCTCACGCAGCGGGCGGTTCTCCTCTAAGAGCTCCTCGCCCTCTTCGCCCATCATCATTTTGAGCAGCGCTGCTGCCAGATCGAGCGTCGTGTAGTCCTCTTCCAGCACACGTTTTTCTACAATATCGATCACCTTGCTCAGATCGCTGTCCTGCAGCACCTCGCCCACCTGGTCGAGAATCTTATCTGCCTTGATGGAAGTCACATCGTCCAGAGACGGAATCGCCTGCGGAATGATGCGGGTCTTGCAGTAGCGCTGGATCTCGCGCAGCTTGTAAACCTCTTTGCCAACTACGAGGTTAAACGCCTTGCCCTCGCGTCCGGCACGGCCGGTACGTCCGATGCGATGTACATAATACTCGTCATCCTGCGGTACATCATAGTTGAATACCGCCTCGACATCATCGACGTCGATACCGCGGGCTGCCACATCCGTTGCCACCAGAATGTCCGTCCGTCCGGTACGGAATGCACGCATGACACGGTCACGCTGCTCCTGTTTCAAATCGCCATGAAGCCCTTCTGCAAAATAGCCGCGTCCCTGTAAGCCCTGTACCAGCTCATCGACCTGCTTTTTCGTGTTGCAAAATACCACTGAGAGCTTCGGATCATAGAGATCCAGCAGACGGCACATAACCTCCAGCTTGTTCTTCGGTTTTACTTCATAATAATACTGGGTTACCTTCGGAACGGTCAGCTCTTTCTTGACCACGCGCACAATCTGCGGATCTTTCTGGAAGTTCGCCGCGATCCGCTGAATCGCCTGCGGCATCGTCGCTGAGAACATCAGCGTCTGTCTCTCCTCCGGCAGTGCGCTTAAGATGGTTTCCATATCCTCTAAAAAGCCCATGTTCAGCATCTCGTCCGCCTCGTCGAGGACAACCGTGTGGATCTGATCCATCTTGACGGTTTTGCGGCGCATGTGATCCATCACACGCCCCGGCGTACCGATGATAACCTGCACACCATCCTTGAGGGAACGGATCTGACGTCCGATCTCCTGTCCGCCGTAAATCGGCAGAACCTTGACACCGTGCATGTATTTTGCCAGGCGGCGGATCTCCTCAGATAC
>ERZ773145.3272-NODE-3272-length-10349-cov-2.464057_pt1 | contig 10349 bp, 12 predicted proteins | sample MGYA00580848_ERZ773145 | MGnify/ENA primary metagenome ERZ773145 (study PRJEB29015, sample SAMEA2737858) | human gut metagenome | biome: human gut; feature: human-associated habitat; material: faeces | place: China | collected 2012 ... | reverse complement strand
TATCTATAACTTGTCATTTATTATAAGCATCTTAATTTATTAATTTAATTAATTGCAGCGACGTCTTTGTTTACCACTTGCATATTTCCATTAGCATCTGGTTGAGATTGGTAAATCGTTACTGATTTACCATCTTGAACGATAGTATACTGGTTTGAACCACTTGTAACAGTGTATGATCCAGGTTCATTTGAAGTCACATTTCCAGCTGGAATATTCATGTTAGAAATCATTTGTTTAGCTGCACCAGCACTTAACACAGTTGATGCTCCTGAAATGTTAGCTTTTTGGTTAACTCCATTACTAGTTGCTCTAGTTGAACTACTGTTATTAGTATTAGCTGCTTGAGTTGAAGCAAAATTATTACTTGTAGAACTTTGATTAGTGCTTGAATTGGTATCACTATTATTTGCATTAGTTTGATCAGCAGTTGAAGTGGTTGTAGTTGCTGAAGCTTGTTTATCTTTATCGGTTTTTTTCTTTTTAGAACTAGAATTGAGATCATTTGAACCGTCGTATGCTTTAGAATCTTTAGCAGTCTTGTTCAAATCACTTTTATTATTAGTAACCTGGTTGGCATTTATCTTGTAGACACCAAAACTGATACCTCCAATTAAAATCACGACCACTGCGATTGCAGCAATAATAATATTTCTTCTTGCATTATTTTTTAAATGTCTACTTGTCATTCTTAAGTCACCTTTCTTAACGACTGTTATTAGTTCATTGTGGTACTTATATCATGATAAATCAAGTCTAATTTAATCAATTTTATAATTAAAAATAGTCGTTAATTAAAATATATTCCGTATCTCATCAACTCCTATGATACTATAGTAGAATAACCGAAGATAGTACCAATAATTCTCCCAAAATGAATAGGAGAAATACTTATGATTATCTTTTTACATGCTTTAGTTGGAATGGTTGCTTTTATCGGAGCCGGTGCTTTAGGAACTAGTTTTTCTGGTCAAATCAACCAACTTTCAACCCTTCAAAAATGGTCATTAATTACCACAGTAACCACCATTGGTTTAACTGCTGTGTTAGGACTTTACTCTGTTGCTGGAATTCCCGGTGCAGCATTATCATTGGTTCTTTTGGTAGCTTTTGAATACGTTTGTTTATTCAAAAGTGCTAAGGAAGATGCTTAATAAAATAAGATAGAGAAATTAAAAACCGTTAAATTGGATAATCCAATTTGAGGGGCCTCAATAAAGTTAGACAAAATCTAACTGAAATTGAGGCCTCTTTATTATGACTAAATATGATTGTAAATTTAAATTAAAAGCAATAAATTTCTATAAAAATAATGATGTTTCCTTAAAGCCAATAAAAAGTATTCTGTTGAATTCAAAGCTTCCGTGGTAAACTACTATAAAACTCATGAGATTAATCCAAGAGATCTTGCAATAATATATAATATAAATCCATCTCAAGTTTATTCATGGATTAAAATATTTGATTTGCACGGAATAGATGGTCTTGAATTATCCGGGAAAGTAGGAAGACCATCAATGAAGAAACATAAGAAAAACGACAAAGTCGTTCCATTAACAGATTCTGAAAGAAATAAGTATATAAATGAAATTATAAATTTGAAAAGTAAACTTTATAATACTGAAATGGAAAACGATATTATAAAAAAACGAATAGCCTTAGAGATGAAGAAGGACATTTTCCCGAAACATCACAAATAAAAGCGGCGATAATCAACTCTCTAAGGCATAAATATCATTTTAAAGACTTACTTAATTATTGGAATATGCCCAGATCAACGTATTATTATGAAATAAAGAGATATGAAGAACCTGATAAATATGAAACTATTAAAAATGAAATTAAAGCTATTTATAAAAATAGTCGAGAAACCTACGGTTATCGTAGGGTATTTATAATGCTCCGGAAAAAAGGATTTAAGATTTGTGCTCAAACGACTAGAAAGTTAATGAGAAAGCTAGGATTAATGCCAGATATGTATTGGGGAAAGAATCGAAAATATATTTCTTACAAGGGAACTATAGGTAAAACAGCACCAAACATTTTAAATCAAAAATTCGATGAAATTAAGCCACTTAAGGTTTTTCATACTGATATAACTGAAATTAAAATGGAAAATGATAAAAAAGGTTATATTTCTTTAATTATGGATGAGGCTTCTAATGAAATAATGGGTTTACAAGTATCGGACAGTCCAAATTTTAATCTTGTAAGAAATACATTGAATGAACTATATAAAAATAATCCATGCTTATCTGGTGCCATAATTCACTCAGATCAAGGATTTCATTATCAATTAGAATCTTATAGAAAATGGATTGATAAACAAAATGTTTTACAAAGTATGTCTAGAAAAGGTAATTGCCTTGATAATTCTCCTGTTGAGAGTCAGATAGGTTTGATGAAAAAAGAATGTTTGTACAGAGAAAAAATAGACTCTTTAACTACGTTAAAGAAAGTGTGTTCAGATTATAAAAAATGGTTTAATTATGAAAGAATTTCAAGAAAAAAAGAACTTACCCCGATAGAGTATCGGAATAAGTTCCTAAAAATCGCTTAAATATAATGTCTAACTTTATTGTAGCCCATCACCATTTTGAGAGGCTTTTTTTATTTTTTCATTATTATAAATTCATTTTTCTTTTCTGCAAATTTAGCGATAAGTGATAAAATACTAAAAATTCCACCTAAAACGCCAAACATAAACACTAAGATTACGAATAAAGAACTATGAATTAAACTGATGATGGCAAAAATAATTAAAAATAGTACTAGCAATCCAAAAATAAGATTTGCCTTAGCAACGTATTTAATGGCACCAGTCATCTTACCAACGCTGCCAAATTGAGGAAGATTACCTAAAGATGATAAATCGTTTAAATTTAGTAACGTCATGATTTTTTTGGCATCGCGATAAACTAAAGTAAAAATCACCCATAATGCTGCTAATAATCCAATTAAAATGCCAAAAAGTAACATCATAAAGTTACGAATTCCACCTTGATAAACTACTACAGATGCTGTTAAAAAAATAATTGCAATCATTAAAATGAAAAACAAATATTTAAATTTAGTTAATTTTTTTAAAATATTACTCCATTTTTGAATGTATCTTTGAATTTCAAACATGTTTAGAATTCTCCAATTCTTATTTAATGAACTTTATTATAACAGTTGTCCTGATAATAAAGCAAAAAAGAGGATAATAAAAAGCCGGCTACATTAGATTGTAGTCGGCTTGAATTTTATAATTTTTCGTCAATTAATTGATATTCAGCATCAGTTAAATTAATGTTTAATGCTTTAACGTTACTTTTAACTTGTTCAGGTTTTTTAGCACCGGGAATCACAACAGAAATGTTAGGATTCTTGATGTACCAAGCAATTACGATTTGGGCAACTGTAGCATCGTATTTTTCAGCAATCGGACGAATTTCGTCAATTCCATCGATGATTTTTTCAAAGGTTGCACCTTGGAAATCAGGATCATCATGACGAATATCATCAGCTGGGAAAGTTGTTGCTTTAGTGTATTTACCAGTTAATAATCCGGAAGCAAGTGGGAAGAATGGTACAAAGGAAATATTGTGTTCTTTAAGGTATGCAAAACTTTCTTGTTCAGCATCACGATCAATTAAATTGTATTTTTCTTCATCAACATCAACTAAATTATCAAGGTTAGCTTGTTTAAGTTGTTCCATTGACATGTTTGAAACCCCAATGGCCCGAATTTTACCTTCTTTTTTCAACTCATTAAGGGCGGCTACTGATTCATTTAAAGGAGTTTTGCCGTCAGGAAAGTGAATGTAGAAGATATCTAAATAATCGGTCTGAAGGCGTTTTAAACTATCTTCAACGCAATCACGAAGGTAAGCAGGTGAATCATCAATTACAACACTTCCATCTGCTTCAACTTTTTGACAACCCTTAGTTGCAATTTGAATTTTTGAACGGTCGTAACCCTTAATTGCTTCACCAATTAATTTTTCAGATTCTCCCATTCCATAAGCAAACGCCGTATCTAAGAGAGTAATTCCAGAATCTAAGGCAGTTTTAACAATTTCAATTCCAGTCGAGTTTTTAAGGTTGGGGAAAAGGTTATGACCACCAACCGCATTAGTCCCTAAGCCTAATGGTCCAGTAACTACATCTGATTTTCCAATTTTTACTTCTTGCATAAATATTCTCCTAATCTAATTCAGCTTTAATCGCTGGTTGTTGTAATAAATAGTTATAAATAATAATAGCTTGATTATGTTTCTGATCTTTAGCCCCATATAAAAGAATTACGTTTTGCTTTTTAAGCTTCTCTGCTACAAGATTAACAAATTCTTTAGTTGATGGATTTTGCTCAAGTTCAGCTAAATACTTGGTTTTAAATTCGGGAAAACGATCAGGAACGTGATTAAACCATTTTCTTAATTCAGTTGAGGGAGCAATTGATTTTTCCCAGTTGTCTAAGGTTGCTCTGATTTTTGAAATTCCACGTGGCCAAAGGCGGTCAACGAGAATTCGATAACCATTTAAATCGGCTGGTTTAGTGTAAATTCTTTCAAGTTTAAGTTTGATTTTGCCCACCACCTTATCTAAACTAAGTATACAATAATTAAATATCACTTACTAAAAATTAGTTTACATCAATTAATCTTGCAATACTTGCCAAAAAGCATGGAACCAAAGGTCATCATAAAGACACCCAGCAATTTGGCTCAAAATAATTCCGGATAATAGTGGTAAAATTAGTTCAATTTTCAAACGAATAAAGAAGGCAATGGCGAGGCTTAAGATAATCGTTAAACTAATTTGAATGCCAGTTGCTAACCAAAATTTGATTTTTAAATAATGAGTAAACTTAATTGGGAAACTACGCATCATTTCAAAGTTTTCCCCGTCCAAAGAAATAATATTTCCTACAAGGGCATAAGCATTAAACGTCATGAATGAGAACATCACTCCTACCAAAAAGAACACACCAGCATATTCTAAGCCCAGGTGATGAATGAGATCTTTACTACCGTAACTAAACCCAAATAAAAAGATAAAAGGCATCATAATTGTATTCATGAGGACCTGGGTCATAAAAGATGGTTGGCGTAGTAGTTGTAAATTGTAACGAATGAGGGTTTTACCAAGAGATTTTTGGACCACTGGGTGCGCTGGAGTCTTTCGCTTTTTGGTATATGAGCTTTTAATTTGCAAAAGGCCGCTATTGCTTAATTTGTTTAAAATGAACATTCCCCCAGTAGTAATGCCGATTAAAACTAGCAATGTGATCAGCGATGTCGCACTAAAGGGCTGCGTGATCAATTGGAAAATTGGTTTTAACGGACTGAGGACTGTTTTATCGGTAGTGAGAGGCTCGTTTTTGGTAATACTGAGAAGGATACATCCAATCACAATCGCAAGCGTGGAGACGTCTAAACGCAGGCTATTTCCAATGTGTTTGTGAGTTTGAAAAATTCGATTTTGAGTAATTAAAAAGGTCAAAAGGGAAGTTAAAATAAAAATACTGCCAAGGTAAAAAATAAGGGTAAGCAAGGCGACGATAATCGCAAAAACCACGTTGTAATTGCTTTCATGTTTAATTTCAGTTCGATGCTGAGCTAAATCTAATCCATCAAAGGAAATTTTTCCGGAAGTGGGTTCAATGATGCTGGTTAGACTTTTTAGCGTCGTTGATTTACCAGCACCGTTATGACCGAGAAAGCCAAATCTCACTAGGAAACGATAGAATCTTTTTAATCTGGTATAATTTACAAAGAGATTTTGAGAACTAGGAGGTTAAAAACATTGTGGGAAGTAAAGCCATTTAAAGAACTAAGTTTAGAAGAACTCTATGAAATTTACCGCGTCCGTTCCGATGTGTTTGTTGAAGAACAAAAAATCACAGAATCGGATCTAGACGAAAATGACAAGATTGCACTTCATGTCTTTGAAACGGATGGTAATCAAATTACCGCTTATGCTCGCATTTTTAGTGAGCAGCAATACGTTACTTTTGGACGTGTTTTGACAACCGGTCAAGTGCGTGGAACAGGAAAAGGGCGAGAATTACAAGAAATTATGCGACAAATTAAACTTCATTTTCCAGGATTACCAATTGAAATTGAGGCTCAATTTTATGCCGTTGGTTATTATAAAAAAAGTGGATTCAAAGCTTTCGGTAATCCCTTTATTGAAGCCGGAGTTAAACACATTAAAATGATTCATGATTCCATGCAAAAAGACTAGCATCTGAAAAACGGATGCTAGTCTTTTTATCTATTCATTTTCGTGTTTATAATCATTCAATAAGATTGTTTCTTCGTAGTTCACGTTTTGCCGTAACTTAAGTCCCATTCCAGGGCCAATGTGATTATTTTCAATCAAAACCTCGATGGCTTTTCGTTCTGCTTCAAGGGCTTGCATTCGAAGCGTAATTAATTGTCGTTCATATTCTTTTTCTTCGGCTTCAGAATCACCAAATGACTGTGCTTCTTGAATTTGTCTTTCATAATGAACAATTAAGAAGTGAACTGTTTGGGCAGAAAAATCTCTTTCGTCAATGTCCTTACTATTTAAGAATTTCTTTACGGCATTGATTGCACCTTGTGAGCCAACTTTTTGAATCAAACGTAAGTCTGATTTAGTTGCTTCACTTTCGGAACCATTCCATTGCCAAACTTTAATTGCTCGTATTAAGCGACTAAAGAAGCTTAAGTGGGGCATATTTCGGAAAGTTTGACGATTTCCAGCTGCTTGAGATAATAGATATTCTTGTTGGTTTAATTTCCGACTTTTAATCCAATAAGAATCTTTGTTAATTAAACCTTTTTCGTAAAGGGTATTAACGGCATCGCGAATTCCATTTAAAGCAACTCGCCGTAAGGCTAACATTTCGTTTAGAGTTTGAGTTGTTTCTGCTCGATCGTGTAAACGATATTGGATTTTCCGAATGTCGACTTCATAATCAGTGATGATATCAAATACAGCCCGTTGGGTATCTTCGGTTTTGTTGTTTTCTAAGTTTGCAATCGCCGAGTTCATAAGATATAGACGAGCTACGTCATAAGATACGTATTCAGGAGCATCTTCATCGTTGTCTTCGTTTTCTTTTTCATCAATTACGGAAGCTCTGGTTTCTAAAGTTCCTTTACCAGGAGCGATTAGTGGCAAAGTGATGGTAGCAGCTACTAAACTGATGACAATTACTGATGCGGCAATGAAGAGCATTAATGAGCGATCTGGAAAGGCTTTTTCACCGTCGATAAAAGCTGGAACAGAAAGTACCCCAGCCATGGTAATGGCACCACGAACTCCAGATAACCCAGCAAGAAGAGCAACCGAAAATTTAGGTTTCTTGGTTTCCTTTTTTGTTACATAATAAGCGAATGATTGGTAACCAATAATCCAAACAACTCGGATGACTAAAATCATAAACCAGATTGCAAAAGCATAGCCTAATGAAGCAAATGTTCCGTAGATTTTACTTTTGAAGACCGCGTGCATGGCGACCGGTAACTCAATTCCAAGAACTAAGAATACAACTCCGTTTAAACAATAAATGATGATATCCCAAGTTCGGTTAGTTAATAAAGTAATTTCTGGAGTTTGTCCACGTACCTTTTTTTCGGAAAGGTGTTCAAAAATTCCGGCCGTTACTACGGCAATTACGCCTGAAGCATGGAGAAAATCTTCGGCGATAACGTAAATTACAAATGGAGTTAAAATTTGGAGAACAACACTAAAAATCGCATCATTGAAATTAATACTATGTAACCAATTTCTAAGCCAAATTAATCCGGCCATTAAAGCCATTCCAGCTAATAGTCCGACAATCGCCATGTAAACAAAGTCACCTGCTGCTTTAGAGATTGAAAAATAGCCAGTTACTACTGCTGCAATAGCGTATTTAAAGGCAATCAAACCACTGGCATCGTTAATTAAACTTTCACCACTAACCAAATGCAAAATATTTTTTGGTAATTTAACTCGTTTTGAGATTGATTGTACAGCAACTGGATCAGTTGGGGAAAGAATTGCAACAAGAGCAAAACTAACTCCTAATGGCATGCTAGGAACTAACCAACTAACAAAGAATCCACCTATAATTGTGGTTAAAAAAACTAATAAAATTGCATTTTCAAAAATTGGGCCACGTAATTTCCATAGTTCTTTTTTAGGAAAATCACGACCATCGTTAAATAGCAACGGGGCAACAAATAATAACATAAACCACGTTGTATCAAGATCAATTTTAAATTTGAATAAGATTGCGATAATAACTCCAAATGCGACTTGTAACAAACTTACCGGAACAGCGGTAATGTAATGACTAGCCACATTGGAGACTAGAACTAGACCAAGCAGAATTAAGACTGCTTCCAATATCTCCATAAATATACCTCCAAAAGTAGTGTTTATCTTAATTATACCAACAAAGAGGGGTTATATAAATTAAAGCTGTGGGAATGATGGTTATAAGTACATAATTTAAAGGTAAGCGCTACAATCAAAATATAAAAAACAATAGGAGCGTGAATTATGAAAAAAGTTGCTTTAGTTACAGGTGCAGGTCAAGGAATTGGTGCAGCAATTGCTAAACGTTTGCATAAAGATGGTTTTGCAATTGCCTTGGTTGGAAGAACAGAATCTAAGGTTGAAAAAATTGCTAAAGAAATTCAAAATGATCATGGTGATGCCATTGCAATTGCTGCTGATGTAGCTGACCGTGATGCAGTATTTGCAGCAGTTGAAAAAGCTGCTAAACACTTTGGTGATTTTAATGTCATGGTAAATAATGCTGGAGTTGCTCCTACAACTCCAATTGATGAAGTGACTCCAGAAATTTTAGAAGATACTGAAAAGATCAACGTTGGTGGTACAATTTGGGGAATTCAAGCTGCTTCTAAAAAATTCAAAGAACAAGGTCACGGTGGTAAAATTATTAATGCTTCCTCACAGGCGGGAATGACTGGAAATCCTAATCTAACTGTTTATGGTTCTACTAAGTTTGCAATTCGCGGAATTACTGAAACAACTGCTCGTGAATTAGCTGATTTTGGAATTACTGTAAATGCTTACTGTCCTGGAATTGTAATTACTCCAATGATGAATGATATTGCCCAAAAAGTTGCTGATAATGCTGGTAAACCCTTTGAATGGGGAATGGAACAATTTGCAAAGGATATTGCTTTAAAACGCTTATCAAAACCAGAAGATGTTGCTGGATGTGTTTCTTATCTTGCAGGCCCAGATTCAGATTATATGACTGGTCAATCACTATTAATTGATGGTGGAATGGTCTTTAATTAGTCTAATTAATAAAATTTCATATTAAAAAAGAGCTTTAATACTTATAATAGTGTCGGAAGCTCTTTTTAATTTTTGCACTTATCTAACATTCAAAGTTGGTGATTACCCACGGGTTTTCGAAAAAGCACAATTAGTTAAATAATTTTAGGAGGTAAATTATTATTACTCAAACTGAAGAACTAATTAAAGAATACTCAAAAGATCCAGAATTTAAACGTTTTTATGATGAAGAAGCTTCTAAGACTGGGTTAGCCCTTGCAGTCAAATCATTAAGAGATCAATTTGGATTATCACAGGTTGAATTTGCTAAATTAGTGGGAAAAACCCAATCAATAATTTCAAGAATTGAAACAGGAGAAACGAATCCATCTTTCAAATTACTAAATGAAATAGCTGATAAGACAAATAAAAAAATTGAGATTAAATTTGTATAGTAAAAAAGAGCCTACCATTACTTGCGTTAAGCAACAATGGGGCTCTTTTAATTTCCAACTTTGAGGTATGGACTCACCTATAATCAAATCATTACGATCCCCTCAACACCGAAAGGGCAACTACTAAAGCACAAATTAAAAACAAACAAAAACAGTAAATTTTATCAAATAAGTTATAAGTCATTTTTTGGCTAGGAGATGGATTTTTTACGAATACATATACAGCCGCTTCTACCATTAGGCAAAATAACATCATTAATACTAAAGCCGCAGCAATCATTTCTTTCATTTCCATTCCCCCATTCGAATTATCATATAAGTACATTATAGTATGAAACAAAAAAGAGCGGTAAGAAAACCGCTCTTTTTAATTGAATTTTATTTAATTTTTATAAATTTTCGTTGATTTCTTCATCAGTATTAACATCTGATTCATCAAGAGCTGAGTCAGCGTGCTTCATTCCATAAGCAAAGTAGATGATTACTCCAACTACAAACCAAACGATTGAGTAAAGTTTTGCCTGGACATCAAGTCCCATGAAAATGGTAAGTGATCCAAGGAAACCAAGAATTGGAAGAACAGGGAAGAAGGGTTGTTTGTAAGCAGCCTTAGGAAGATTC
>ERZ773145.3269-NODE-3269-length-10355-cov-11.658252_pt1 | contig 10355 bp, 9 predicted proteins | sample MGYA00580848_ERZ773145 | MGnify/ENA primary metagenome ERZ773145 (study PRJEB29015, sample SAMEA2737858) | human gut metagenome | biome: human gut; feature: human-associated habitat; material: faeces | place: China | collected 2012 ... | reverse complement strand
CCAACTATTTTTATCTGGTGGTGCGCGGCGACAGCATGGAGCCCCGCATTCAGGACGGCGACCTTGCCCTTGTGCACAAGCAGGACACACTGGAAAACGGCGACCTTGGCGTGCTGATCTACGGCGATGAGGGCGAGGGCACCCTGAAGCGCTATATCCAGCGCGGCAACTGCGTGGTGCTGCAGCCCTTCAACCCGGCCTACAGCGAAATGGTCATCAAGGGCGAGGACCTGAACCATCTGCACATCGCCGGCCGCGTGGTGGAGACCAAGGCGAAGTGGTAATAACTCCTTCCGTCTGCTCACGCTGTTCGCAGCCACCTCCCTCATGGAGGGAGGCCTTGGCAAAACCGGAAACTTTCCCGTACTGCCAAAGGCTCCTCCTCCGGGGGAGCTGGCACGGCGGCAGCCGTGACTGAAGGAGTTCGGCACAAATTGATGTAAAGCCATCTGCATTTTGCGCATGGCTTTATTTTTTGACCCTTTTTCCCACTTTGGAGGTGTATTCTGCATGGAACAGACCCTGATGGACAAGCTTACCATTCTGGCCGACAGCGCCAAATATGATGTTGCCTGCACCTCCAGCGGCGCATCCCGCACCGCGCGGGCAGGCATTCTTGGCAGCTGCTATGCGCCGGGCTGCTGCCACGCCTTTACTGCTGATGGCCGCTGCGTGAGCCTGCTCAAGGTGCTCATGACCAACTGCTGTGCCTTCGACTGCAGCTATTGCGTCAACCGCAAGTCCAACGATATCCCCCGTGCCACCTTCACGCCCCGGGAATTGGCTGAGCTGACTGTGGAGTTTTACCGCCGCAACTACATTGAAGGGTTGTTCCTTTCCAGCGCGGTGCTGGGCACGCCGGACTACACCACCGAACGGATGCTGGCCGCCCTGCGGCTGCTGCGGGGCGAATACCGCTTTGGGGGCTACATCCACGCCAAGGCCATCCCCGGCACAAGCCCGGAACTGTTGCAGCAGCTGGGATATCTGGCCGACCGCCTGAGCGTGAATGTGGAGCTGCCCAGTGAGCAGAGCCTGAACCTGCTGGCCCCGGACAAAGGGCGGCACTCCATTTTCCGGCCCATGAAGCAAATCGCAGTTTCCGGCGCGCAGAGCAAACAGGAGCTGACCGTCTACCGCCATGCGCCAAAGTTCGCACCCGCCGGGCAGAGCACCCAGATGATCGTAGGTGCTTCGCCGGAGACAGACTACCACATTTTAAAGCTCACTGAGGGCATGTACCAGAAGTACAGTCTGAAACGGGTGTTCTACTCCGCCTACATCCCGGTAGCCGAGGACACCCGCCTGCCTGCGCTGGACACCAAACCCCCGCTTTTGCGGGAGCACCGGCTGTATCAGGCTGACTGGCTGCTGCGGTTTTACCAGTTCAAGGCAGACGAAATTCTGGATGAAGCCAACCAGAGCTTCAACCCCTACCTCGACCCAAAATGCAACTGGGCCGTGCAGCACTACGGGCTTTTTCCGGTAGATGTGAACCGCGCGCCCTTTGAAATGTTGCTGCGTGTGCCGGGCATCGGCCCCAAAAGCGCCCGGCGCATCTGGCACGCGCGCAAGCTTTCCAGCCTTGGGTTGGACGAGCTGAAGCGCATGGGCGTGGTGCTCAAGCGGGCACAGTATTTCATCACCTGCAAGGGTTTTGCGGGTGCGCACCCGGGCCGCGGCACCGCCGGGCGGGAGCGCATCACGCAGGCGCTCATCGACCCCAACGTGTTCGGCGGCAGCTGCGAACAGCTCAGTCTGTTCACGCCGCCTGCGGTGGACGATCTGATCACGCAGGGCGTGGCACCGCGCGCAGCCATGCGCATGGTGCGGGAGGAGGCAGTGCAATGTCTGGCGAAGGCGCTGTAAATGTTCAAGTTCAGAAAGCCCGCAGGCTCCACGATGCGGATGTGGTGTACCTCTACGACAGCAGCTTTGAAGGCTTTCTGTGCTGCGTGTTCGAGAGCTTTGCCCAGCATGAGATCCCTTTTGCGGTGTGGACACCCCAGCGGGAAACTTCCACCCTGTACCCGGTCAAGGACATCCCCACCGACCACGCCAAGGCTCAGCGGGTGTTTGCCAGCTTTGGCAGAAAGCTTGGCCCCGAGACAGAGTACCTCGTCAGCCGGGATTTCCTCTCCGGGCGGGAGGACAAAGAGCTGCTGCTCATCCGCTTTCTGCATCTGGCCTTCGCCCTCGGCCCCGGCACCGTGAAGCGCACCGGCCACCCGGACGTGGCCCCGCTGTATGAGATGAAGAAAAGCCTTGACTGGGAAGTGGACAAGTTTCAGGGCTTTGTGCGGTTTGAGGAGCACGACGGGATGCTGGGCGCCGTCATCCACCCCAAAAACTACATCCTGCCGCTGCTGCGGCCCCACTTTTGCGGGCGCTTCCCGGAAGAGAACTTTATGATCTACGATGCGGTGCATCAGGCTGTGCTGCTGCAGGAGGACCACAAGGCCCGGCTGCTGGAGCTGGCTGCACCGCTGGAGCTGCCGCCGCCCAGCGAGCGGGAGCAGCAGTTTCAGGCATTGTGGAAGCAGTTCTACCAGACGCTGGAGATCAAGGCCCGCCACAACGAAAAATGCCGCATGACCCACTGCCCCAAGCGCTTTTGGGCCGATATGGTGGAGATGAAAGATGAATTTTAACAAAAACGTTGCATCTGCGGCGTTGCAACCCCCAAAACCTATGGTATACTATAAGAGAGATCCGGCAGGCCTTCTGCCGAACACTCCCGCACTGCTGCGGGGCAACACAAAAGGAGTATTGTAGCGTTATGGTTCGCATTACTATGGAAGACGGCGGCATCATCGACATCGAGCTGAACGAGGAAGTTGCCCCCATCACCTGTGAGAATTTCAAAAAGCTGGTCAGCGAGGGCTTTTACAACGGCCTGACCTTCCACCGCGTGATCCCCGGCTTTATGATCCAGGGCGGCTGCCCGCTGGGCAACGGCACCGGCGGCCCGGGCTGGAACATCAAGGGCGAGTTCGCTGCAAACGGTGTGAACAACCCCATCAAGCACACCCGCGGCGTGATCAGCATGGCCCGCAGCATGAACCCCAACAGTGCCGGCAGCCAGTTCTTCATCATGCACAAGGACGCTCCCCATCTGGACGGCCAGTATGCCGCTTTCGGCAAGGTGGTTTCCGGCATGGATGTTGTGGACAAGATCGCTTCCGTCCGCACCGACTGGAACGATAAGCCCACCACCCCCGTCAAGATGAAGACCGTCGAGCTCATCGAGGGCTGATCTTCTGCGCTCCTGTCCCGCATCTCCTGCCCGTGAAGTGCCTCGTCAAGTAGACAGAAAAAATAATATAAGATTTTTGTTCGCCGTTTCCACAAGGAAACGGCGAATTTTTTGTGCAAATCGGCGTTAGGACGCTCGATTCATGGCACGGACGTGAGCTTGCAGCGTCCAACACGGGACATTTTTTGATATTTTACCTCCGCTGTATCGTGATTGTTCTTGCTTACCATGAAAATACCCCCAGAGTACGCAGAGTTTTCTTTTTACTCTGTCTACTCTAGGGGCAGCATATCATGTTGAGGATACAGACCGGGGGCTTTCCATCTATGCGTCAGAAAGAGATGAGAGGCTTACTTTTTTTCGCCCTTGGGCAGCAGACCGGCGCGCTCCAGAGCCGGGCGCAGGGCCAGATACAGGATGACCACGCAGATGGTGGAGGCTACGCTGTTGACAAAGGTGACACCACCGGCAATCTTGGACAGGGCCTGTGCCACGGTGTACTCCTGGCCAAAGATGTAAATGTTGCGGAAATAGCCCAGGAACGGGTCGGTGATGACGTTCAGCAGCAGGCCGGAGCCGCCTGCCACGATGACCTTGAGCAGGTAGCCCTTGCTGTGGCGGTCAAGATCGCGCAGCTTGAACACCTTGTGGGCCACGGCACCGCAGGTGATGCCGATGATGAACTTCAGCACAAAGGTGGTCACGGCATAGCCCGGGTCACCGGCCAGGATATCGGCCAGAGCCAGACCGATCGCACCGGCCAGGCCGCCGGAAACGCCGTCCAGCAGCAGGGCGGTCAGGGCGGTGAAGGTGTTGCCCAGATGGAACGAGGAGCCGCCGTAGAACGGCACACGGAAGAACAGGTATGCCACCAGGCTCAGCGCGGCCATAACGCCGGTCAGGGCCAGCTCCTTGGTGGTAAAGGTGCGTTTGTACAGCACACTGCCGAACAGGATGACGACGATCACCACAGCCAGCAGCAGCCACATTGCAGTTGTAGACATGATTTTTCCCTCCAAATTTTTCGGGGCGAACCCCCTCCATCCTGTTTTGCAGGGTCGTTCGCCCGTTTCAAAGCCACTTACCCATAAAACTACTTGACATTTGGGTGTGTGGTTGGTATGCTCCTATTATACGCGAAACTGGCACCATGAAAATACCCAGAATAAAGTTTTTTTATGGGGTCAGTTTGGCAAAGCACCCAAAAAGGGGAGAGGTCTTATGTTTCATCTGACAACTGCACTGGATGCCGCCAGCGGGGTGCCGCTGTACGAGCAGCTCTACGAAAGCCTTGCCGCCGAGATGCGCAGCGGGGCCATTCCGGCGGGCACCCGGATGCCCGGCAAGCGGCGGCTGGCGGCAGAGCTGTCGGTTTCTGTCAACACGGTGGACGCGGCATATCAGATCCTGGCGACCGAGGGCTATATGGAGCCGCGGGAGCGCAGCGGCTTTTATGTACAGGAATATCTTGCCCTGCCCACCCGGCCCGAGGAAGTGCTGCCCCCGGTATCTGCCGCTCCGCCGGAAGCAGCCGAGCCGCCCGTCCGGTTCGATCTGTCCACCCGGGGCGTGGACCCGGGGCTGTTCCCGTTCCGCACCTGGGCCCGGCTGCAGAAAGAGCTGCTCTATTCCTCGCCCCAGCTGCTGACCCATGGCGATGCACAGGGGGACGTGGAGCTGCGGCAGGCGCTGGCGGATTATCTGGAGGAATACCGGGGCGTGCGGTGCACCGCCGAGCAGGTGGTGGTGGGTGCCGGTATGGAGTATCTGCTGAGCCTGCTGGCCCCGCTCCTGCCCGGCAAAACGGCGGTGGAAAACCCCGGCTACCAGCGCGCAAAGCAGGTGCTGGAAAACAACGACGTGGCGTGTTGCTGCCTGCCTGTGGATGCGGACGGCCTTTCTGTTGAGGCATTGTCCGGCTCGGGTGCGGCGGTGTGCTATGTCACGCCCAGCCACCAGTTCCCCACGGGCGTGACCATGCCGGCGGGCCGCCGCACGGAGCTGCTCCACTGGGCCTCCCGCTGCCCGGGCCAGCGGTATATCATAGAGGACGATTACGATTCGGAGTTCCGCTTTGATACCCGCCCCCTGCCCAGCCTGCAGGGCATGGCCGGGGCCGACGGCCCGGTGGTCTACCTCTCCACCTGCTCCCGCAGTCTGGCCCCCGGCATCCGCATCGCCTACATGGTGCTGCCCCGGCAGCTGCTGCCCGCCTGGCGGGCAAAGTACCGGATCTATTCCTGCACCGTCAGCCGGTTTGAGCAGCAGACCCTGGCCCGCTTTATCCGCGAGGGCTACTTCACCCGGCATCTTGCCCGGGAGCGCGTGGCCTACAAGGCCCGGCGGGATGCTCTGGCTGCCTCTCTGCGCGCTGCCTTTGCGCCGGACGAGCTGACCCTGACCGGCCTGCACACCGGCCTGCATCTGTTGGCAAGGCTGAAAAATGCCCCGCCGGATGCCGCCCTTCGCGCCGCCGCAAAGGCGCAGGGCGTGGCCCTGAGCCTGCTGAGCGATTATGACCTGACCGGCGGGGAACAGGATTTTTCCGGTACGTTTGTGCTGGGCTATGGCTCCCTGAGCGAGGCATCATTCCCCGAGGCGGGCGAAACGCTGAGGAAGGTCTGCACCGCCGCTTGGGAAGCGTCTGTGACCGTGTAAGTGCCCGCTTTTGCATCCCACGCCCCGGGCAGGGCCTCGGCGTGGGGGAGGACGCTGTTGTTGGCCAGAAACTCCAGGACCGTGCCCAGCAGGGTATAATCCTGTGCTGCAAAGTCGGTGAGCAGGGCCGTGCTGCTGGCCCGCAGGGCATCCGGCAGGGTGGCGGGCAGCAGGGCGAGGTCCTGCCGGAAAAAGGCTTCCCACACTGCCGCCCGGGCAGCGGCTCGGCGGGCAGGCGGCAGGGTGCCGTCCGCATCCCAGCCGGAGAGCAGAGCGTGGGCCTCCTTGGCCGAAATGCTCTGCACAGCGGCGGAAAGCCCGGTTTCGGCCAGCTCATCGGCAGTCAGTGCCCCCGAAAACCCCACCCGCACCGGCCCGTAACGGGAAGCAGTCTTTTCCAGCACGGCGGGGGACAGCGCCAGATAAAACATATCCTCCGGCAGGCCCAGCACCTCCAGAAGCGCCTGACGGCACCGGGCGGGCCCCGCCGCTCCGTAGCAGTGGGCAAGGCTGGCAGTCTCTTCGTTGAAGGGAACCGTCAGCTCCCCCGGCACGGCCAGCAGGTTCAGACTGTTCTGGGCGGCGTTCAGGTAGACCAGCAAAAAGCCCGGCTGCTCTCCGGCGGTGCAGAGAAGCAGGGTCATCCGGTGCTCGGCCCGGGGCAGCTGGATGGGCACCCCGCTCTGGGGCTGGGCGGTCTGGATGCGGGTGCGCACCATCTGCCGGGTGAGCAGGACTGTGCCGCCCACCAGCGGCAGCAGCACCAGAAGTGCCGCCCCCAAAGCCGCCCAGAAGGGCCTCCAACCGTTCTTGTGCATCCCGTGTTCCTCCGTTCCGTTTTGGAACAGGGTGGGCCGGGATATTCTTTTTTATACAGAAACCGCTGCCCGGGCATGAAAACGCCCCCTGTGCCATACAGTAGAGCACAGGGGGCGTTTGTGTATGTGGGAGAGCTTGGCGCGGGTGAACGCGGTGGTCGGCGGTGTGGTATGGGGGCCGGTGGGGCTGGCGCTGCTGTTTGGCACCGGCTGCCTGCTGACGGTGCGCACCGGTTTTTTCCAGCTGCGGTATTTCGGGTACTGGATGCGCCACACCATCGGGGCCATCTTCCTGGACCGGAATGTGACTGCCCACACGGACGATGAAGCCATCAGCCAGTTTCAGAGCCTTTGCACAGCGCTGGCGGCGACCATCGGCACCGGCAACATCGTGGGCGTGGCGGCGGCCATTCTGGCAGGCGGGCCGGGGGCTGTGTTCTGGATGTGGGTCATGGCCCTGCTGGGGATGATGACCAGTTATGCCGAGAACGTGCTGGGCATCTGCTACCGCCGCCGGGATGCCGCCGGAAGATGGTGCGGCGGGCCCATGTACTATCTGGCCGAGGGGCTGGGCGGCGGCTTTGGCCGGGTACTGGCGGTGCTGTTTGCCTGCTTTTGCGTGCTGGCCAGCTTCGGCATGGGGAACATGAGCCAGATCAACTCCATCGCGGGCAATCTGCAGGCAGTGTTCCGGGTGCCGCCGGTGGCAACGGGCATCGTGCTGGCCCTGCTCACCGGGCGGGTCATACTGGGCGGGCTGAAGCGGGTGGCCGCAGTCACGGAGGCCATCGTCCCGCTCATGGCCCTGTTCTACCTGTTCGGGGCGCTGACCGTGGTCTGTGTCCATTGGGCGGCTGTCCCGGCGGCATTCGGGGCCATCTTCCGGGGAGCGTTTGGCTTGCAGGCCGCCGGGGGCGGGGTGCTGGGTTACGGCATGGCCCGGGCCATCAGCTGGGGATTCAAACGGGGAGCCTTTTCCAACGAGGCAGGACTGGGCGCGTCGGTGCTGGTGCACTGCGCGGCCAACGTGGAGGAGCCTGTCCAGCAGGGAATGTGGGGGATGTTCGAGGTGTTTGCAGATACCATGGTGGTCTGCACCCTCACGGCCCTTGTGGTACTCACCAGCGGCCTTGTGGATCTGGACACCGGCGCGGCCCTGACCGGTGTGGAGGGCTCCGCACTGGTGGGGCAGGCCTTTTCCACGGTGTTTGGGGCGTTCGGGCCGCAGTTCATCGCGGTGTCGGTCCTGTTGTTTGCCTATTCCACTACGCTGGGGTGGAGCCATTACGGCACCCGGGCAGTGGTGTATCTGCTGGGGGAACGTGCCGCTGCAGGATATAAACTGGTGTTTGCGGCCATGGTGCTGGTGGGTGCTGTGATGAAGCTGGATCTGGCCTGGGCGCTCTCCGATACCTTCAACGGCCTGATGATGCTGCCCAATCTTGTGGGCGTGGTGGGGCTTTCGGGGGTGGTGGTCCGGGAGACACAAGCGTATCTGAAACAAAAATGACCTTCTCCGTCCCTGCAGTCTGTCTGTCAGATGCGGGATGGAGAGGGTCATTCTTTATCGCTTCTTTTTATTCGGCTTCGGGGCAGGCCGCTTCAGGCTCCGCACCGCGTCACGCCCGGCGGCGATGCCGCTGCCAAAGGCCCAGTGCAGGTTGAAGCCGCCGCAGCTGCCGGCGCAGTCCAGCGTTTCACCCACGAAGTACAGCCCCGGACAGCCCTTGAACTGGAAGGTCGGTTCCACCTCGGTCAGGGCAAGCCCGCCGCCGGTGGTCTGTGCCTGCCGCCAGCCGCAGGGGGCAAGCCCCTCGAACCGCCAGTGCTTGGCGGTGTGGGCAAGCTTCTGCCAGCTGCCTGCGGGCAGGGCGTGGGGGGCAGTATCCGGCAGGGCAGCGGCAGCCCAGAGGGCGCGGCCAAGCTTGCCGTGCAAAAGCCCCAGCCAGAACGCCGCCGCCGTGTCCTCGGCAAGCAGCGGTGCACGCGCCGCAAACAGGGCGGCAAGCTCTGTCTCCGGCACAGCGGGGAAGAGATCAAGTTCCACCGCCGGGTGCTTCGGGCTGCGCCCGGGGGCAAGCAGGCCGGACAGCTGCATGATGCAGATGCCGGAAAGCCCGTAGTCGGTAAACTGTACCTCGCCCATTTCTTCTGCCAGCACCCGGTCGCCGTCCAGCAGGCGGGCGGCGGCTTTGGCGCGGATGCCCGCAAGGCTCTTGTTCGGCTTTGCGCATTGCAGGGCGGTCAGGCAGGGGTAAAGGGGGCGCATCTGCCCGCCGCAGTCGGCGGCAAAGCGGGTGCCGAAGCCGTCCGTGCCGAACTGCGGCCCGGCGGCGCCGCCCATGGCGCAGATAACGGCATCTGCCCGCAGGCTTTCGGTGCCGCCCTCGGCGGTGGTAAACTGCACCGCGTAGCCGCCCTTGCTCTGCCGCAGGGTGCTTACCGTGCAGCCGGTGCGCAGCTGTACGGTGTGCCGCTGCAAATGCAGTTCCAGCAGCGCCAGCACGTCGGCGGCCTGATTGGAATAGGGGTACACCCGCCCGGCCTCATCGGTGCGGGTGTACAGCCCCAGCTGCTCAAACCACGCCAGCGGCGCGGCGGCATCCACCGCCGCCAGCAGGGGGCGCAGTGCGGCGGGGTCGGCGGTGAAGTACTTTTCCGGCGCAATGGCGGTGTTGTCCAGATTGCAGCGGCCGTTGCCGGTAGCCAGCAGCTTTTTGCCCACCTTGGGGTTGCGCTCCAGCACCGTGACGCGGGCAGCGGGCGCGGCCTGTGCAGCCGCCAGCGCAGCGGCCAGTCCGGCGGCACCGCCGCCCAGAATAAGGATGTGTGCCATGCGGACACCTGCTTTCTTTGGGTTTATTCCTATTTATTGTAGCAGAACCCCGCCCGGAACGCAATGCGGCGGGCAAAGCAAAAAATGTGCTGCCGGTATAATTTGCCGCCGCTGACAGATACTACATACAAAGGAAACCGCAAGGAGGGCAAAATAATGAAAGCAACCGGTATCGTGCGCCGCATCGACGAGCTTGGCAGGGTGGTGATCCCCAAGGAGATCCGCCGCACCCAGCGCATCCGGCGGGGCGACCCGCTGGAGATCTTTACCACCGGCGATGGGGAAGTGATCTTTAAAAAGTACTCGCCCATGGGCGAGGTGAACACCCTTGCCGCCCAGCTGGCAGAGGTGCTCAGCCGCCAGTTTGCGCTGACCGCCTTTGTGTGCGACAGGGACCGCATTCTGGCGGTCAGCGGCAGCGGGCGGCGGGAGCTGACCGACCGCAGCATCAGCCAGCCGCTGGAAAAGCTGATGGATGCCCGCAAGCCCTACCAGAGCCCGGGCAACCCGGAAAAGACCCTGCTGCCCTGCGAGGGCGCACCCCGGGTGCTGCTATGCGCCGCACCGGTGCTGGCGGGCGGGGACGTGACCGGCGCGGTGGGTCTGTTGACCGAGGACCGCACCGCCTGCCCGGAGGACGCCCAGTGCAAGGCGGTGGCAGTGGCAGCGGCCTTTCTGGCAAAGCAGATGGAGGAGTGAAAACACCGCCGCCCGGCGGGGAAGATTCTGCTTGCCGGGGATGTTCTCTTTTGACACCAAAAGAGAACCAGAAAAGTGCCAGCGATTT
>ERZ773145.3267-NODE-3267-length-10356-cov-21.921949_pt1 | contig 10356 bp, 9 predicted proteins | sample MGYA00580848_ERZ773145 | MGnify/ENA primary metagenome ERZ773145 (study PRJEB29015, sample SAMEA2737858) | human gut metagenome | biome: human gut; feature: human-associated habitat; material: faeces | place: China | collected 2012 ... | reverse complement strand
GACCGCACACTGCATGGCCGTGAACATGACCAAGGTCAAGGAAGTGGGCGCTGACAAGTACATCAACACCGACACCCACACCTGGAGCACCGAGGACTTCCTGAACACCGTGGACGCTCTGTACAACGGTGGCTACGAGAACGTGGCAGCTGTCTACTGCGGCGGCCAGGGCGGCGACCAGGGCACCCGCGCCATCATCAACAACATGTACGGCGGCACCTTCACCGATGCAGCCCACACCAAGTACACCGCGGATTCTGCCGAGAACATCAAGGCCATCCAGACCCTGTACGATACCAACGGCATCAACTTCGACGCTTCCATCGTGGGCGGCGACGAGATCACCCTGTTCCGCAACGGCACTCTGCAGATGGCTTTCTGCTGGAACATCGCTCAGCAGCTGAACACCGACAACAACGACGCCGGCCTGACCAACGACGGTGACGAGATCATGCCCATGGCATTCCCCACCGCCAGCGGCGACCCGAAGCTGTGCGGCGGTATCTGGGGCTTCGGCATCTTTGACAACGGCGATGCTTCCAAGATCGAGGCTGCCAAGACCTTCATCGACTTCATCGCTGCCGACCCCGATCAGGTGGGCGCAAGCGTTCTGGCTTCCACCTACTTCCCGGTCCGTTCCAGCGTGGGCGACATCTACGCCGGCAACGACATCATGAGCGAGTACAGCAAGTTCATGAACTACCTGGGCGACTACTACCAGATCACTCCGGGCTGGGCAACTGCCCGTACCGAATGGTGGAACATGCTGCAGCGCGTGGGCACCGGCGAGGCCGTCGAGACTGCTGTTGCCACCTTCGTGGAGAACGCCAACGCTGCCGCAGCCGCTGAGGCATAAGCACCCGGCACCCCGAATTTCCATTATCTGAACTGAACGAGCCCCTTCCTCGAAGATCCCGGCGAGGGAGGGGCTTTGTTTGTAAAAAAACGCTGTAACCGAAAGGATTGGTGATTTTCTTGGCTGCAAAAACAGCGATCAAGGAGCCAAAGCGCAGCAGCGCCCTGGTCCGGCGTGAAACATTCGCCTCCTATTGTTTCCTGCTGCCCAGCCTGATCTTCTTCCTGGGCTTCGTCATCTACCCCATGATCCTCTGCGTGGTGACCAGCTTCTTTGATTCCACCATGAACCGTGCCGACGTGTTTGTAGGTCTGGCAAACTACAAAGAACTGTTTACCGACCCCATCTTCCTGGGTGCTCTGAAGAACACCTTCATCATCGTGATCGTCTCGGTGCCCGTGACCTGCGTCTTTTCGCTGTGGGTCTCCTCGGCCATCGTAGACCTGCCGGAGTGGGCCACCAGCCTTTTCCGCTGCGTGTTCTACCTGCCCGTGGTCACCGGCTCCGTTGCCGTCACCGTGGTGTGGAAGTGGATGTACAACAACTACTACGGCATCTTCAACTATCTGGGCAAGAGCCTGGGCCTCATCGACAAAAACATCAACTGGCTGGGTGACGAGCGGTTTGCACTGGGCTGCATCATCCTGATCCTGCTCACCACCTCGGTGGGCCAGCCCATCGTGCTGTATGTTTCGGCCCTGGGCAATGTGGATCAGTCCATCGTGGAGGCTGCCGAGGTGGACGGCGCTACCGATTTCCAGTGCTTCTGGAAGATCAAGTGGCCCGCCATCATGCCCACCACCCTGTACATTCTGGTCATCACCACCATCAACTCCTTCCAGTGCTTTGCGCTGATCCAGCTGTTGACTTCCGGCGGCCCCAACCACAGCACCGACACCATTATGTACTACATCTACTACACCGCCTTCAAGCTGTACCGCTACGGCTACGGCAATGCCATGGGCGTTGTGCTGGCGGTCATCATCGCCATCCTGTCGGCTGTCCAGTTCAAGCTGGGCAACCAGGATAATTAAGGGAGGTGCCGAGCAATGAGTGCAACTGCTGCAACCAAAAAGCAAAAACCGCTGAAACGTCATCCCAGCAAGCTCAAGCAGGCAAGTGCCTACACGATCCTGACCATCATCCTCATCAGCATCGTGGCTGTGCTGTTTGCTTTCCCGCTGTACTGGATCATCACCGGCTCCTTCAAGACCGGTGCCGCCATCAACGCCACTACTCCCGAGTGGTGGCCCAGCCAGTGGGTGCTGACCAACTACCAGAAGCTGTTTGCCGGGAAACGTGCCCCGCTGTGGCAGCTGGCTGTGCCCTTCGGCTCCAAGTTCAGCGCCAACGGCGAGCCCGTCTACTTCTCAGTAGGTCCCATGGCTCCCGCTGCCATCCGCTGGATGATCAACACCGTGTTCATGGCCGTTATGTCCATGATCCTTACCTGCCTGACCGCTGCCATGGCCGGTTATGCGCTGGCCAAAAAGCGCTTTGTGGGCCGCAAGCTGCTGTTCACCCTCATCGTGTGCGCCATGGCCCTGCCCAAGCAGGTCATCCTGATCCCCCTGCTGCGCGAGATGAGCGCACTGAACCTGTACAATACCATCTGGGCGGTCATCTTCCCCATTGTGGGCTGGCCGTTCGGCGTGTTCCTGATGAAGCAGTTCAGTGAGGGCATCCCCACCGAAATGCTGGAGGCTGCCCGCATCGATGGCGCCAGCGAGGCACGTACCTTTGTCAAGATCGTGCTGCCCATGGTCAAACCCGGTATCGGCGCACTGGCCATCTTTACCTTCATCAACAGCTGGAACGATTACTTCATGCAGTTGATCATGCTGTCCAGCACCAGCAACCTGACCATCTCGCTGGGCATTGCAAAGCTGCAGGCAGAGAACAGCACCGACTTCGGCCTGATCATGGCCGGTGCCGCACTGGCCGCAGTGCCGATCATCATCATCTTCCTCATCTTCCAGAAGTACTTCACCAAGGGCATCGCAATGGGTGCCGTCAAGGGCTAAAATTTACAGAAAGAAGGATATAGACCCATGAAAGATATCAAAAAATATCAGGGTGTCATCCCTGCCTTTTACGCCTGCTATGACGCAGAGGGCAACATCTCGGTGGAGGGGGTCAAGGCACTGACCCGCCACCTGATCGCCAAGGGCGTCAAGGGCGTGTATGTGGGCGGCTCCTCCGGCGAGTGCATCTACCAGCACGTCGAGGAGCGCAAGACCGTTCTGGAAGCCGTGATGAGCGAGGCCAAGGGTAAGCTGACCGTGATCGCTCACGTTGGCTGCAACAACACCGCCGACAGCATGGAGCTGGCACGTCACGCCGAGAGCGTGGGCGTGGACGCCATCGCCTCCATCCCGCCCATCTACTTCCACCTGCCGGAATATGCCATTGCCAAGTACTGGAACGATATGTCCGCTGCCGCCCCGAACACCGAGTTCGTCATCTACAATATCCCGCAGCTGGCAGGCACGGCGCTGACCATGAGCCTGCTGAACGAGATGCTGAAGAACCCCAACGTGGTGGCCGTGAAAAACAGCTCCATGCCCACGCAGGACATCCAGATGTTCAAGGATGCCGGTATCGCCGCCCGCGGCGAGGGAAACTTTGTGGTGTTCAACGGCCCGGACGAGCAGTTCGTTTCCGGCCGCGTCATCGGTGCAGACGGCGGCATCGGCGGTACTTATGCCGTAATGCCGGAGCTGTATCTGGCCATGAATGCCCATCTGGAAAAGGGCGAGATCGCAAAGGCACGCGCTATCCAGTACGAGGCCAACCGCATCATCTACAAGATGTGCTCTGCCCACGGCAACCTGTATGCCGTGCAAAAGGAGATTCTGCGCCGGATGTATGGTCTGGAGCTGGGCAGCGTGCGCGCCCCGATGCCCGGCCTGATCCCCGAGGATGAGCCCATCGTTGCCGAGGCACAGGCCATGATCGAAGCTGCCATCGCAAAGCTGTAACAGGATAAAAGCGCCCCTCTCCGTCTCTTTTTCAGAGGGGAGGCGGGCGCTTCTTTTATTGGAGGAAACGCGAATGATCTGCGATACCTTGCAGCATCTGGGCCGGTACAGGGGACTGCACCCCAACTTGGATACCGCCATTGACTATCTGCTTACCCACGACCTTGCCGCTCTGCCGCTGGGACGCACCGAGGTGGACGGCGATAAGGTGTTCATCAACCTGATGGATGCCACATTGCACCCAGACGCGGGCTACCACCCGGAGTACCACAAGCTTTATGCTGATTTACAGGTAGACCTTACCGGCAGCGAGGGCTGGGGCTACACCAATCTGCCCGGCGCGGAGATCGGGGAGTTTACCGGGGACTGCGGCTTTCAGGACAGTGCCAGCGTAGTGACCGGTGCACTGGGCGAAGGACGCTTTGTACTGTTCTTTCCGGAGGAACTGCATAAACCCGGCCTTGTACAGCACGGCTGCGTCAGCGTGCGCAAGGCCGTTGTCAAGATCAGAATGGAGGAGTAAGAATGGATAAGGAAAAGCTGTTTGCACAGATCAAGGGCGGACTCATCGTGTCCTGTCAGGCACTGGAGCACGAGCCGCTGTATACCAAGGAGGGCGGGGTCATGCCCCTGATGGCGAAAGCTGCCGCCATGAGCGGGGCTGTGGGCATCCGCGCCAACACCGTGCGGGACATTACCCAGATCAAGCAGGTGGTGGACCTGCCGGTCATCGGCATCATCAAAAAGGACTACCCCGGCACGCCCATGTACATCACCGTCACCATGAAGGAAGTGGACGAGCTGGTGGCCTGTGGGGTGGATATCCTTGCCGTGCAGGGCACCGGTGCGCTTCGCCCGGACGGCTCCACCTCCGCACAGTTCATCCGCGCCATCAAGGCAAAGTACCCTGAGCAGCTGGTGATGGCTGATTGCGATAACTTTGAAAACGCCATGCTCTGCGCCGAAGCCGGTGCCGACTTTGTGGGCACCACCATGCGCGGCTACACCCCCGAGACCACCGGCATTGATGATATCGACTTTGACTTCATCCGCAAGCTGTCCGCAGAGTGCCCGGCAAAGATCATTGCCGAGGGTCATATCCACTACCCGGAGCAGGCGGTCAAGGCGCTGGAAGCCGGTGCCTTTGCGCTGGTGGTGGGCGGTGCCATTACCCGCCCGGCAGAGATCACCGCACGCTTTACCGGTGCCATCAACGCCGCTAAAAAGTAACACAGGGGAGTGCCTGCTATGAAACACTATCTTGGTATCGACATCGGCGGCACTGCCGTCAAGCTGGGCATCGTGGACGAAGCCGGCGCGGTGCTGGCGAAAGCCGAGGAGAGCGTAAGCTTTGACGGCTACCGCACCCCCATTCTGACCACCGTGCTCAAAGCCGCACAGGCATTCCTTGCCGCGCAGAACATCCCGGCGGAAAGCCTTGCGGGCATCGGCGTGTCTGCCACCGGGCAGATCGACAGCCGTAAGGGCATCGTGGCGGGCACCTGCGGCAATCTGCCCAACTACATCGGCGCACCTATTAAAGCCGAGATGGAAAAGACCTTTGGCCTGCCGGTCACGGTAGCCAACGACGCCAACTGCATGACGCTGGGCGAGGTGTGGGTCGGCGGTGCGCAGGGCTATACGGACGTCATCGGCGTGACGCTGGGCACCGGCGTAGGCGGCGGTATCCTGACCGGCGGCCGTCTGCTGGAGGGCGCGCGGGGTCTGGGCGGCGAGCTGGGACACTACCGCACCCACGCGCTGGACGGCGTGGATTGCACCTGCGGCGCAAAGGGCTGCTGGGAGCGCTATGCCGCCACCACCGCACTGGTGCGCGCCGCGCAGGAGAAAAACCCGGCATGGAAGGATGGCCGCGCCATCTTTGCCGCCGCTGAGGCGGGCGACAAGACCGTGCTGGCGCTGTTGGACGCATGGACGGACGAGATCGCGCAGGGACTGGCGGGTATGGTGCATATCTTCAACCCGCAGCTGATCCTGATCGGCGGCGGCGTGTCTGCCCAGCAGAAGCTGCTTATCGAGCCTATCGCTGAAAAGGTGAAAGCATCCGTCATGCCCGCCTTTGCCGAAGGGCTGGAAATTCGTGCCGCACAGCTGCACAATGACGCCGGGATGGTGGGCGCTGTGTACTACTTCCGGCAGACGATGGAAAAGGAGTGATTTGGTTATGAAAAAGCATATTCTCTGTCTGGGTGATTCCAACACCCACGGCTATTGCGCCGACCCCAACGACTGCGCCGACCACGGCATCCGCTTCAACGAGGACGAGCGCTGGACTTGCCGCCTGCAAAAGGCGCTGGGCGAGGAATATCTGGTCACCGAGGAGGGGCTTTCCGGCCGCACTACCGTGTTCGTGGATCCGCTGCATGAGTCCATGGATGCACTGAGCGTGGCTTACGCCCTGCTCAAGAGCCACGAAGTCATCGACCTGCTCATCATCATGCTGGGCACGAACGACGTCAAGGAGCGCTTTGGCGCAAACGCCGCCTGCATCGGCGCAGGCATGGAGCGGCTGCTGCTCAAGGTGAAAAGCGTGGACTGTTGGGGCGGCAAGGCGCCTAACATTCTGGTGGTGGCGCCGCCCTGCATCAAGGACGGCTTCCACGATGCCGTCATGGGCGCAGGCTGCGTGGAAAAATCCCGCGGGGTCGCCGAGCTGCTGCGCATCGTAGCCGAGCGGCAGGGCGTGCACTTTATGGACGCCGCCGAGTGCGAGTTCAACGAGGTGGACTTTATGCACCTGACTTGCAAGGGTCACGCCCGGCTGGCAGAACTGCTGACCGCAGAGGTGCCAAAGCTGGTCTGAGTGTGTTAAAAGAAAATGGACGGAGAAACGTCAAAGACGCTCCTCCGTCCATTTTTGTGCAGTGATGTGAGATGATATCAGAGGTTATGTGGCGCTTTTAGCCTGTTTGAGGATACGGATCACCTTGTATTTGGGTACATACTTTTCCGGGGCGAAATCCTCTTCCAGATAGCCCTGCTCGACACACCAGCGGGCGGCGGCAGCGGCATCGGTGGCTTGTGCAATGGTGGGCTGGGGGCAGCCTGCGTTCTGCCACAGCAGCTCAGCCAGCTGGCCCTGAGTCTTGGGGATGGCTGCATCTGCGGGCAGCAGGTTCTTCAGGATGGCGCGGGTAGTGATCTCGTAGCCGCCCCAGACTGCTGCGCCGCCAATGGCGACTGCTGCAATAGCACCGGCGGCGGACTCTGCGGGTGCTTCGGGCTCTTCAGGTTCGGGCTTCGGCTGAGGAGTATCAACACCGAAATCCTCGTCCAGCGGCTGATCTGGATCGGGTCGGGTCGCCGGAGTAGCGGACCACTGTGCTGTCAGTCTGACAGCACCCCGGGGCATGATGAATGCGATCTCCTCAGTACCCTGCTCCGTATCAGAGCCAAGCGTGCCGACCGTTACGCCAAAGTCCGCGCTGGTGCCTTCTTCCACTTTCCAGTGATGGAATTGCATGTTTTCAGCAGGTGCATCAGCCTTGATCGTGACTTTTTCGCCCGCCTTTACACGCACAAAGCTGTCCTGCGTGCAATTGATTGTACCGCCTTCCACGATGACCGGCAGACTCATTGCGATGGCGGGAATACTGTAGACAGCACTCAGTTCCACAGGCTTGTCAGACATGGTGAACGTAAAAGTTTCGTTTTTGATCTTTGCCCCGCTGGCATCCAGCAGATAATTGTTTTCTGCGTCCACCGTAACATTCAGGCTATTGCCGTCCGCATCGATGATTGCAGTAAGGCTGCCCTTTTTGAGCTTCCAGCCTACGAGCTTGGAAAAGCTTGCGTTGCTGTCGTGACCGGTCACGGTAACGGATGCACCCTCCAGTGCATACACCGTCTCACCGGTGGTATTGTCCGTTTGGGCAGTACCGTTGCTCACCTTGACAGCAGCCTTGTAGACAGCGGTCAGCTTGACGGCTGCATCCGGCATGGTGAAGCTCAGAGGGCTGACCTTCAGCTCCTCTTCGGTCTTGCCGATATTGCCGCCAGATACCTCCCAGTGGTCAAACTGGTAATCCTCGGGGCTGCCTGCGGTCACGGTAACGGCTGCGCCCGGGCGGGCAAAGTCTGCATTGCTGTTACCGTTCACTTTGGCAGTACCGCCGGACACCTCAAGCTTGTTGCTGTGGTGTGCGGTCAGTTCTACATTGCCTGTAGGCATGATGAACGAAAATTCCTTCTGCGCCAGTTTTTCGGCAGAGATCGTAAAGCCTGCGGGAGCATTTACTACTTCCCAGCCGTCAAATTTTCGCTCGTCAGTTTCATCAATCTGGGCGGTGACGGTCACTTTTTGACCGTTGAAGGCCATTTGCACTTCGCTTCCGCCCGCTTTTGCGATTCCATTGTTTACGGTAATTGCGGAAAACGTCTTTTCCTCAATATGCAGATAGCTGTAGGGTGCATCGGACGGGATGGGTGTAATGCTTCCGTCGATGGCTTCTGTCTCCGCATCCTCGCTGGTGTAGTAGACGTAGTCTGCACCATCCGTGCGCTGGTAGGTGAAGTTCTTGGCAATTCTATTGCCGCTTTCTGCATTACCGCGGATGGTAACAGGACCGTTGCAGGTAATATCGGCGATGCCCTTCCGTCCGCCGATGACCTGATTATACTGGGGTGCATTGATCTCTACTGCACTGGCATTCCGAATGATCAGAGTGCCCTCGTCTGCCTGAGAACGGGCACCTATGGCATAGGTGCCAAAATTACCAGACGCATTGATCGTTACTTTTCCGGTGCAGTCAATCTCTGCCTTATTGCCAATCGCGGAGTAGTTATCGCTGGAGATTGTTACGTTATCTGCATCATTAATATAGATTGTAGCCAGAGGACTGTACGCTCCGCCGTTCAGTTCAATATTCGTGCCCGGCGCAGTTACACGCAGAATACCTGAGAGCTGTACATTATCTGAGCATAATGCACCGTTTTCATATCTGAGTTTACCGGCATTCAAGGTTCCTGCAAGGACATCGTCCTTGTTAGCATCTGTGACCTCTACGCCATTAACTGTGATGCCGTTGCCGTTTTCCGCATCCAGCACACTGACCGCACGGTTGCCGCTGATGTTCAACTGCATCAGTGCATCAGTGCTCTCAGCCAGAGCCGGGGCTGAGAGGGTGAACATCATGCATCCGGTTAGCGCTGCCGATACTGCACGTCGGATAAGTTTGCCTTGTTTCATGGTACAACCTCCTTTTTCCCCTCGTATTATTTACGGGGGGGGGGTATGTATTACGGTACTTCCATTATATTACATTTTATCGTATTTTGGAAGGGAAATGGCGCAAAATGCCCAAAAAGAGCACGAATTATCGAAAGTATCACTCTTTGATCGGCTCTGCCCCTGCCGTTCTTCCGCTCTGCGTGCTTTTTTGCCCCAGCACCGCCTTTTTTGTTGACAAGGCACCGGCTTGCTATTATAATAGTGTAGTCAAAATGGCATTTCTGTGCGGCTTTGTGGCTGCGCGAAAGAAATACAGCTAATAACAAGGAGAGATTCTCAAATGGCACAAGAGATCAAGATGTCCGCTGCCGGTCTGAAGGCAATGCAGGAGGAGCTGGAATACCTCAAAACCGTCCGCCGCAAGGAGCTGGCTGAAGAGATCAAGGAAGCCCGCAGCCACGGCGACCTGTCTGAGAACAGCGAGTACGACGAGGCCAAGAATACGCAGGGTCTGGTGGAGAACCGCATCACCGAACTGGAGCAGACCATCAAGAACGCAGTTATAATCGACGAGAGCGAGCTGAGCGTGGATAACGTCTCCGTGGGTACCCACGTCACCATCCGCGAGACCGGCGAGGACGAGGCCGAGGAATACGATATCGTGGGCCGCACCGAAGCCGATGCCTTCAACGGCAAGATCAGCGATGAGAGCCCCGTGGGCCACGCCCTGATGGGCAAGGCTGTGGGCGAAAAGGTTGAAGTGCTGCTGCCCACCGGCCAGACCGTGGAGTACACTGTGCTGGCCATCACCCATTCTGCAAACTAAGTAGGAGTAACCATGGAAGAGCAAAAGAGAAACCCCGCTGCGGGTCTGTCCGAGAGCGAGCAGGTACAGGTGCGCCGCCAGAAGCTGGCCGACCTGCAGGCCGCCGGCAACGACCCCTTTACCCTGACCAAGTTCCCGCAGGACGCGTATTCCGCTGACCTGAAGGAAGAATTTAAGGAACTGCCCAACGAGACCGACAGCGGCAAGCTGGTGGCACTGGCAGGCCGTATGATGTCCAAGCGCGTCATGGGCAAGGCCAGCTTTGCCCATCTGCGCGACGACAAGGGCGATATCCAGCTTTATGTCCGCCGCGACGAGCTGGGTGACGAGGCCTACGCCGCCTTTAAAAAGCTGGACGTGGGCGACATTATCGGCGTGAAGGGCGAGGTGTTCCGCACCAAGACCGGCGAGCTGAGCGTGCGCGCCACTGAGCTGACCCTGCTGGCAAAGAGCCTGCGCCCCCTGCCCGAGAAGTTCCACGGCCTGACCGATACCGAGATGC
>ERZ773145.3266-NODE-3266-length-10357-cov-2.941856_pt1 | contig 10357 bp, 10 predicted proteins | sample MGYA00580848_ERZ773145 | MGnify/ENA primary metagenome ERZ773145 (study PRJEB29015, sample SAMEA2737858) | human gut metagenome | biome: human gut; feature: human-associated habitat; material: faeces | place: China | collected 2012 ... | reverse complement strand
CGGCCCGGCCTGAATCTGCGTGTACCGAGCTCCGACCTCCTCAAGTGCCTCATGCAGCGCCGGAACGGCGGCCTCGTCATATACGGCCACCTGCGGCACATGATGACGTGCGACCTGCTGTGCCAGAAGCCGCACATGCGCGCCTCCGGCGGCCAGACCGGTGACGGTGAACCGCTCCGGATGCCGACTGATGACATCCAGACCTTGCGTGCCGATCGAACCGGTCGATCCGAGAATGACAACCGTATTCCTATGCTGGCTCATTGCAATGCTTCTTTATGTCTTCTGTGGTGTATCTGTCTTCCCGCGCCGACGAAATGGTCAGTCGTTGTCCTTGCCGAAACCTCTCAGTCCGCTATAGAACTCGCCCGTGTTGAGCGTGGGGAACGACAGGTCGGGGATGTCGAAATCGAGCTTGCTTTCCGGGCTGAGGTACATGCTGGAGAACAGGTCATCCGACGATGACTTGTGAGAGTCATCGGATTGCGTCTGCGCGGCATCGTCTACGGCATGAACGGGAACGTTCGCCGACGGCGACGAGGACGGCGCGAACGACGGCAGGGCCTCGACACTGGCATCGGTATGGGCGTCGGAGGCCACGGGCTGATCGAAGACCGGCATGGGGGCCGGCGCGGAGGGAGCAACGGCGGGTGCGGCTGCAACTGGCTCCGCGGAAACCTTCACGGACTTGGCAACGCGTTCGGGAGCCTGGGGCTCGGCGACTGCGGCCGGCTGATCGGATACCGCGGCGTGCGAAGGGGCGAATGATGCCGGTGCCGCCGGGATGGCCGGAGACGGAATCTCCGGCGCCGGGGCAGGAGCCGTGGCATGATCCGCGCTCACGTTGCTCGAGCTCACGCTTCTGCCGGTGCGCTGGGACAGCGCCGCCAACGACGACTGCGGCTCCGGGGCGGAGGCTCCGGCCGAGAACGTGGACGGAAGCGCTGAGGCGGGCGCGGATACGACCGTACCGGACATGCCGGCGGGAGCGAACGAGGGAGGAACGGACTGCGCATCGGCCGCGACGCTCGGCTCGTCGGCCGTCTGCGATGAGAACAGCGCCTCCTCTGCCTCATGGAGGGCATGGAACGATTCGTTCGCGGGTGCGAAGGACTGAGGCTCCGCTTCCTGCCGCGCCGGCGACGGCGCATGTGCATAGGCGTTGTCCGCGCCGAACAACGGCGTCACACCCGCGTCGGAGGCGCTCCTTGCACCGGACGAACGCCGGCTGCCGCCGGATTCGTGACCGCCACCGACATAATCGGAGACGCGCGCGAACGATTCGAGACGGCTGAGCAACTGCACGCACGAGTTGAGGTAATAATCGACCTGACGCTCGTCATAGCCGTTCTTGCCCTTGCGCTGCGTGAACACCACGTTGGAGACGGCACCGGAATTCAGATCGGCGAGCTTGCGCACGTCCTGTTCGCTCACGCCGTCCACGCCAAGGCCTGCGGCGGCCTTGTCCACGATCTGATCGATCAGTCGGTCGACCTGCTTGCGGTCGTACGACGGCCGGCGATCATGTCCGCGCGCGAACCGCTCCCCCGTTCCGCGGTCGGCGTGTTCACATACCTGACGGTACAGCTCTTCGGTCTGGGCCTTCCACGCCACACGACCGTGCTCGGTAATCTCCCGCGTCGTCTGCTTGTCGACCACGGCCTGCTCCAGCCGGGACAGCGCCGCATCAACCTGGGTGATGTCATACCCGCCCTTGCTCAGATCGAAGGACACGTTCTGGATGTCCTGCTGCGTGAGATGGGCATCCTCGCTCTCGTAGAGCGCATGTGCACGATCCAGGAAAGCGTCCACCTGATCGGGATCGTATCCCCATTTGCGCTTCCCAACGCGAGCGATCCCCGATGCGCCTTTATCTGCCCCGTCTTGATGCGCCATTGGTGTATCGACCTCCTACGGATAGTACTTCTCTTGCACACTTTACGTGAGTGTTGAGACGCAGCTTCACATTTGGCCCAGCAAAACGGCATCCTCACACGTCTTTCGCACGATTACGGCATATATCATGCGCCGGCAAGCACAGCATCGCCACGGTTCGACCGACGGCGGAATTCCACCCAACGACACTCGGCCGGCGTCCCGATACAGACTATACGATACAGTGTGAGTCTGCGGGCAATTAGCTCAGTTGGTTAGAGCGCCACCTTTACACGGTGGATGTCAGGGGTTCGAGTCCCTTATTGCCCACACATTACGAAACGGCGGAACACCGCCAATATCAGGCACCGGTGTGAAACTGATTCCGGCATACGCGCCGCCTGAGGACGGCAAGCCGCGCAACGCAGTGGACGAGAAATGGATGAAGCTGACCAACAGCGCTCGCCACTATCTGTCACGCAGGGCAAACACCCGGGAAGACACCGTCGATGAATCTGAATCTCGTCATCGAGCGTGAATGCTCCAGAGACCATCAGACAGCCCTCAGACAGTTCCTGTGCTGCAAGCCAGGAGACCCCGAATGGGCGATGGACCCACAGGATATATACGCGGTCTCAGCGTGCGCAAGACCCCGACCGGAGTTATGCGCACGCTTCTTGTCATATCCGGGGACATTCCCCTGCATGATGAAGTGGTCGGCTTCTGCGAATACGGTGTCGGCGTGGAAACCACCAAGGAGCACGAAGGCATCTACCAGATTTCGTACATCGCCACCGAGCTGAAGGTACGGGGCAACATCTCGGAGACACGCTGCTCGCCTCGGTGATTATGAGGCTTCGTGATGATGCGTGGCGTTCCAATCGCACGCCGCTCGTGCTGACTCAAGTGGATCCGCGCAACAGGCCAAGCATGGATTTGTTCTCTCGCTTCGGATTCATGGATGAGGGGCCAGACCCCGATGACCCGGAATACCATCTGCTGCCTCTGGAATTCACCGGCACCAATTACGTAATTGGTGATCAGCAGGGCTTTCCTGCCGCTTTTCCGCAATATATCTATCGCGTTCGTCCGTGACCTTTTCGACTTGGCTGTCAATACTTGATTGAGTAAAGGCGAAGAAGAAATCGATCGCACTCCAGGCAAGCAGGCAATTCCCAGAATCAGAACCACGATCGCCGTAACGAGACTCCTCACATTGTTAATTCGCTTCCTGATCCTTATCCTCCAATTCCCTGTTTTCTTTGAGACAACACAATTCTTCGACAGTCACGCCGAACACTTCCGCAATTCGGTAGGCCAACATTAGCGATGGACTATATTGTTCCTTTTCGATGGAAATAATCGTTCTGTTTGAAACATGGACCAAGTCGGCCAATTGCTGTTGCGTCAGCTTTGATTGTTTTCGCAGTTCTCTCACTCTTGTCTTCAATCAATTCCTTCCATAACATGAAGCTTACTTCTCATGAAGTTAACTTCATATTACCGCCAAGATGCGAATACGTCAACAGAAAAAGTGAAGTAAACTCACCAACCCAGAGGTATGCGGGAGATGAATTCGCGCGGCTCCCCGCTGACGGGGTCAGTGAAGCGCAATGACCGCGCGACCAGTTCCAGCGGCGTGGAGAAGTCGTCATAGGCGCGTTCGACGATACGCGGATAGAAATCATCGCCATGGATCGGCAACCCTATCGAGTTCATGTGCACGCGCAGCTGATGGGTCTTGCCGGTGAGCGGGTGCAGCTCGTAGGCGCACAGACCGTTCCTCCCGTGGCATAAGCGCCCGCCCCTCGAGGGATATTCTCCCGCCGCGAGATCGATCACCGTCTCGGCATTGACGGCCTGCGGCTCCTCGAACGCCTGCAGCACGCCACGCAGCTTGGTGATGTGCGAACGTCGGCGCAGCGGGAACACGGCAGGAGGGTCCAGCCGCTCGACGGTGCCGTATCGCGGCCGTGTCGTCGGCCGGCACGGAGCCAGGCATTCGTAGGTCTTGCTGACCTTCCGGCCCTGGAACATCATCTGGTATGCGCCCCGCAGCGCTGGATCCCTCACGAACACGACGATGCCGGCGGTGAGCCGGTCCAGCCGATGCGCGGGCGTGATGTCCGGCTCGTCGAACATCTCGCGAAGCCGAATCAGCGCGGTCTGCCGATACCACATGCCGCGCGGGGTCGTCGCGAGGAAATGCGGCTTGTCGATGACGATGATGCCGGCATCCTCATACACCACGTCGATATCGAACGGGATATGGGGCTCCTCACTCACCCACCGGTGCGGCCTGTCCACAGCGCTTTCCGTCCGTCGGCTCTCACCGGGAGCGCATGTTCTTGTAGCGCATGGCACGCAGCGCCTCGCGCTTGTCCTGCTCCTCACGCAGCGCCTGACGCTTGTCGAACTCGCGCTTGCCTCGTGCGAGGGCGATCTCGGCCTTCGCCCGACCATCCTTGAAATACAGGCTGAGCGGCACGATGGTGTACCCCTTGGCCTCGATCTGACGGGACAGTTTGACGATCTGCTGCGCATGCAGCAACAGCTTGCGCTTGCGCTTGGGCGCATGGTTGTTCCACGTGCCGTTGAGATATTCGGGGATATTGGCACCTTCCAGCCACATTTCACCCCGACGGTCAATGGAGACGAACGCCTCGGCGAGCGACGCCCGCCCCTCGCGCAGTGACTTGACCTCGGTCCCGGTCAGCACCAGTCCCGCCTCGTACTTGTCCTCGATCAGGTAATCATGCCGGGCCTTGCGGTTCTGTGCGATGAGCACAGTGCCCTGTTCCTTTGCCATGGTCTTCCTCTTCAATCACTCACATCAACACAGACATCATGAGACCAGACCCGCTTGCACGGGCCGTGACCGGACGAATCGGAAAACACCACCCGGAACTCAGTAATGCACGTATTGGAAATTACCAGCATTGTAAATCGTGCGCCATTGCGCCACGCCCTGAAGGCTGGCGCCACACTCGGAGATCAGCACGGATCCGTCGCTGTTCACACGCTCGACGACCGCCACATGGCCGTAACGGCTGTTGGCGCCGAGCTGGCCTGCACGGAACACCATCGCGGCGCCGACGTGCGGCGTGCGGTTGACCAGATAGCCGAGGCTGCGGCCGGTGTTCGCCCAATCCTGCCCATTGCCCATGTATGAGCCGGTGGGCAGATGGTAGTAGTACACGCGGCGACGGTACGCATACCACGTGCACTGGCTCCACGGGTAGGCGCTGCCGCCCACCGTGTTGCCGGTCCTGTGCCCGTAGCACACCGGCATGCCCTCATAGCAGTTGCCGGGCACCGTGTAGTTCATGCCGTTGGCCTGTCCCGATCCGCCGGGCTGGGATCCACCCGAACCGGAACCATTGCCGGAACCGGAGCCGGGCCTGCCGGAACCGGAACCAGGCTTGCTGGAGCCGGAACCGGAGCCGCTGCCCGACCCACTGCCGGTGCCGGGCTTGATCTGCTGCTGTCCGCCGGTGCCGGCATTCGCCGAACCGGTATTGTTCTGCACGCTCCACGAATCGATCTCGGCCTTCATCGACACCAGTTCGGCGGCCTCCTGCGCTTCCTTGGTGCTCAGGCTCTTCTTCTGCGCTTCCAGCTGGGCGCGTTCCTCGTCGCTCTTCTTGCGCAAGGCCTCCAGCTCACTCTGCTTGGACGCCGCATCCTCAGCGGCCTGCTGCGCGCTGGCCGCCTGGCTGTCCGCCTGGCCCTTGAGCTGGGTGATCTCGTCCTCGATGGCCGTGAGACGTTCCTTACGGTTCATCGACGTGCTGAGGCTGGTGGCCGCGGCGTCGGCGGCATTCGCCTCACTGCGCGTGACAGCGGCATCCGACTGCATCTTGTTGACGAAGTCCTCGGTCGTGGTGGCATTGGTCACCACGTCCATCAGGGTGGAGGCGTCCGAGCCGTGGAAGCTCTCACGCGCGAGCTGAGCGACCGCATCCTTGGCGTCATCGTAATCCTCACCGGTCTGCTTGATCTTCTCCTCAAGCGAGGTCCGGTCGTTCTTCGCCGCCTCAAGCCGCGCCGCAGTCGCCTCTGCGAGGCTCTTCGCCTGTTCGGCCTTCTGCTGGGACTCCTGTACGGCCTTCTGCGCGGCGGGAATCTGGTTCTCGGTCAGGTCATTCAACGAGATGATGAGATCGGCAAGTTTGGAATCGACGCCGGTCAGCTGCTTCTTGAGACTGTTGTGGCTCGATACCTTCTGCTGGTATTCATACTCCGTAACCGCAGCGGCCTGCTCGGGCGGGGCGACCACAGCCACCGATCCCGCCCCCAAGGCCATTGCGGCGGCAAGCGCCAAAGCGGTGAACGTACCCCCACGTTTCGCCATCTTCACCATTGTCGTCGCCCTTCCATTAATGCCGTATTTGAATGCATTGTAACGAATTAAACTGGATAAATGCGCCGCGTGTCATCCGGCAGCGAAATGATTCATCTCATACTTCGCGCATCCCGGACGACACGCGGCGGCAAGTCACACCTTGAGATAGCGTCGCAGCGATACCGCGGACGCAACCGCCGACAGCAGCATGGCCCCCACCACCAGCACGGGGGCGGTCAGCCACACCGTCGTCTGCGTGATGAACGGCATCCACTGCACGCTGGTCGCCAACCAATCGGTGACGAATACCTTGACGATGCCGCTCAGCGCGCCGACCGCCAGCAGCGATCCCAGCAGGGACGCCACCACGCCCTCCAGGATGAACGGCAATCGAATCGTCCAGTTCGAAGCACCCACCAGACGCATGATCTCTGTCTCGTTCTTCCGGGAGGCGGCGCTCATGCGAATCGTCGTCGCGGTCAGCATGATGGCGACGACCACCATGACACCGGCCAGCACGACGGTGACCACGGTGGCCCGGTTCAACACCGAGAACACCGGGTCGAAGATCTGCCGCTGGTCGACAACCGCCTCCACGCCCGTGCGCCCGGTCAGCACCTCCGACACCACCTGGTATTTGGTCGGGTCCTTGAGCTTGAGACGCAGCGAATCCTGCATATCGGAGGCGGTGAGGGTACGTCCCTCGTACACGCCGTTCGGGTACTGCTTGAGGAACGTGTTCTTGAAGAACTCCTCGCGGCTCATGTACGTGATCTTTGACACGTCACTGCCGAGCTCGTTGCTGATCACGTCCTCAAGATCCACGATCTCCTGCTGGGTCGGTGCCTTGCCGGTCGAGCAGGACGCCGACTGGCTGGTGCCGTCCGGGCACAGCCACACCACGACCTCGACCTTGTCGTACCAGTCGCCCTTCGCCTTGGTGATCTGCGCCTGTATCAGCACGGACGCGCCGATGAACACGAAGGAGATGAACGTGACGAGCATGACCGAGATGATCATGGACACGTTGCGCCGCAGGCTGGTCCAGGTTTCAGACAGGATAAAACGCATTCTCATCGATTGTCCTCCTCGTTGCGAGCACCGTCGGCATCATCAGCGCCACCGGCCTTTCCGGCATGCCTGTCGCGATGCCCCGGTTGGGCCGGCGGCGCCGGCGGCAGCTTGTGCGCGCGCCTCGGCTTCGTCTCGTCCCCCTCATCGGACGAGGAGCCCGGCTCCGCCGCCGAACCGGCCTGTTCGCTTTGGGATGTGGATTCATCCTGAGGATGCTCCGTCTCCGGCTGACCATGCGGTGCGGCATCATCCGCCGAATGCGGCGGTTCCGGTGGCTCGTGCCGTTCCGGCTGGGCGGCGTCCTCCGGCTGCGCGGACCGGGCATCATCCCGAGCCGTCGCCCGGTCGCTCGACTGAGCCGCGGCATCAGAGTGTTCATCCCCGCCCTGCTCGGCGCGGGCCTTCTGCTCCTCCTGCGCGGCAAGCTGCTCAAGCGACAGGCCCTTGCCCCAGGTCAGCGTGTCCTCCACCGACTGGAACGCCTCACCGTAGCGGCCGGTACGCCCCGAATGCACGGAGCTCGCCAACCGGGCGATGCCTTCGTTCTGGATATTGCCGCTGACCGCCTTGGCGACCACTTCGACACCCTCGACTGCACCCTCCTCGCCACGGGCCTCGATAGTGGTGACCCGTGCGTCGACCAAGCCGGAATCAGGGCGGAAACGCGGATCATCCGACTGCCCGCTGATCGCCTCATGCGCCTTGGACGCGACATCGCTGTCGGGGAAGAACTCGGCGGAATCATACGAGCCCTGGGCCTCGTCGCGCACGATCTTGCCGGTATGCAGCTCGACGACGCGCTTGCGCATCGAGTTGACGATCTCCTCGTTGTGCGTGGCCATCACGATCGTCGTGCCGGTGCGGTTGATGGCGTCCAGCACCTCCATGATGCCCAGCGACGTCGTCGGATCGAGGTTTCCGGTGGGCTCATCGGCCAGCAGGATCTGCGGATGGTTCACATACGCGCGGGCGATGGCCACACGCTGCTGCTCACCGCCGGACAGCTCATGCGGGTAATTGTTCTCCTTACCGGTCAATCCCACGGTCTGCAGCACCTGCGGCACCAGCGACTTGATGGCGGACCGGCGCGTGCCGATCACCTCAAGCGCGAACGCCACATTCTGCCACACGGTCTTGTTCGCCAGCAGCTTGTAATCCTGGAACACGAATCCGATGGAACGACGATACTGCGGCACCTGACGGTTCGTCAGACGGCGAAGATCATTGCCGGCCACCCGAATCTCGCCGTCCGTGGCCTCCTCCTCGCGCAGCAGCAGGCTCAGCAGCGTCGTCTTGCCAGAACCGGAAGCACCGACCAGAAACACGAAATCGCCACGTTCGATGTCGAGGTTGACATCATCCAACGCCGGTCTCGTACCCTTGGGATACACCTTGCTCACATGATCCAATGCGATGAGTGCCATATCGTCTCCTCACTCGCCCCCGGAGCCGGGAGCCAAGTCACGGTTTACTCTTCCTCTTCGGCCGCCTGGCGACGCTGCTCGTGACGCCAGCGGATACCGGCTTCGATGAACGCATCGATATCGCCGTCGAACACGGCCTGGGTCTGGCTGGTCTCGCAACCGGTGCGCAGATCCTTGACCATCTGGTACGGGTGAAGCACGTACGAACGCATCTGGTCACCCCAGCTGGCCTTGATGTCGCCCGCGAGCTCCTTCTTCTTCTTGGCTTCCTCCTCGTGGCGCAGCACCAGCAGTCGGGACTGCAGCACGGCCATGGCGGCGGCGCGGTTCTGGATCTGCGAGCGCTCGTCCTGCATCGTCACCACGATGCCGGTGGGAAGGTGGGTGATGCGCACCGCGGAATACGTGGTGTTCACGCCCTGGCCGCCGGGGCCGGACGAGCAGTACGTATCCACGCGGATATCGGTGTCCGGAATGTCGATGTGATCGGTCGCCTCGACGAGCGGCACCACCTCGACGGCGGCGAAACTCGTCTGTCGACGGCCCTGGTTGTCGAACGGGCTGATGCGCACCAGACGGTGCGTGCCGCCCTCCACGCTCAGGCGGCCATACGCATACGGCGCATCCACCTGGAACGTGGCCGACTTGATGCCCGCTTCCTCGGCGTACGACGTATCCATCACCTTGGCCTTGAACCCGTTGCGCTCGCAGTAGCGCAGGTACATGCGCAACAGCATCTGGGCGAAATCGGCGGCGTCCACGCCACCCGCGCCGGAGCGGATCGTCACGACCGCGGAACGCTCGTCATATTCGCCGTCCAGCAGCGTCTGGATCTCCATGTCATCCAGCTCCTGGGCGATGGAGCCGATCTCGGACTGAGCCTCGCTCAGAGAATCGGCGTCAGCCTCCTCCTGAGCGAGCTCCACCAGCGTCTCGACATCCTCGATGCGACGGTTCGCCTCGTTCAGGCGCTTCAGCTGCGCCTGAGCCGCGGACAGGCGGCTGGTCACCTTCTGCGCGTTCTCAGGATCATCCCACAGACCAGGCTTAGCGGCCTCGGTCTCCAACGTCGCGATCTGCGACTTCAGCCGTTCGATGTCCAACGCCTTCGCAATGGACTCATACTTCGACCGTGCCTCGCCGATTGCCTGTGAAAAATCAAATTCTGCCATCGAATACCACCATAATCATTGAACTTGTGAACGAATCGATTGTGTGACGACGCTGCCGACCATATGCGAAATCTCAAGCACCTCGCGTCACGGCAGGACGCCAATGATCGCGTCAAAGACCCGCATACACCGCGGGAATGACCAGGCTGCCGAGCATGGCCACGGCAATGACGATGCACACCGCACGCATGATGATGCGGCGGCGGCGCTCACGCTGCTCCCGTTCGGTCCTGTAGTCACTCATAGCTTTTCATCGTAGCCGCCCCGCTAGATTTTCTCCCGTGACGAAACCGCGCCACAATGATTCGGAACGGCAGCCTCATACGTGCCCATCTGCCCATAATATAGAAGCATCTACCGTTCATCCACCAAGGAGACAAGCATGACGAACGAACGCACCGCATGGGGCTGGGGACTGGCCAGCATCGACGCAGCCGGGAACACACTCGACGTCTGGTATCCGCAAC
>ERZ773145.3264-NODE-3264-length-10366-cov-6.996412_pt1 | contig 10366 bp, 10 predicted proteins | sample MGYA00580848_ERZ773145 | MGnify/ENA primary metagenome ERZ773145 (study PRJEB29015, sample SAMEA2737858) | human gut metagenome | biome: human gut; feature: human-associated habitat; material: faeces | place: China | collected 2012 ... | reverse complement strand
TGCCGCACCTCGCTCGCCGTATCGGCACTTAGAATTATGCGGTATTGCCTTAAAAATCAATCTGTAGGGGTCAATGCTTGCATCATCCCGTAGACTGGCCCTGCCGGACATCTCAACTCAAAAATAGGGCAAACGCCTTACCGCACGCCATCGCGCAGGCGCTGTACGCAGGCAGTGATCACAGCGGCAGCAGTGTCGATTTCTTCCGCCGTGTTGGCGGCATCCAGCGTCAGCCGCAGGGTGCTTTTGGCCTGGGCGGGGGTCAGGCCAAGGGCCAGCAGTACATGGCTGGGTTCCACCGCACCGGCGGAACAGGCAGAGCCCGCGGAAGCGCAGATCCCGGCTTCGTCCAAAAGCAGCAGCAGGGTTTCGGCCTCCACGCCGTCAAAGGTAATGTTCACATTGCCGGGCAGGCGCTGGGCAGCATCGCCGTTCAGGTGGGTGCCGGGAATGGTCAGCAGCCGCTCCGTCAGGCGCTGGCGCAAATCCAGGCAGCGGGCTGTGTTGGCGGGCAGGTTGGCATCCGCCTGGGCCAGTGCCGCAGCAAGGCCCGCGATGGCGGGTACGTTCTCAGTGCCCGCGCGGTGGCCGCGCTCCTGGCCGCCGCCGTACAGCACATTCTGCAAGGCAATACCGCGCCGGGTATACAGCGCACCGGCTCCCTTTGGCCCGTGGAACTTGTGGCCGGAAAGGCTGAGCAGGTCAATGTTCGTGGTCTGCACATCAATGGCCAGGTGCCCGGCAGCCTGTACAGCGTCAGTGTGGAACAGCACGCCGTGCTCCCGGCAGAGGGCGCCAAGTTCCGCAATAGGCTGCACGGTGCCGATTTCGTTGTTGGCAAACATGATGCTGACCAGGCAGGTGTCCGGCTGCAAGGCGTCCGCCAGCTGCTGCGGGGTGATAAGCCCGGCAGCGCTCGGCGGCAGCAAGGTTACAGTGAAACCCTGCGTCTGCAGCGCCTGTAAAGTATGCAGCACGGCGTGGTGCTCGATCTGGGTGGAAATGATGTGCCGTTTGCCTGCGGCAGCGCCCAGGGCGGCACCGGTGTATAAAGCCTGTACGTCGGATTCGGTGCCGCCGCTGGTAAAGGTGATTTCCGCCGGGCGCGCGGCGTGCAGTACGCGGGCCACCGTGCGGCGGGCGTCCTCCACCAGCTTGCGGGCTTGCTGGCCGGGGCGGTACAACGCGGACGGATTGCCCCAGGCATCCTCCAGCGCGGTGCGCATGGCATCCAGCGTAGCGGGGCAGGGGCGCGTGGTGGCAGCATTATCCAGATATATCATGGAAAAATCCTCCCGGTAACATGGTGGTGCAGGATTTTGGGGTGTTTGCTGCTAGCGCAAACGGGAATTGTTCGAGCTTTTCAAATACTAACGTCCTTAATTCTGTTCAATAATTGATTTATAGTAGTTACCAAAGTCAGCAAGTGAATTAACAATTGGAAGCATTTTTGTTCCGAGTTCCGTTAAGCCGTATTCAACTCTCGGTGGCTGCTCATGGTAATCGTGGCGATATGCCAGTCCATCACTCATCATTTGTCTTAAACTATCTGTCAAAACCTTTTGTGAAATACCATCTATACTTCGTTGTAGCTCATTGAATCTCCATGGACGCTCTTTCAAGTTACGCAAAATCAGCAGTTTCCATTTTCCTCCGATGAGAGATACTGCTGTTGCAACTGGGCATTCCGGTAATTCTTCTTTTGCTCGCATAATTCTCACCTCCGAGTCTATTGTAACACATTCATTTTTGAGTGTACAGTTACAAAAAGGTGCGTACTTGTTTTTGTATGTGTCTCACACTATACTAATACCAAGCAACCAGAAACTACAAATTAACTATGGAGGTTATTATGGCAAATTACACAAAAACAACTATTGGAAAGGAAAACCGAATTGAGCTGCATGAAAAGTTGTCTTTAACAGGTGCAGAAATCAGTTTAAACGAACTACCTGCAGGAGCAAATGTCCCATTTGTTCATTCTCATAAAGAAAATGAAGAAATCTATGGAATTCTTTCAGGTAACGGCAAAGCCATAATTGATGGAGAAGAAATCAGCCTTTCAACTGGAGACTGGCTAAAAATCGCACCTGCTGCAAAGCGTCAGTTTTTTGCATCCGATATTTCTGGAATTACTTATATCTGCATTCAGGTAAAAGAAAATTCTCTGGAACATTTTACAGCAGAGGATGCCGTAATCGGCTAATTAAAAGTATTTATTTACAAAAATGCACAGTTCCCGATAAGCTAAGAACTGTGCATTTCTTTTTTCTTCAATTTTACAATTTCTCTATTTTTCAGCCAGATATTTTTCCTGCAGTTCTGAGAATACCTTTGTTTCCAGAACTGTTATTCTGCATTTGTGCTGCATAGACTTACCTCCGTCTTATATTTCTCGCTTCACATAAGTCAGCTCTACATCGTATAGTCCTTTATGCTTCGCTTCGAGCCGCTTCCCAGTGCGACCATTTTCGTGACTTCACGAAAATGGTCTGATACTTCGATACCGCTGGTTTCGCAAGACTCCATTGCACGGCTAATAGCCTTATCGAAATTCTCCCAGCGCTCATAGCCAAATAGAGCAATGTCATTGCGAACCAGTCTGCGGACTGGCTCGCAATGACATCTTTTTTGAGTATTTTGACCCATTTAGGTCTATTTTGAAGCAGACCCTGTTTATTATTTGTCCGCCTTTTCCTCCTGCGCACGGGCATAGACGTTTTCTGCCAGATTCTCCCGGTCGTGGGGGCGGAAGTGGAGGAACACCAGGGCGGCCACGGCGGCGACGCAGCCCACGGCGGCCAGGACCTGGCTCACCCGGAAGGAACCCCAGTAGAGGCTGTCCATCCGCAGGCCCTCGATCATGGCCCGGCCCAGGCCGTACCAGGCGCAGTAGCCCAGGGTGATCTGTCCGTCATAGGCCCGCTTGGGATACAGGAAGTGCAGGATCAGGAAGCCCGTAAAATTCCACAGGCTTTCATACAGGAAGGTGGGGTGGTAGTATTCCCACTGGCCCGTCACCGTATTGTACAGGCCCATGCGGGAGAAGGCCATGGTAGGTGCGCCGAAGGCCTCCCGGTTGAAGAAGTTGCCCCAGCGGCCCACAAACTGGCCGATGAGGAAGCCCATAACCACCAGGTCCAGCAATGCGGGCAGGGCGCATTTTTTAATGCGGCAATAGATGGCAACGCCTACAAAGGCTCCGATGACTGCACCGTAGATGGCAAGACCGCCGTTCCAGATGTACAGCACGGAGATGGGATTGTCGGCGTAGTCCGCCCAGCTGAACACGCAGTAATAAATTCTGGCGCAGATCACGGCAAAGGGCGTGATCCAGAGGATGCCGTCGAGAATGTCGTCCTCGGTCAGCCCGGCCCGCTTGCTGCGGCGGCTGCAATAGACTCCGGCCAACAGCAGGCCAAAGGCAATGACCACGCCGTACAGGTGGACGGTCAGGGGCCCGATATTGAAGTACCGGATGGGATCGATCTCAATTCCCAGCAACGGGAACGAGATTGCGGAATAGTTGGCAGGATTTAGCATGATTCTTCTCCTCCTTGGACGGGCCGGATCACCGACAGGCAGGCGTTCTCCGCCCGGACGGTTTCTTTTAGAAAAGCAGTCACGTCCTCTTTCTGTATAGTATCATAGATTTCCGGGAATCGGAAATAGTCAAAATCGCTGAAATGGTAAGCACAGACCCGGAAGCAGGTGGCGTCGAAGGAATCCAGCCCTTTGACCCGGCGGCCAAAGGCGCTGCGTTTCATCCGCCGGAAGCTCTCCTCAGAGAGCCCGGAGAAGGCCTCCGCCCCGGCCAGCACCGCAGAGCGGACCTGCTCCGGCACATAGCTGTCGCCGCCGCAGGTGAGCATGGCGCAGCCGTCAATGGTCTCGAAGCCCCCGCCGAAGGAGCTGTCGATGCTGCCCTCGTCATAGAGCTTCAGATACAGCTCGGAGCTTTCCCCGAACAGAGCCTCGGCGGCCAGGTCCGCCAGAAATTCCAGGCGGATGGCCTCATCCCCCAAACCCGGGGGCGGACAGCGGAAGGCCAGGGTGAAGGTGGGCATGGCCACCTCCATCGTATCCTCCACCTCCGCCAGGGGGATTTCCGGAGGCTCGTCCCAATCGCGGAGCTTTTCGCCCACCTCCCGGGGCGCATCTCCCAGCAGCTCCCGTGCAATTTTTTCCACGGCTTCCGGGTCAACGTCGCCCATAACGCAGAGCATCATATTGCCGGGAGTGTAGAAGGCCCGGTCAGATTTTCGGGGGTGATCTCCCGGATGGTCTGGGAGGTGCCGAGAATGGGCTCCCGGATGGGGTGGCGGGCATACATGGCCCGGGCCAGATTCTCAAAAACCACGCTGTCCGCAGCGTCCAGGTTCATGCCGATCTCCTGGTCGATAATGCCCCGCTCCTTTTCTACGCTTTCCTCTGTGAAATAGGGAGTGCTGACAAATTCCAGCAAAAGGCGCAGGCATTGCTCAAAATGGTCCGTGCAGGAGAAATAATAGGCGGTCATGTCGTAGCTGGTAAAGGCATTGCTGCTTGCCCCCAGGGCCGCAAACTCTGCGCTGACATCCCGGCCGTCAGGCAGATCGAACATTTTGTGCTCCAGATAGTGGGCAATGCCGGCAGGGACCCGGTGCTCCTTGCCCTCAAACCGGAAATGGGTGTGGATGGAGCCAAAGTCCGTGACGAAATAGGCCTGCTTTTTGGCAAAGCCCGGTTTTTTCACCACTTCCAGGGCCAGACCATTGGGCAAGACCCGGCGGTAGACCTGTTCGTCCAGTCTGGGGTAGTAATTCATAGGCACCCTCCTGTCAGAAAGCAGCTGCTGTGCAGCCGAACCGTTTTTGCACAGCGGACCAGGTCCTCCCTTGTGACGGCCTCCAGAGCGGCCCGGTGGGCCTGGGGGTCCAGCGCGCTGCCGCCCAGGCGTATGGCGGAATAATAGCTTTCAAGTGCCCCGGGGGAATCCGGAACGCTTTCCAGGGCGCTGACGAGAGACCGGCGGGCGGCGGTGAGCTCTTCGCCGGAGATATCTCCCCGGCAGCAGGCCTCCAGCTGCTTTAGAGCCTCGGCGCGGACAAGGGGCTCCTTGTCAAAATCCATACCGGCGGATACCAGGATGATCCCCTTGGCGCTGTAGTAGCCCGCGCCGATGGAATAGCAAAGGCTCCGCTTTTCCCGGACGTTCTGAAACAGCTTGCTGGTGACATCGCCGCCGTAGACGGCGCACAGCAGCTGCATGGCGGGAAAATCGGCGCTTTTGGCTGTGACGGGGGTCACAAAGCCCATGCAGAGCTTCCCCTGGGTGATGTCCAGATTTTCCCGCAGGTCCTCCGGGGCGGAGAGGTGCAGGGGGGCATCCGCGTTCAGGGGTGCGGGGGACCGGTCCTCCCCCGCGAACAGCTGCCGCACCAGCCCCTCCATCCGCTCCGGGGCGGCGGAGCCCACATAGAGCACCTCCACCGGGCTTTCCCGGCGGACCTTTTCGTAGTGGCGCAGCAGACCCTGGGGTGTAATGGCCTCCACATCGGCGGGCTCTCCCAGCCTGGGGACGCCGAAGGGGTCCTCCCGGCACATGCTTTTCAGCAGCTGCCGGGAACAGTAGGTCTGCTTGTCGTTGTATTCCGCCTCAATGGCGTAGATCTGGTTGGTTTTTTCGCCCTCCACGAAGTCCGGCAGAAAGCCGCCCTGCTCCGTAGGGTAGTCAAAAAGCAGCTCTTTTAAGAAGGCAATGGCCTGTTCGGTCAGCGCCTTCCCCTCGGGGGCAAAGCGGTCGTCCATCAGGCTCAGATAGAGTCCGGTGGTCTGACAGTTTCCCGCCCGGCGGGAAATGGGGCTGACGGAAGCGCCGTAGAGGTCATCCAGCCTTTGGGTGATCCGGCGCAGATCCGGGGCGCTCTTGCACCCCCGCAGCAGCACGCTGGGGATCAGGGCATTCATGGCCGCCTCTTCCGTGCACATGGGCCGCAGATACTGAAATGTCATGGCGCTGTGCTTAAACCGGTGGTCCTGGATGCAGCTGAGAGAAATGCCGGGGGCTATTTCGGAATGTGTAAGCATAGAAACTCCTTAGAAAAGGCTTCCCTTGGGGGAAGCTGTCGCGGCCCTTTGGGCCGTGACTGATGAGGGGCGGTACAGAGTACTGATACGAAATGACTTAACAGTCACTTTTTGCAATGAATATGAAAACTGCTGGGGATGTACCGCGTTTCATCGTTTGCCGCCCCTCATCAGTCAGGGCTACGCCCTGCCAGCTTCCCCCAGGGGAAGCCGTTTTGCTGCTTATTATACTCTATCTTTCCGCAAATAGAAAGTAGTACACAAAAAATTAAGACTTTTTCGGTTGCCATATCTCCAATTATGAAGTAAAATATAGGTTGGATTATTGAAAACATCGGAGGACTATGCCATGGCATGGCTGGAAATGACATTGAATACCCCTCAGGGCTCTGTGAATGCCCTGGTTACCGAGCTGACGGCGCTGGGCTTTGAGGACCTGTGCATAGAAGATCAGCAGGAATTTGAAAGCTTCCTGGAGGAAAACCGGGAATACTGGGATTATATCGACGAAAGTCTGGAAAAGCAGCTCCAGGGCCTAAGCCGGGTGAAGCTCTATCTGGAGGATACGGACGCGGGGAACCTGAAAAAGCTCCGCGCCTTCGCCGAGAAGAAGGGCCTGCCCCTGGAGGAAAAGGCTTTGCCGGATACGGACTGGTCCGAAAGCTGGAAGGAGAACTACCCGCCCCAGGAGGTGGGGCAGTCCCTGGTGGTGCTGCCCTATTGGCTATCTGAGGACTACCGCGGTGACCGGAAGATGGTGGTCCTGGATCCGGGCCTGACCTTCGGCACCGGGGCTCATCCCTCCACCCAGATGGTCATGGAGGCCATGGAGGAGCAGCTGACTCCCGGCGCCCGGTGCCTGGACCTGGGCAGCGGCAGCGGCATTCTGTCCATCACCGCCCTGCGTTTGGGGGCGGAAAGCGCCGTAGGCGTGGACATTGACCCCAAGGCCGAGAACATCGCCCGGGAGAATGCTGCCTACAATGGCTTCGCCGCCCCCGACTTTACGGCCCTCACCGGCAACGTTACCGGGGACAGGAAGCTCATGGAGCAGCTGTCCCGGAAGCGGTACGGCCTGGTGCTTGTGAATATCGTGGCAGATGTGATCATCGGCCTGGCCCCGGTGCTGCCGGAATTTTTGGGAGAGGATACGGTCCTCATCTGTTCCGGCATTCTGGATACCCGGCTTGAGGATGTACTCCGGGCCCTTCAGAAGGCGGGCCTCACCGTCACCGGCATTCGGCAAAAGGAGGAGTGGCGCTGCGTCACTGCCCGCAAAGGAGAAAAAACATGAGCATGACTTACAGAACCCGCCGTCGGCTGCAAAGGTTCGGCGTGACGGCGCTGATCGTGCTGGTGGTGCTGCTGATCGCCTGGTTTTGCAGCGTGATCTGGCTCCAGCGATATGTGGTCTACAGTGCAGACGGCGCCCAGGTGGATTTTGAGCTGGGGGATGCAGGCTTTGCCGGCGTGGTCGCCACACCGCCCCAGGCCCAGGGCGGCGTGTCCATCTTCTACAACGAGGGCTCCGATGCCATTGAGATCTCCAAGGACCTGAGCCCCATCAACGGATATTATGTCGACTACACCATGCTCCTGAAGAGCATGGATACCCTGGAGGCCGCCGTGGATCTGATTCCCTCGGGTACCCCTGTTATGGTGGAGCTGAAAAGCGGCTACGGTGTGTTTTTCTATTCCACAAAGATCTCCGGGGCCAAGACCTCCGAGAGCCTGGCGGGCGCCATCGGCATTGACCGGGTGGATGCCTTTATTCAAAAGCTCAAGGACAAGGGCTGCTATATGATCGCAAAGGTATCGGCCTTCCAGGACTATGAGTACGGCAACAGCAACGTGACTACCGGCCTGTATATGACCTCCCGGGCGGGATTGTGGATGGATGACCAGGGCTGTTACTGGCTGGACCCCGCCAGCGCCGGTGCCCAGAGCTGGATCACCTCTGCCGTGCTGGAACTGAAAAACATGGGCTTCCACGAGGTCATGCTCAGCAATTTCCGCTTCCCCACCTCGGATGCCTATATCTACACCGGGGACAAAACGGCGGCCCTGCAAAATGCCATGCAGAACCTGCTGACATCCACGGCCTCCGACAGCGGCACCTTTACACTGTCCTTCGGCACCAACGATCCCACTTTGACCCTCATCGACGGGGCCAGAAGCCGCATCTATTTTGAGGGAATCGACGCCGCCAATGTGCAGACCACCGCAGACCAGTCCACCGTGGCGGACAAGCAGGCACAGATTGTGTTCCTGGCCACCACCAACGACACCCGCTTCGACAGCTACAGCGTCCTGCGTCCGCTCACCGCCGCAGAAACCATCGAGGCCCAGAAGGCGGATACGAACAATTAACACATTTTTCCAAATTCTACATAGCATGGATTGAGCGGTGAAGCTCGAAAAAAATCTTTCGGAGGGAAATGCTATGTGCGGTAACAACTCTTGCTTCGGCGGCAACCTGTGGTGGATCATCATCCTGATCCTCCTGTTCAACTGTGGCGGCATCGGCTGCGGGAATGACTGCGGCTGCGGAAACAACAATACGAACGGCGGCTGCGGCTGCTACTGAGTAAAAGAAATTTTACCCCGGGAGCCTCGGCTCCCGGGGCATTTTCGTCTTGCAAAATGCCCACAAATCCTGTATCATAGGGGCGGAAAGAACCCAAACGAATACTTTACATCCGAGGTAATAACCTATGATCGAAATCCTAAAAGCCATTCTCTTTGGCATTGTGGAGGGCGTTACGGAGTGGCTGCCCATTTCCTCCACGGGGCACCTGATCCTGCTGGACGAATTTGTGACCCTGAATGTGTCCGCCGAATTCAAATCCATGTTCGATGTGGTCATCCAGCTGGGCGCCATTCTGGCCGTTGTGGTGCTGTTCTTCCACAAGCTGAATCCCTTCGCCGGGGACAAGACTCTCCAGGAGAAAAAGAATACCTGGAGCCTGTGGGCCAAGGTCGTTGTGTCCATCATCCCCTCCGGCGTAGTGGGTGTGCTGTTTGACGACTGGATGGACGACCACCTGCACACCGCCTCCGTGGTGGCGGCTATGCTGATCGTCTACGGCATTGCCTTCATTCTGGTGGAGCGGCAGTACCAGGGCCGCCATCTAGCCGTGGACAATGTGGACCACATGGACTGGAAGACCGCCATCGGCATTGGCCTTTTCCAGTGCCTGAGCCTGATTCCCGGCACCTCCCGGTCCGGCTCTACCATCCTGGGCGGCATCCTGCTGGGGGCTTCCCGGTCCGCCGCTGCGGAGTTTAGCTTCTTCATGGCCATTCCCACCATGCTGGGAGCCAGCGGCATTAAGCTGCTGAAATTCTTCCTCACCGGCGTTGGCTTTGCAGGCAGTGAGCTGGCTGTGCTGCTGGTGGGCTGCCTGGTGTCCTTCCTGGTAAGCCTTTTGGTCATCCGGGGCCTCATGAACTATGTCCGCAACCACTCCTTCTCCGCCTTCGGCGTGTACCGCATCATTCTCGGGGCAGCGGTGCTGCTGTATTTCGCACTTGTAAAGTAAGTTCGCTACTACAACAGGAGGAAAAACCATGGAATATACCCTTGAAAACGAATATCTCAAGCTGACGGTTGCCAGCCGCGGCGCAGAGGTTGTAAGCCTGGTGCGCAAAAGCGACGGTGTGGAGCACATCTGGCAGGCAGACCCTACCGTGTGGGACTACCACGCGCCGGTGCTGTTCCCCCATTGCGGTAAGGTGGTGGACGGCACCATCCATGCCAAAGGCCGGGATTTTCCGGCAAAGCAGCACGGCTTCGCCCGGGAGATGGAGACCGTTCTGGTGAGCCAGACTCCCGAGAAGCTGGTCCTGGCCCTGGAGAGCAATCCCGAGACCCAGGAGCGGTTTCCCTATGCCTTCCGGCTGGTATCCACCTTCACCCTGGAGGGAGACACCCTGTGCCACACCCTGACGGTGGAGAACAACGACCTGGAGGAGATGCCCTTCGGCATCGGCTTCCACCCCGGCTTTACCGTGCCCTTTGACGACAAGCACACCCTGGACGACTACGAGCTGCGCTTCGAAAAAATGGAGTCCCCTCTGTGCATCAACAATCTGCCCCACGGCCTGATGCACGGCAACTTCTATTATCTGGGCTCCAACATCATCGCCCTGCCCATCAACGAGGCCCTGTTTGCCAACGACAGCCACTGCATGACCAACCTGACCTCCAAGACTCTGGGCATCTATGAAAAGGACACCGGCCGGGCCGTGGTCTGCGACATCGGCGACTTCCCCTACACCCTGATCTGGAGTATGC
>ERZ773145.3259-NODE-3259-length-10377-cov-7.733966_pt1 | contig 10377 bp, 10 predicted proteins | sample MGYA00580848_ERZ773145 | MGnify/ENA primary metagenome ERZ773145 (study PRJEB29015, sample SAMEA2737858) | human gut metagenome | biome: human gut; feature: human-associated habitat; material: faeces | place: China | collected 2012 ... | reverse complement strand
CAAGGGTCTGCAAAACCCTCATCCACCAGTTCAAATCTGGTCGTCACCTCCAAAGAGACTTCTAAAATTCATCGTTATTACGATAGTTTTAGAAGTCTTTTCTTTTTTGCGTTTATCTATCAAAAATGCTATAATGTTATCAAATCCCTTCTTTTCCCCACTTTTTCCAATGAGTAAGGCTACCAATAAGGCTACTAAAGGCCACCAATGAGGTGATAACATGAGCGATAGCAAAAAAACACGCCGCCCTAAAGGTGACGGAAGTATTAAATTTGACCCTGAAAAGAAAAAATGGGTTGCTAGAATTACAGCCCATCGAGCTGACGGTACACCTTACAGAAAAACATTTGAAGGAAAGACTCAAAGAGAAACCGCCCAAAAGCGTGATGAATGGAAAGCCTTGCATGATAAAGTTCCCGCTGGAAAGCGTGAAATGGTCTACCTGTCTGATTATATCATGACATGGATGCAGAATGTAAAGAAGGGTTCTATCAAACTTACTACCTATGAACGCTATCTTAGGGACGTTAAGACACACATCATCCCTTCCGTTGGAAATCTTCGCCTTATCAATCTTAGCACTTCTACCATTCAAACCGAACTTTGCAACAAAATGCGTGATGCTAAAGACAGCAACGGAAACGAACTTTATTCATTTAGTGCTATCCGCAATGCCTTCAATACTTTGCACAGTTGTCTCCAATATGCCGTTGATGTCGGGGATATAAGCCTAAATCCCTGTGATAAGGTACAGTTACCCACTGAGCGCAAAGCAAATACTAAGCAAATCAGTCCTCTATCCGATGATGAAGCAAAGCAATTTCTATTGGCCTGTGAAATGGGTGTATCTCAATACGAATGGGTCTATAAGCTCATTCTTTATACTGGTTTGCGTGAGGGTGAAGCTTGCGCCCTTCGGCCTGATGATGTAAACCTTGAAAACGGCTATCTTTCCATTCATGCGACCATCATTCCGAACATTGATAGTGAAACAGGCACTAGAGCCAAAGGCTTTGTCTACCAAAACAGCACTAAAACTAAAAAAGATAGACGTGCTTACTTCGGGGATGATGCTAGAACACTTTTGATTGAACGTCTAAAATCTTGCCCCAATGGTTGCTATCTTGCTAATGAAAGCCAAACACCTGTCAATCTAGTTTACCTTGGACGGCAGTTCAAAAAGGTATGCGAACGTGCCAACATCACCACGAATCATACTTTGCATGATTTACGCCATACTTGTGCAACAAAGTTAGTTCAAAGCGGAACGGACGCAAAAACCGTTTCTGCACAGCTTGGACACTCCAATATTAAAACAACACTAGATTATTATGTTCATCCTTCCGAAAATGACAAAGCTAACGCCATGCGTTCTCTGAACTGGGATTAAATTTAACAGGATGAAACAATATCTTCGCATAGCTCTTGATATGGATTATCTTTATAGTAGCGTTTGCACTTACCTGTTTTCCTGCACCGTACCACTAACATAATATTGTCTGAGTCAATCCAGATTCTAAATTTTGCGTTGGTGTATTTTACATCAACGCTTTTTTCGTTAAATTTATAGCTAATTCCATATCTGTCAAATAATTTAACAAGAAAATTTTTACAGTTTGGATTGTTTACAAAATCATTATACTGCATCCACTTCTTGGAACGACTGCTATTTTTATCTTTTTTCATATTGTCGAAAACTCCTTATGTTACATAGCCTTAACGATGATATATATTTTTGCGTGTCGAATCGTAAAATATATGTAGTCGATAGATTTAGTAGTTGTTTTTAGCTAACCTTATACTTAAAAATAAAGCCGCCAACTGTATGGCGTTCTCCTCTTGCACAATGACTGATATTGCCCGCATCTAATCCAGTTGCTTCCGCTGCTGCCTTTGCGCTGGGATATTCTGCAAGTAGATTTTCCTGTATATCATACTGGATTACAGGCTTTCCATGCTTTCCTTTTTGTGCTTCGCTCATTCTTGCCCGCTGCTCTGGCGTTGCTTTACGCCCTTTATTCGCGGTGCTTATGTGTTCGCCATGATGTCCATAATTGCAGTTAGCTTGATGTTCACACCATTGTAAATTGCTAATATGATTATTAGCGGGGTTTTCATCCAAATGGTTTACATCCAATTCTTTCCAGTTTTCGGGCACTTCATCACTGAATTGGTATGCTACCATTCTGCTGATGCTCACACGGTTTATAATCCAGTCTTTACAAAGGTTAGCTCCAAAATATCCTCTGTCGTTGGAATGATTGTGCATGATGCTATGCCACATTATTGAGTATGTGTCTCCTGCATCGCTGACTAGATAGCGGTCTTGCCTATCTGTCCAGTCTGGTACTGGCTTCCATTCAATGCCGTTTTCATCCCAAAAGTGGGTGTTTTCGGGAATATAACGATATGTTTTCAGGTCGTCAATACAGTTAATATTATTATTCATCATAATGTTATGTCCTCCAAAATCATTTTTAGTTAAAATAAAAAGCCTTTCCTCAAGTTAATGAAGAAAAGCTTTTCAAATGTTGGTATTGTAGTCAAAAAATAAAAAGTTGATTTTCCTAGTATGCCCTTTTCATAATTAGAAGATGTACATAATATTACAATATGCTAGGAAAAATCGAATGTTTTTAATTATCTGAATTGTCGTTTTTTCTGATTTTTCTTTTCTGATTGTATTTTCTATGTCTTTCTCGCTCCATGATTTTCTTGCAATCAGCGCAATATTTAAGCGCATTGCTGGTTCTTTCAACTAATTTTCCGCAATTTTCACACTTGATAAACGTTCCTTTTCCGATATATTGCAGATAATAGTTGATTATATTGTGTTCATTCTCAATTTCTATAACGGGTTCAGATTTATATAGCTGCGTTAATTCACGTTTTATAATTCTTATCTCAAACTTGTATCGTCCAAACTGATACCCTTTATAATGCCCTGTTTTAATATATCCTGCTTTCTCTAATGAATCCAACGCATTCTCCACTGTGCTGGCATTGATTCTTTTGCCGCATAGCTTTGTGAAATCAGAATGTTTTACTTCGGGCGAAACATACCCCGTATATTTACGCATATAAAGTAAGCAAAACAAGATTTTTTGTTGGATAAAGTTATCAAGATGGGTTATCACATCGAGTTCTTCTTTATAGAAGTAAATTGGCAACATTGGTAATTCGTTCAAATTGTCATATTTTTCCATCACTTCTTGAACAGTCTGGTCTGGATGAAAGCTCATCCACCCATCAAACGAATTTGCAACAATATTTGCTATAAGTTCTTCCGCTTCATCCTCTGAGTAACACATGGTTTTCAGATATTTAGCGTAAATATAGATATCTTCCCAACTATCAACGCCTAACTGTTGCGATTCTTCTAGCTGATTGGCTCTCTCGCACATCGTCCATTTATAGCGTCTCAATTTCATAGTTCACCTTCTTTTCATTAAGATAGGTTTTATACGGCTCTCCCGGCGCTTCGCTTGCTGTGCTGCGCTCTGGTCGAGCCTATAATTATATATTCTATTCTATGTATTTGGAAGGTTGGCTCTTTGCTCAACCTCAAAACAAGCCTATTTTATATGGGCTTTGTGATGATTGCTCTTTCTCATGAATTAGTCATTCAGGACTAATTATCAATTCTGAAAGAACAAATTTAGACGTTTAATCAGATAGCAAATATATTTTTCAATATCCTTTTCGGTATAAAAAGAGGTATCAAGCCCTCTGTTCCGCTTGATGAAGTTGTACCGGGCTTGTACTGGGTTCTGTACCCCCATTGAGCTATAAAGTTCTTCCATCTGCTTTGCAGTAAAGACGAAATCCATATTGTGCCGCATAAATTCGTTGGCTGTTGGGTACTTTGCTCTGTTCTCCATGTAATGCTTCAATAGACTATGATTGATTGTTCCAAGCATTTTAGAATAAGCTGGACTGCATTCTTTTAGTTCTCCGTACCACTTGCCCGCCAATTCCTCCGGGCGTGTCATTGGGAAAGTATTCTTGACCCTGTGCTGATTGACGGAACGAATCTCTAACCGGCTTAGAACCATTCCGGTGGGTTCTTCCTTGATTTTTCTGTAGCTCTCAATCTCTCTTGTGCTGGCCTTGTAACAGTCGTTCAAATCTTCTTTCGTTACAAGATGCTCTGTATGATAAATATTATCTGTGTAATGTAAAGTGAAATAAGTTAAAATCAGCGCCTTGTTAAGCTTTTCAACTTCATCAAACCCAACTGTATAGCTATCAAAGCGGAAATCAACACGCTTATAGATGAAATAAAACACTTGAAAATAATTCAGCACATACATGATTGCTTGTTGATATTCGCTGTACTTGTGGACTTCGTAACAGGTTACAGCTTCTTTTTCGCCCAAAACATACTCTGCATATACCTTGTTAGGATTGATTTTAAGGCTAATCATACCTTCGCTTTCATCTACGATGGTAACGCCCTCTAGCAGTGACTTTAGATTGTTCTCTGCTTCTCTGCCTGTAGGTCTTGCAAATCTAATCATGCAAGTATCAATGGATGCTCTAATATCTAACGCTTGTAGGAAAGATTCTGTACTCATAGCATTCCTCCTTGGAATTTTAACATATCGTCCCGGCGACGTTCTATGACCCCCTCCGGGGGCTTGTAGAGCGTTTGAGGACATTTCTAATATAAATTCATTAAACGATAATAGACCGCCCTACACGGCTTGTAGCGGCTCTGGTGTGGATGCCGTTTTATGCCTGTGCGGCTGTTGATTGGCTATGCCGTCATTTTGGAAAATTAAGCCCTAATATTTGTAAATTGCGGAATTTTCTTTTGTTAAATCGTGAAAACACCTTATTTTACAGCGTTTATTGAGCATCACAAAGTTCCTATTTAGCAACGCTTTATGAAATTCAGTTTTTATTATAGATTCTCCAATTTAACAGAATAAGGGAATAGCCAACAAGAGCGCCCATTGCTGGACGCTCAATGTTGCTTTACTGTTCTTCTTTGAGTTCTCGCTTATACTTGTAATAGGTGTTCCGGGCAAGTCCTGCCAACTTCATGCACTCTGCATCGTTCAGTGTGCCACCAAAGTCCTTAGAGTGCTGCTTGATGATGGCTTTCGCCGGGGCTGCTTTCTTGATGTTCAACTTTGCGCCTGTCTTTCCACCAATCTGTTTACCGTTCAAACGTGCGGTCTGGATGCCCTCGCGTGTTCTCTCGTGCAAATCATCGACTTCTTTTTGTGCCTGTGCAAATGCAAGCTCTATCTGCTCTTTTGCAAGGTCTGCAATATAGTCGTTAATGGCTTCAATCACTTTATCAAACTTCGTTCCCGTTGTGGGGATACTGTTCTGTTTGGCTTTGTCGTAGGTTGCTGTATTGATATGGGGTTCTTTCAGAAAAACCAAATTCACGCCTTTGCCGTAAAGCTTTTGATAGAGCTTGTATCCGTCCTCTGCGTTACGGCTCATACGGCTAACGCTATCAAACACAAGAGTAACAGGCTTTCCCTTCTCAAGGTCTTTATCAATCTGCCTCAACAACTTGTCGAACACTGGGCGGTCAATCTTCGTTCCCGTGTATGCTTCTTCTTCAACGTGTGCGTCTGGGTAAGCAGATTTGATGTTCCGGGTCTGGCGGTCAATGCTCTGCTGCTTGGTGCTGATTCTCGCATATCCGTATGTCATAGCTTGTACCTCTTTGTATCAAGTTCAACGTTCATTTGATTTGCTACAATCATTATAGCACGATTCCACATCAATAGCAATATGTTTTGATACAAAATCATAATACGTTGGTTTTGATACTTGTTTTTCTTTTCTCAAAGAACATAAAAAGCCCGATGCCAAAAGTAGCACCGAGCTTAAAGTTTCTAGCATGGGTTTAGTCCTGTCTGTCTATCTTAACGCTAGAGTTGCCCCTAGCACAATCTCTGTAAAAGATTAGCTCTAATATTAGGTGGGTCAATGTTTAGTTGTAGTAATAGGTTTTCCCGGATTGTTTTTTAATCCACTCTGGAAGGTCTGCTCTGATAACACGGTAAGTTCTTCCAATTCTAAAAGCAGGAAAATCTCTTTGCTTGACAAGAATGTATGCCTTGTTTCTGCCAATGCCTAATTCTTTTGCCATTTCCATGACACCCATAGTTTGCGATAGCGGAGCGGTTAGGTCACAATCGGTCATTCAATCACCTTTTTGCCTTTCTGTACTCAAAGTGTCCCGGTCTTTCCGGGGCTGTGATTAGTATTATACTCATTCCCGTAATGATGTCAAGGGGAATGTTTGCTTTTTGCACAATCCAGACAGTTTAATTATTTAAATATTTGTTACATTTGTCAACTCGAATTATTTTTCTTATTATTTTCTCAACTTTATAAGGTCACTAATAAGGTTACTAACTCAGCACAAATTTTATATTTTTATCGAATTTACATTGTTTTTCTTATTTATGAAATGGTCTGCAAAACCCTCATCCACCAGTTCAAATCTGGTCGTCACCTCCAAAAGATTCCCGGGAACTTCGGTTCCCGGGATTTTTTGTTGCCTTTTTTCTAAAAAAGATGAGAGGAGCCATCAGCCGACAGTTCCCCTCTTCCGTCATTTCGCGTTGCACAATGCCGCCTTGCCCCAAGAGGGGGAAGGCTTTTTTAAAACTTCAGCCGCATCTGGTACCACACCACGCCCCCGTGGGTGGAGCCGGAAACACCCTCGTTCACAAAGCCGAACTTTGCATAGTAGTGCACCAGGGCCTCCTTGCAGGTCAGTACCAGCCCCTTCCGGCCCTGGGCCCGGGCGTCGGCAATGGCTTGCTGCAGCAGCTGCCCGGCGTACCCCTGCCTGCGGCAGGCCGGAATGGTGTTTACCCCAAAGATCATCTGCCAGGCACCATTCTCCCGGTGGAGGGAGGCGTCGGCGTACATCTCATCGGTCAGGTCCGGCCAGTCGGTGCAAAAGCCGTCCACAAAGGCCAGCAGCCTTTCCCCCTCCCACAGCAGCCAAAAATGATCGCCGTACTGCTGCAGCCGCCCGGCAAACTCCTCTGCCGTAGCCGCCTCTGCCGCCGGGAAGCAGGCCGCCTCCACCGCTGCAATGGCCTCCAAGTCCTTTAAGGTCCCCTTGCGGATCTCCATACATATTCTCCCCCTCTTTTTCTTCCGAGTGTACCACAGTTCCTGCCCAAAGGCAAAGGTCCTGCCAGTTTTTCCTTTTTGGGCCATTTGCATCCGCTGCCGCTCCGTGTTACAATGGCTATATTGCATCCAGGAAAGGAGCTGACACGCCATGCCTGCCGAAACCCGCATCACCCTCACGCCGGACACGCCAGTGCGCTACCTGAAAGGGGTAGGCCCCAAGACCGCCGAGCGGTTCGAGAAGCTGGGCATCGTGACGCTGGCCGACCTTCTGTGCCATTATCCCCGTAAATACATCGACTTTACGAAGCCCTACTCCATTGCGGAAGCCCCTGCCGACACGGAATGCGTAGTCAAGGCAGAGGTGTTTGCCAAGCCCGGCGGGCGCATCCTGCCCGGTGGGCGGCGGATGGAGCGGGTCACCGCCGGGGATGACGTGTCCGGGCTGGAGATCACCTGGTTCAACAATCCCTATGCCGCCCAGAAACTGGAGATCGGGCAGGAATACTATTTTCAGGGCATCGTCACCGGCGGGATGCTGCGGCGTCAGATGGTCAACCCGCTGGTGCGCACTGCCGAACAGGTGCAGGCAGCCCCGTTCGAGGCCGTGTACCCCCAGACCGAGGGCCTTTCCAGCAGTGCCATTGCCAAGTGCGTGCGGCAGCTGCTGCCCCATGCCGAGCTTCTGCCCGACCCGCTGCCGGAGGAGATGCGCCGCAAATACCGCCTGCCTTCCAAGGCCGAAGCCGTGCGGGCCATCCACCGCCCTGCCACCGAAGAAGAAGCCTTTGCGGCCCGGCGGCGGCTCATCTATGAAGAGCTTCTGGTGCTGCAGCTGGGCATCGGCCGCATGAAGAACCGCGGCTCCGCCGCCACCGGTGCCCCCATACAGCCCACCGACCCGGAACCCTTCTGGGCCAGCCTGCCCTTCTCTCCCACCGGTGCTCAGCGCCGGGCTGTGGATGAGATCCTGGCCGACATGGCCGGGGAGCACTCCATGAACCGCCTGTTACAAGGTGACGTGGGCAGCGGCAAAACGCTGGTAGCGGCTGCCGCCATCTGGGCCTGCATCCGGGCCGGGTATCAGGCTGCTCTGCTGGCCCCCACTGAGATTCTGGCCGCACAGCACGCCGAGGGTCTGAACCGGATGTTGGCCCCCTTTGGCATGCGGGTGGCCCTGCTCACCGGCGGCATGAAAGCCGCTGCAAAGCGCACCACGCTGGCCGCCATCCGGGGCGACGAAGCGGACCTCATCGTGGGCACCCACGCCATCCTCAGCGAGGGGGTGGAGTTTGCCCGGCTGGGGCTGGCCGTCATCGACGAGCAGCACCGCTTCGGCGTGCGGCAGCGCGGCATGCTGGCCGAAAAGGCCGTGAATCCGCACCTGCTGGTCATGAGCGCCACCCCCATTCCCCGCACACTGGGCCTGCTCCTCTACGGAGACCTGGACATCTCCATTCTGGACGAGCTGCCCCCCGGCCGTACCCCGGTCAAGACCCGGTGCATCACCGGCAAAAAACGGCGGGACCTGTACCATTTCCTCGATCAGGAGATCGACAAGGGGCGGCAGGTCTATCTGGTGTGCCCCGCCATTGAGGACACCCCCGACGGCGGGTTGAACGCGGTCAAGGCCTACTACAAGGACATTGCCAAGGCTCTGCTGCCCGACCGCCGGGTGGGTTTGATGCACGGCAAGCTCAAGCCCAAGGAGAAGGCCGCTGTCATGGAGGATTTCAAGGCCGGGCGGCTGGACGCACTGGTGTCCACCACAGTCATTGAGGTGGGCGTGGACGTGCCCAACGCCAGCGTCATGGTCATCGAGAATGCGGAGCGCTATGGCCTGAGCGCCCTGCACCAGCTGCGCGGCCGGGTGGGCCGTGGTGCCGCCGAGAGCTGGTGCTTTCTGGTCAGCGACAATACCGGCGAAGCGGTGCAGAAGCGGCTGAAGTTCCTCTGCAGCACCACCGATGGCTTTGCCGTGGCCCAGTACGACCTGGAGACCCGCGGCCCCGGCGACTTTTTCGGCAGCCGCCAGCATGGCCTGCCCACATTGCAAATTGCCGACCTGATGAACGACACCCGCACCCTCCACGCCGCCCAGAGCGAAGCACTGGCCATGCTGGCGGAGGACCCGCTGCTGCAGGCCCCGGAGCACGCCCTGCTGGCCGCACAGGTACAGCAGATGTTCGACAAGGCCGGGCCGATGAACTAAAAAAGCGCTGTCACACAAAAACTCGTGCGACAGCGCTTTTTTCACGCTTTTTCACTCCCGACGATCCTTTGCAGAATGCAGGCAGTCAGGGCATCCAGCTTTGTTTCCAGTGCGGGCAGGCGCAGCAGGCGGTAGAGCCGCTGATACACGGCATCCACCGCGTAGCCCGCCACGGCGATCAGCAGCACCGCGCCAGTCAGGTAAGCCAGCGAGGGCAGCAGCGCCCCGCCGAACCGGGGCAGGTCTACCAGTCGCCACAGCAGCGCCCGGGTAAAATCGCTGTCGTGCAGCAGGTATACCCCGAAGGACAGCGGTGCCAGCCGAAAGACCCAGCGCCGCCAGTAATCCGAGCGGATGTGGATATTCTGGAACAGCAGAAACATCGCTGCCGAAGCAATGACCGTAGCCAGTGCCTGATAGCCGTTGACGGCATTTACAAAACCGTTCAGGTGCAAAGCGTTTTCCACCCGCAGCGCCAGCATCCGGTTGAAAAGCCCCGCCGCCGAAGCTGCCAGATATGCCAGCAGACACAGCCCGCTGGGCACAGTCACCCGGTATTTGCGGAAATAGGCGGCAATAAAATACAGGGTATAGAACCAGATAAAGCTATACCCGTTTATTCACAAAAGTTGCATCCGCTGCCCAGTAGAACAGCATGCCCCACACGCTTTGCAGCAGCAGTACCACCAGCAGCAGCGTTTTGTGCTGCCGCCTGTCAAGGCTTTGCACCACCACGTTCAGCACCGGCACCGAGAGATACATCAGAAAATAGGCCGAGGCGAACCAGTAGCCGTTGGAGGTAAGGGGTAAAAGCGCCCGAAGCAGCTTGACCGCCGAAAGCGGAACTGCCCCGGCCTTGACCGCAACGCAGAAGGTAAGCATGGAGTAAAACCACACCTGTGCCCCAATGCGGAACAGCCGCCCGACATGAACAGGCCCCTTGCGCTCTGACAGATAATAGCCGGAAAGCATTACAAAACAGTTGGTGGATACACGCGCCAGAATAAACAGCAGCCAGTAGATCCAGAATGCCGCCGACCCCTGCG
>ERZ773145.3253-NODE-3253-length-10383-cov-2.801704_pt1 | contig 10383 bp, 8 predicted proteins | sample MGYA00580848_ERZ773145 | MGnify/ENA primary metagenome ERZ773145 (study PRJEB29015, sample SAMEA2737858) | human gut metagenome | biome: human gut; feature: human-associated habitat; material: faeces | place: China | collected 2012 ... | reverse complement strand
GATATAGTTAATAAATACTATCTGCCTACACCTAGCGGACTGCCGGGAAATGACGACTGTGGACAATTAAGTTCATGGTATATCTTCAGTGCGATGGGATTCTATCCCATGTGTCCGGCTTCTATTGAATATCAGTTAGGAGTTCCCTGTCTGCCGGGCTTTGTATTGCATTTGCCTCAAAATAGAACATTCACAATTAAAACAAAGAATTTCGGCAAAGGCAATTGTTATGTACGCGCTGTATATCTCAATGGCAAGCCTCACCGTAGTTCTGTCATAACTCATTCAGATATTATTAACGGTGGAGAGATTTTATTCGAATTAACAGATAAGCCTGCATATAATTGGTTTCAATAGGTAATATATAAATAGGAGTTTTGTGGATGAAGTGACTATACTGATTTTAAGTGGCAGTCATTTATTGTCCCGGCTTGATAATCAACCGCAGTACAAACCAAGCGTGATGTGCTGCGGTGCTTATCCATCCATAATGTTTTGCCATAATGCGGAACCGTTCCTTAAGAGAAGCCTTTCGGTTCTGCGTAGTCATTCCTTCATCCAGATAGTCGATGATTGTCAGGTGCGTATTGTGCAGGGTACGCGCCTTTTTCATGATGCGGATACACCAGTCGAAATCGGCGGAGTACCGGTAGCTTAAGTCATAAGGTTCCACCAGCGTATGTCTGGCAAAGAAAGCTTGATGGCAGACTAACATTCCCTGTTTGAAACTCTTCCAGTCCAGCTTTTCGGGCGCTGAAAGCCGGCGCATATGCAGAAAGTGCCTGTCTTTGTCAACAATCGCAGTTTCCCCGTAGATGACGTCGGGGAGAACACTCCCATGAATGCTGTGCACCATTTGCTGCAAAGTATCGTCTTCGTGAAAGCAGTCGCCCGCATTCAGAAAACAGAGATAGTCGCCGCTGGCAAGGGAGATCGCCTTGTTCATGGCATCGTACAATCCTTTGTCCGGTTCGCTGACGACGGTAGTTATCCGTGAACGGTATCTGTCGATGATAGAGAGAGTGCCGTCTTTGGAGGCCCCGTCCACGATGATGTATTCTACGTGGTGGTAAGTCTGCGAGATAACACTTTGGATGGTATCTTCCAGTACTTTCTCGGCATTGTAGGTCACCGTGATAATCGAGAACTTGGGAGTAGGATGGACACTATGCATATTTCCCTGTTATTTTGTTGTAAACGTCCGTGTACTTCTTCGCTATGATACTTTCTGAATAGTTGGCTATGGCCTTGCGGCAGGCTTGTGCGGAGAGTTCCGCATATTCGGGTTCCGTCAGTACCCAATGGATGCCGTTGGCCAGATCTTCGGAAGACTTGCGCTGAGCTACATATCCGTTGTGCAGATGATCGATCATTTCCGGTATGCCTCCGGTGTTGAAACCGACGCAGGGTACACCGCAGGACATTGCTTCCATCACCATATTCGGCAGATTCTCTTCGAGAGAAGGGATGGCGAAGAGGTCTACGGCATTGTATATATCCACCAACTCATGCTCATTCTTAATATAAGGAAGCGGATAGACGCGGAAAGGAATCAGGTCTTGCAACTGCTGCGACTGGTTGCCGAAAACAACCACGCCCAATGAGTCTTTCCATTCCGGATGTTTCTCTGCCAGCAGTTTGCAGGCTTCAATCAGATAGTCGATGCCCTTTCGCTTGTCTGTGATCTTGACAGAACCGAAAAGAATCAGCTTCCCTTCCTGCGGCAGCCTGCATTTTCTGCGGGCTTCCTGCTTATTGTGAGGCTTGAACAGATTCGTGTTGATGGCGTTCGGGATATTGGTAACCGTTTGTCCGGTGAGCAGTCCGCTGACTTTGGCCTTCTCCGCCAGCCAGCGGCTACAGCCTACAAACGTGATGGACGCCTGACTATAAATCTCTTTTTTCTTCCGGAAGATTCGGGTGGATAAGTCCTTCTTGCCTCCTCCTCCGTAGATGTAAGGGCAGTGGTGACATTCCTGTTCGTAATTCTTGCATTCGCGTGCATAATGGCAGATGCCGGTGCAGGGCCACATATCGTGCATGGTCCATACTACAGGTTTGCCGGAAGTCAGAATCTTGCGGATGGTGTTGAGCGACAGCATCCCTTGGTTGATCCAGTGCAGATGGATGACATCTGCCTGCTGAAATTCGGGAAGCGAAGTGATGTCCGTGCCGGTATTGGCGATATCTACGGCGAAGAGATCATTCTTCTTGAAACGGTTGGCTTTCCAGATGACGATGCGTTCCCACATGAATTTCCATACGTGCAGCCAGCTGCCCTTTAGTCCGACGACGCTGATTTGGTCTGTTTGTTTGTCACGTACCAACATTTTCGCCTTGATGCCGTTGTTCTTAAGCGATTCCATCAGTCGTCCGGCAGCGACAGCCGCACCACCTATTCGTTCGGAAGTATTGATGATTAGTACCCTCATGCTTTCAAAATGTTTGCACAAAAGTAGTGGTTTTCAGTGAAAATCCGTACAAAGTCACATATTATTTGTACTTTTGCCACACTTATTAATAAGGAGATATTGAACATGAAAAAGGTTGTGTTTTTAGGATTAGGGTATATCGGCCTTCCTACGGCAGCCGTTGCTGCCGCTCACGGTTTCGAAGTCATAGGAGTAGATGTCAATCCTTCTGTGGTGGAAACGATCAACCAGGGAAAGATACATATTGTAGAACCTGAACTGGGTCAGGTAGTCAGGGACGTAGTGCAGAGTGGAAAGTTACGGGCAGTATGCAAGCCGGAAGCGGCGGATGCTTTCTTTATCGTAGTGCCTACCCCATTCAAGCAGAACCATCGGGCGGACATCACCTATGTGGAAGCGGCCACCCGTTCCGTGATCCCTTATCTGCAGGAGGGTAACCTGTTTGTCATCGAATCCACTTCTCCGGTATATACCACCGAACGTATGGCGGAAGTGATCTACAAAGAACGTCCCGAACTGAAAGGGAAGATACATATCGCTTATTGTCCCGAACGCGTATTGCCGGGAAATACATTATACGAACTGGTGCACAACGACCGCGTGATAGGCGGCATCGATCCGGCATCCACCGCAAAAGCCATTGAGTTTTATTCCGCTTTCGTACAAGGCAAACTGCACGGCACCAATGCCCGCACGGCAGAGATGTGCAAACTGACGGAGAACTCCTCCCGCGACTCACAGATTGCCTTTGCCAACGAACTCTCCATGATCTGCGACAAAGCCGGAATCAATGTATGGGAACTGATCGAACTTGCCAACAAGCATCCGCGTGTGAATATCCTTCAACCGGGCTGCGGAGTAGGCGGTCACTGCATTGCGGTAGACCCTTGGTTCATCGTATCCGACTATCCGGAACAGGCGCAGCTCATCAAGCGTGCCCGTGAAACGAACGATTACAAAGCGGACTGGTGTGCGAACAAAGTATTAGAAACCTGCCAGAAGTTTGTAGAACAGAACGAGCGCGAACCGGTCGTTGCCTGCATGGGACTGGCTTTCAAACCGAATATCGATGACTTACGGGAATCTCCTGCCAAATATATCGCCTCCCGCATCATCTCCGAATCGAGAGCGGACGTGCTGATTATCGAACCTAATATAAGCACTCATAAGAGCTTCCATCTGACAGACTATCGGGAAGCATACGAGAAAGCGGATATTATCGTCTGGCTGGTTCGCCACGATGTCTTCCTTGCATTGCCCAGGGAGGAAGGAAAGATAGAACTGGACTTCTGCGGCGTGAGACGATAAAAATGTAGTTTAATTGCGAAGAGGTTATATAGACTCTATAAATAAAGCAGATGAAAAAGATATTGCTCGTTTTCGGTACCCGTCCCGAAGCGATAAAGATGGCTCCGCTTGTAAAGGCGCTCCAGAAAGATACGGAACATTTTGAGACACGTGTCTGCGTTACGGCACAGCATCGGCAGATGTTGGATCAGGTATTGGAGGTGTTCGGCATCACTCCCGAATATGACCTGAATATCATGGCTCCCAATCAGGACTTGTATGACATTACCGCTAAGGTACTCCTTGGACTGCGCGAAGTGCTGAAGGACTTCCGTCCCGACACCGTATTGGTGCATGGAGATACGACTACCTCGATGGCGGCATCCCTTGCGGCATTCTATATGCAGATACCTGTGGGGCACGTGGAAGCCGGGTTGCGTACCTATAATATGTTGTCTCCCTGGCCGGAAGAAATGAACCGTCAGGTGACAGACCGTATCTGCACTTACTACTTTGCACCGACGGAACAGTCAAGGGCAAATCTGCTGCAAGAGAATATAGATGCGAAGAAAATCTTTATTACCGGAAATACGGTGATCGATGCCCTGCTGATGGCGGTCGATATCATTTCCACCACCGCCGGTGTGAAAGAAAAGATGGCGAAGGAACTTCAGGAGAAAGGCTACACGGTAGGTGATCGTGAGTATATCCTCGTCACCGGACATCGTCGCGAGAACTTCGGAGATGGTTTCCTGCATATCTGCAAAGCGATCAAAGAACTGGCGGCTCTTCACCCGGAAATGGACATTGTCTATCCCGTTCATCTGAATCCTAATGTGCAGAAGCCAGTGTATGATCTGCTTTCCGGTCTGAGCAATGTCTATCTGATCTCTCCTCTGGATTACCTGCCCTTCATCTATGCCATGCAACATTCTACTCTGCTGCTGACGGATAGCGGCGGTGTGCAGGAAGAAGCCCCTTCATTGGGCAAACCCGTGCTGGTGATGCGGGATACGACCGAGCGTCCGGAAGCTGTTGAGGCGGGGACGGGGAAGCTGGTCGGCACGAATGCGGGGGCAATTGTCAGTAATGTCACTGCCCCGCTCCTTGATAAAGAAATGTATAAGCGGATGTCCGAAACGCATAACCCTTACGGTGACGGACAGGCTTGCGAAAGAATCATAGCTGCGCTCAGATATTAATTTTAAATAGTCAGGTATTACACTTGATATGACAGCTCTTAAGATCTGAAGAGTTGGATCATACTTCACATATACATATCTACTGTTGTTACTTTTTTAATTTACCTCTTTCGCTTTCTCTTTGAAGTACCTTATTCATTAGTATTTCAGCAGAAAGGTGAAGGAGGTGCAATTCGTTAAAAAGAAAATCTACCGATAAATTTTCTTTTGACTGATATGTGGCCTTTATTGATCGTTTTATATACCTTCGAATTTAACATTACAGACTATATTTGCACACAACATACAAACCTCCTTAATTCTATTATTATGAACTATTCGTTTACTGTCATAACACTCGGTTTATTAAGCAGTTCCTTGCTTCTTTCTGTCGTTCTATATTTGCGCAATGTCAAATATAAAAAAGAACTCAAAGTGCAATCTGAAGAAATTCTACGATTGGATATGGAATATCGAAAGCTATATTCCAATCTATTCCTCCAGTCATGTTCCAGTCAAAACAAGAAGAATGAAATGGAGATAAAAGAGCTACTGCGCCGTAAACCATTCGTGGAGAATGATTGGATTAAAATAGAAGAATTTATTAATAATACCCAAAATCAATTCGTCCATCGACTTGCATACAATTTTCCAAAACTGACGCAAGAAGATATCCACGTAATCTTACTCATGCGCCTAAATCTCACAAATAATGAAATAGCAAACTTTTTTAATATCCAGCCGCTCTCTCTAAATACTAAGAGATATCGTTTGAAAAAGAAAATGGAACTTGATAAAGATCTGCTTATTGGAGAATATATAAATAAATTATTTACTCAAGAGTTGGAATCCGCCTGAAGCTTGTCTATAGAAGATAGACAAGTGACTGTCTATAACATTTGTAAATACATCTGCAATAAAAATATGATGAAAGACATAATTATCTATAATATATACATTGCTTGGGTGATTGCATTATGTTCATCCTGCAATAGCCCTTTATCGCAAGCTTTAGATGAGGCGGGTAATAACAGGAGTGAGCTGGAAGCTGTGTTAGAACATTACAAAAATGATGAATTAAAATTGCAAGCCGCCCGTTTTCTCATTGAGAATATGGACGCACATTACAGTAGCCAAAGCGAAGCAATCGACACATTTTATAATAATATAGATAGCATATTTACCAAGTATAAGTGGGAAAGTGACGGATTTTATAATTATGCTTACGATTCTATTCTAATCAAAATGAGCAGCATAAAAGCTGTAGAAACCAAACGCGTGGACATTGAAAATATAAAATCAGACTATCTGATTGCTCATATTGATAGTGCTTTCAAAGTCTGGAATCAAATATGGGCAGGTGAATACAGCTTCGAGCACTTCTGCAACTATGTTCTTCCCTATCGTGTAGGACAGGAGCCTGTCAGTGACTGGCGCAAAGCATATATGGAACAATATCTGCCCAGAGTACAACATTTACAAAACAGCCAATTCAATTACCACTATAAATATGGATCGTATTCAGCTATTAATCAATGGTTTCATACGGCTGTTTACTACCCGAAAGAAAGTATGCCTGAATTTCCGTTAAATCTTCTTTTGAAAGTACGAGTAGGAAATTGTGACTCATATGCTAGCCGCAATGTTGCGCAAATGCGCGCTATAGGTCTACCGGCAGCCAAAGATTTTACACCTCAGTGGGGAAACCGTTCAATGGGGCATTCATGGGCTGTACTATTACCAGAAGATGACTTAGCCTTTCCTTTTGGACAAAATGAGCGATTGGGAGACCACTTTTTCGCTCGTCCTGAACATAAACTACCCAAAGTTTTCAGGCAAACATTTAAGAAACAACCGGAAATGTATGATATAGCTTATAGTGATGAAAAAAGACCGGAACTATTTCAATCACCTTGCCTTATGGATGTTACCTCTTCTTATATTAAAACTTCAGATGTTGACGTTTCGCTATTCTCCAATCCGGTTGTGGACAATAGGGAATGGATATATTTGGCTGTGTTCAATAACCAAAATTGGTCTATAGTGCATTACAGCAGACGGAAAGGGGAAAAAGCACACTTTATGCAAATGGGACGCGGAATCGTATATCTACCAGTTTGTTATGCCAGCAACGAACAAATAGTTCCCGCAGGATATCCGTTCATTTTAAACACGGATGGTACAACGCATATTCTACGAGCAGACACCACACAATTAAAACGAATACGTCTCACACGAAAATATACTTTCTCCGATTGGTTGAAAACGCTCTGCAAACGTACATGGGGTGGTAAGTTCCAAGTTGCCGATAAGGAAGATTTTAGCGATTCGTTGACTATAGCAACGATTGACAGCATTACCGAAAGCCGTTTTCATTCCTTATCTACTAATTATACAGGAAAATATCGTTATTTCCGTTATCTTTCCCCTAATGGCTCCCATGGAAATATGGCTGAAGTAGAGATGTACGATTCCGTTGGTGTCCGGGCACCTGTGAAGAATATGTTTGGTGCACGGTACGCTACAAGAGATGGTAATCTTGAAAGGATGTTTGACGGGGACGTACTAACTTGCTACAATAGGGATGCGGCTGATGATGGATGGGCAGCAGTAGAATTTGAGCAACCGGTACATTTGTCAAACATAAGGTTCTTGCCACGTAATGATGATAACTTTATACGTGAGGGAGAAAACTATCAATTGTTCTATTGGGATGGAAATGAATGGTCACTAATAAAAGAAATGGAAGGTAATCGAGATGGAGTATTGCATTTCGATAACGTTCCTGATAATGCTTTATTGCTATTACACAACACTACTAAGGGAAAAGAAGAGCGAATATTTACTTATGAAAATAAAAAGCAAGTATGGTGGTAAGTAATAAAACGTACGTAGTTGATACAATGATAATGCTTATCCTATTTACATTCATTTGTATAGGTACAATCTTTGCCACCTCCGATAGATTTGTAGATTCACAAATTATGCCGAAATGGCTCGCGATGTCGCTAGGAATAATTCTTCTAGCCAACTATTTAATAATTCGATTCCTTTTCTTCTCACATCTAAAAGGTACATACAAAAACAAAAAAGCAATTTATATTATAGGCACTATTGTTATCGTAACTTTTGCACAAGCACTTTATGGAATATTTCAATTTTTCAATCTTCTTCCTCCTACAACTGCTTTCCGAGTAACTGGAAGTTTCGACAATCCGGCAGGTTTCGCTGCATCATTGTGCGCTGCTCTTCCTTTTTATATATGGGGGATTACAAAATCGCGAAGTATTTTGCGCTTGACGCTAATCGTTATCACATTCTCAACAATACTAGCAATTATATTTTCAGAATCACGTTCAGGAATCCTAAGTGTATTAGTAATAGCTTTTTGCTGGAGCATTCGAAGAATTAAAACCACATTGGGAAGAAAAATAATTTTATTAAGTCTCATATGTTTAGTAGTTATAACCGGGCTTTATTACATAAAAAAAGACTCCGCTGATGGACGTTTACTAATCTGGAGATGTGCAATGCCAATGCTGCAACAAAACTGGTTAACTGGCTATGGAACTGGTGGTTTCGAGGCCCATTATATGGATTATCAGGCAGATTATTTTGAAAAACATCCAGCAGATTCTTATAGCATATTAGCGGATAATGTACAATATCCATTTTGTGAATATTTGCGTATAATTATTGATTATGGCATTATCGGTATCCTATTGCTGTTAGGATGGCTGTCATACTTACTTTTTTGCTATTTCAAATATCCATCAGAAATGAATGAAACAAGTTTGCTCTGTTGGATAGCAGTATGTACCTTCTCGTGTTTTTCTTATCCATTAATGTATCCATTTGTATGGCTAATGTTGATATATAGCACATATATATTAATACGGAAACACATAAAAAGCATAATAAGGCGCTTCCCATATATTTGCTTAAAAGGAGTTGCTGTATCCTGCATCTTATTCTCTATATATGCAGGTTATAAAGTGTATATCAGAATGCAAGCTGAAATGCAATGGGCACATATTACCAATCTTTCTCTTATGGGAAAAACTAAAGAAGTATTACCAAAATATGAAAAATTAATGAAGTCTTTAGGAAACGATCGTTATTTTCTTTACAACTATAGTGCTGAACTTTTCCAAGCAGAACGTTATCAAGAAAGTTTGATAGTCGCAATGAAATGTCAGACACTATGGACTAATTATGAATTAAAAATTTTATTTGGGGATATCTATAAAAAACTTAAAATGCATAAGAAAGCTGAATATTCCTACTTGCAAGCATCTGTGATGTGTCCTTGTCGTTTTTACCCACTAAATTTATTATATGACTTATATAAAGAAACTGGGAATGAACAGAAAGCGTTAGTGGTCGCTACAAAGATAGTAAACAAACCGATTAAAGTGAAATCTCCAGTTATTACACAAATCAAATATAAAATGAAGCAAGCTGTACTGAATTCTGAGGTACTAGGCAAATATTAAGAAAACATTGTTGAATTAAAAACTATATTTACTTTATCTACTTCGTCATTTAAATCTGATATTTCAGCTCTTTTATTAATTCCTTTTTCCTTTATTTCATTCATAGTTGTTGTAAGCCTTCTAAGTCTCTTTATAAAGTTCTTCGAAACATACATAGCTCCTATACCACTTAAAGCTAATCCTAAAATTAAAGTAAAAATTAAAATCGGTAAGGAGTTTTCAGTAAATTCCTGAAACATCTCATTTTCTCTAATTATTTGTATCGTATATTGAGAATTTCCTATCTCTATTGGTCCTGTTATTACCATATATATCTCAAAATCAAAAATCTTAGATCCCATTATAATATCTTGATTTACATAGTCAAATTTAATTTCTTCCCATATTTCAGATGGGGATTCATAATATATTTTATCTGTTGAGTAAATCCTAATATATTCATCATCATCAACCTTAGTTAACTGTTGTAAATATTCATAAAACCCATTTTCAGATATTTCTATGTTTATATCCTTAGATAAGCTGCTTATCTCTTTATATTTAGCTTCTAATAAATCTTTTTCATACTCATCTGTAAATATCCAAAATGTAATTAATTGACCAATTGTATATATAATCAAAATTAAACTTATTATAAAAAAGGAACTTTTCATAATTTCTAAAAATACAGGTAATTTTTTAGTTCTCATTACTAACCCCTCATAATATAACCAACTGATCTAACTGTCTGTATATATTCTTCTTTATTTTCATTATTTAATTTTGTTCTTAAATATCTTACATATACATCTGTGACATTAGTTTCCGGTTCATACCCATAGCCCCATATTTTTTCTAAAAGCTCTTCTCTAGTAACTACCTTATCCTTATTATCTACTAATATCATTAATAGTTCATATTCTTTATTAGTTAAACTTATTTCATTACCATTCCTTTTAACACTTCTTGAGCTTTTATTAATTACAATATCCTTAAACTTTACTATAG
>ERZ773145.3250-NODE-3250-length-10393-cov-3.166667_pt1 | contig 10393 bp, 9 predicted proteins | sample MGYA00580848_ERZ773145 | MGnify/ENA primary metagenome ERZ773145 (study PRJEB29015, sample SAMEA2737858) | human gut metagenome | biome: human gut; feature: human-associated habitat; material: faeces | place: China | collected 2012 ... | reverse complement strand
GGCCCCGGGGAGAGCCACGAGGCCATGCGGATCACCATCACCGCCCGGGACCTCTCCGGCAACATCGGCCGGGCCTCCGTGGATGTGGAGCCCTACGGCGGGATGATTATGTCCACGTGGTTTGACCGCCCGCTCTCCATCGCCGGGCGCGCGCTCGTGCGGGAGGACGGCAGGCTGGTCACCCGGCTGATCGACCTTGACCGCGACGCGGCGCTGATTCCGAACATGCCGATCCACTTCAACCGCGACATCAACAGCGGCTACAGCTACAACCCGCAGACGGACATGCTCCCGCTCTTCGGCGGCAAGGACGCGAAGGGCGCGCTGGCCGCCGAAATCGCCGCGAAGGCCGGCGCAAAGGAAGAAGACGTCGTGGCCTGCGACCTGTTCCTCTACAACCGCACCCCTGCGAGCGTCTGGGGCGCGAACGAGGAATTCTTCTCCTGCCCGCGCATCGACGATCTGGAGTGCGCGTATACCTCCCTCGCCGCGTTCATCGCCGCCCCGGCGGCCGGCCATGTGAATGTCTGCGCGGTGTTTGACAACGAGGAGGTCGGCAGTCTCTCCAAACAGGGCGCGGATTCCACGCTGTTGGGCGACGTGCTGACGCGCGCGCTCTGCGCCCTCGGCCTGTCGGATGCGCAGGTTCGCGCGGCGCTGGCCGCCAGCTTCATGGTTTCGGCGGATAACGCGCACGCCGTCCACCCCAACCACCCGGAGAAATACGACGACCTGAACCGCACGGTTATGAACGGCGGCGTGGTCATCAAGCACAACGCCAACCAGAAATACACCACCGACGCGGTTTCCGACGCGATTTTTTCGGAAATCTGCGCCAAGGCGGGCGTGCCGGTTCAGCACTTCGCCAACCGCTCGGATATCCCCGGCGGCTCGACGCTCGGCAACCTCTCCAACGCGCACGTATCCATGAACACCGTGGATATCGGCCTGGCTCAGCTTGCGATGCACGCCAGCTATGAGACGGCGGGCTGCGCCGATGTGGATTACATGATCCGCGCGCTCCGCCAGTTCTACAAGACGGATATCATCACCTCGGCCGACGGCGAATATCAGCTCGTCTGATCCTTCTCCTCCCAGCAGCGGCGCTCCATCTCCTCCGCATGCGCGGAGATGCGACACAGCGCGACGGCCAGAAGGACGATTGCGGCAAACCCCAGACAGAGGACAAAAGCAAGCAGCATATTTTCACCCCCGCTTCATTCTATCCAATCGCGCGCCGCCTTATTTCCGGGCGGCGTGTTTTTTATCCTGACAGCTCCTTCAGTCTTTTTCCTCATTTTTGGCAGATTCGCTTTTGTAAAATTCAATTTTGAGCGCTTACCTTCTTGATTTTTCCATTTCATGCATGTATAATGTGTTCATCTTTGCATAACGCACCAAGGAGGCGCCGCAATGAACCGCGATGAACTGGAAAAACGAAATGTGGGGGAAAACCTCGACGCCCTGATGAATCTTGATCCGCGGGGCTACGGCGTCTGCCGCATCCTCTACGCCGGGAGCCGCAAGGCGACGGGCGAACCGCTGACCATGCACGCCGCGCAGACGCTCGTAGACGCGGTTAAGCCCGGCGATCTGGTCTATATCCTGACGGGCTTTGTGCTCCTGCCGCATAAGGTGCCGGAGATGGACGGCATGGTTTCCTCCATGCTGCTCGCCCGCGCGCTCGTGCTGGCCTTCGGCGCAAAGCCGATCATCGTCTGCCCGGAAGACAGCGTGCAGGCCGTCAAAAACTGTGCCGCCATCGTCGGGCTGCACATCTATGAGGATATCGCCGACGTGCTCGAGCTGCCCATGAGCATGGGCGTTCAGCGGTTCACCAAAGACGTCAGCCGCGCCGGGGACGAGGCCGATGCGCTACTCGCGCAGGGCATGCCCGCCGCATCGAAGCGCCGGGGGCAAACGACGTCGGCGTTTACCACAACGCGGGCGGGCTGGACGTCTCCGCGCTGGAAGCCAAGAGCGTCGCGCTTTGGGAGAAGCTGCGCGCGCTGGGCGTGCCGAGCGTGGCCATCGGCGACCTGGGCAACGAAATCGGCATGGGCAAAATCGCCGATCACATCCGCTCCTTCGTGCCCTTCACCGCGCACGGCGAGTGCAGCTGCGGCTGCAAGGGCGGTATTCTGGCCGCGTCCACGGCGGACAGCATCATCACCGCGACCTGCTCCGACTGGGGCTGTTACGGCCTGATGGCCGCGCTGGCGTACCTGCTACGCAACATCGACATTCTGCACACCGAGGAGATGGAGGCCGAGGTCATGCGCACCGCCGCCCGCAGCGGCATGATCGACATGACCGGCTCGCTGCTGCCCGGCATCGACGGCTTCAACCTGAAGATGAACGTCTCCATCCTCAGCCTGATGCGCCAGTGCACCGATTACGCGCTCCGCTATTCGCACAATTCCGACCGCTGGTTCGGGCCGGTTTTGGCCAAGCACTTTTTTGAGTAAGGATGTGATATGATGGAACTGCGCCCCGTCGGCGTCGGCGGCGTTCTGGCCGTGCTCGGCAACGCCATCCGTTCGGAAACCGGCGCTCAGGTTGCCGCGCTCAGGGAAGCGGTTGAGCACGCGCACATCTGCGGTCTGGAGGAAACCGTCCCCGCCTACGCCTCGCTGCTCGTCAAATACGATCCGTTTCTGACCGATTACGACGCGCTCTGCGGCACGCTGCGCGCGCTGGAGCGGCAGATTTCCGCCTCAGCGGTAACGGAGGGTAAAATCGTCGAAATCCCCGTCTGCTACGGCGGGGCTTACGGCGAGGATCTGCCCTTCGTCGCCCGGCACGCGGGCATGACCGAGCAGGAGGTCGTCGCCCTGCACAGCGGCCAGCCCTATCGCATCTATATGCTCGGCTTTCTGCCGGGCTTTCCGTATCTGGGCGGGCTGGACGAGCGGCTGCATACCCCGCGCCTTTCCACCCCGCGCACGCGCATCCCGGCGGGCAGCGTGGGCATCGGCGGCAAGCAGACCGGCGTTTATCCGATGGAATCCCCCGGCGGCTGGCAGTTGATTGGGCGCACGCCGCTGACGCTCTTTTCACCGTCTCAACCCCGGCGAGCCGCTGCCCTATGCGGCGGGCGACCGCATCCGCTTCGTCCCCATCGACGAAGGCGAGTTTGAACGCATCCAGAAACGCGAGGAGGCGAAACGCCATGGCGCTTAACATCGTTTCGCCCGGGCCGCTGACCACCGTTCAGGACTTTGGCCGCCACGGCCATCAGGCGGAGGGCTATCCCGAGTGCGGCGCATGCGATAAATACGCGCTGGCGCTGGCGAATCTGCTCTGCGGCAACGGCGACTGTCCGCATGTCGCGGGGCTTGAGTATACGCTTTGCGGGCCGACCGTCCGCGCGGCGGATTATACGCTCGTCGCGCTGACCGGCGGCACGGTTTTGCCGACCGTCAACGGGAAGCGCGTTCCCATGTTCGAGCCGCTGCTGCTCGCCCCCGGGGACACGCTGGAAATCGGCATGCTTTCTTCCGGTCTGCGCGGCTATCTGGCCGTGTTCGGCGGGTTTGACATCCGCCCCGTCCTCGGCAGCCGCTCGACCGATCTCAAATGCCATATCGGCGGGCTGAGCGGCCGCGCGCTCAAGGCGGGCGACGTTCTGCCCGTTCTGCGCGCGTTTGAACTGCCGCAGGAGCGGTATAAGCTGCTGAAAAAGCGTCTGGAGGCCGTCGTGCTGGAAGATTGGGCGCTGGCCACGCTGAGCCCGCACGGCTTCATCGGCGCGCAGAAATTCCCGCTGCTTCGCGTCGTGCTCGGCCCGCAGGACGACGCCTTCACTGAAAAGGGTCTTTTTGATTTCAAATCCGCGCTCTACACCGTCACGCAGGATTCCAACCGCATGGCCGCCAAGCTCAGCGGCGCGCCGATCGAGGCCAAGGCGGGTGTGGACATCCTCTCGGACGGCATTGTCGAGGGTTCGGTGCAGGTTTCCGCCAACGGCCAGCCGATTGTGATGCTCGCCGACCACCAGAGCACCGGCGGCTATGCCAAAATCGCGACGGTGATCCCCTGCGACATCCCGGCGCTGGCGCAGGTTCGCCCCGGCCAGCTCGTCGGCTTCCGCGTCGTGAGCGTGGAGGAGGGTGCGGAGGCCTGCCGGAAGGAAAAAGAAAAATGGACGTATCTCAAGGAGGCGATCGACCATGACTGATTACGCATCCGCCCGCCCGAAGGACGTTCGCGCCCTCATCCGGGCGGGGCAGATCACCTCGCCGACCACGGGCATGTGCGACGGCTACGCGCAGGGCAACCTCGTCGTTCTCCCCAGGGAACTGGCGTGGGATTTTCTGCTGTTCTGCCAGCGCAACCCGAAATCCTGCCCGCTGCTCGAGGTGGCGGACGCGGGCAGCCGCACCTTCCCCGTCTTCGGCGAGGGCAGCGACATTGCGCGCGATATTCCGAAATACCGCGTCTATGAAGACGGCGTGATGACGGGCGAGTATACCGACGTATCGCGTTTTTTTGACGATCCGAGCCGTCAGCTCGTCAGCTTCCTGATCGGGTGCAGCTTTTCGTTTGAGAGCGCGCTGCTCGAAGCGGGCATTCCCGTCCGCCAGATTGAGGAGGGCGTGAATGTGCCGATGTATAACACGAACATCCCCTGCGCGCCCGCAGGCGTGTTCTCCGGCAACATGGTCGTCAGCATGCGCCCGATTCCGCATGCGCTCGTGCCCGCCGCCGTCGCCATCACGGCGCAGATGCCGCGCGTCCACGGCATGCCGGTTCAAATCGGTTTTCCGGAGGCCATCGGCATTCGCGATCTCGCGCACCCGGATTACGGCGACGCGGTGACCACCCGTGAGGGCGAGGTGCCGGTCTTTTGGCCCTGCGGCGTAACCCCGCAGGCCGTCGTCATGCACTCCAAACCGCCGTTCGTCATCACCCACGCGCCGGGACACATGTTCATCACGGATATCAAAAACGCCGTCTTGAAGCTGTAAGGAGGAATCCCCATGATTTCTGTCGATTTAAACTGCGACCTTGGCGAGAGCTTCGGCGCGTATACCATCGGGATGGACGAAGCCGTGATCCCGCTGATTACCTCCGCAAACGTCGCCTGCGGCTATCACGCGGGCGATCCGCTCGTGATGGCGAAGACCGTCGCGCGCTGCCGCGAGGCGGGCGTGCATGTCGGCGCGCACCCCGGCTTCCCCGATTTGATGGGCTTTGGCCGCCGCAGCATGAACGTTTCCCCGGCCGAGGCGAAGGCCTATATCCAGTATCAGCTCGGCGCGCTGGCTGCCTTCTGCCGCGCCGCCGGTGTGCCGCTTCGCCACGTTAAGCCGCACGGCGCGCTCTACAACATGGCGGCGAAGGATGAAAAGCTGGCGCGCGCCGTCGTCGAGGGCATCTGCGAGGTGGATGACCGCCTCATCCTTCTCGCGCTCAGCGGCAGCGAAATGCTGCTCGCCGCCGAAAAGGCCGGTCTGCGCGCCGCCAGCGAGGTCTTTGCCGACCGCGGCTATCAGCCCGACGGCACGCTCGTCCCCCGCAGCCAGCCCGGCGCGATGATTACCGATGAAACGCTGGCCATCGAGCGCGTCGTGCGCATGGTCACCGAAGGCGTCGTCACCGCTATCGACGGCACGGATATCCCCCTCCGCGCGGATTCCATCTGCGTCCATGGCGACGGCGAAAAGGCGCTGCTCTTCGTCCGAAAGATTCGCGCCGCGCTGGAAGCAAAGGGCGTCGCGCTGAGGGCGCTGTAAGCTCTCCCTGTTTTTTCCCCTTCTCATCTTCGAAGAAACAGTTGCAGAACGGCTTTTTCTGTTGTACAATGAAATCGTAGCTCAACCGCTTTTCAGGAGGTGAGGACAATGGCTACCAAGAGTTTTTTGAAAAACATCTCCCTTCGCGACGAAAAACAGTGCAAGGCGTTTATTCGCGCGTTGGAGAATTCCGAAAATCAGTCTGCGACAGACAAGCATAGCAAGCGCCCCGTTCACACCATGTCCTCCACGCAAATCCAAAAGATTTTCGGCACATCCGATACGCAATAATGTCAAGGCGGCGTTCATCATGCGCCGCCTTCAGACTGTAGACAAAAAGCTATTCTCCCCCGAAGGGGGGAGAATAGCCCTTTCCGCAAATGAAAGAATAGCTGAATTTCTTGATTTTGCTATTCAAGCCAAGTTTGCTTATGTCAACAAGCTGCAAGGCGGCGTTTATCATGCGCCACCTTGTTTGCAGAGGGAGAAAACGACATGGCTGAAATCACGGGCTTTTGGCAGAGCAATCTGCGCGATCTGCTTGCCGAGCTGGGCGAAGAACGCACAAGCGAGATTCTATCCGCATTTGAATGTCCGCTGAACCCTGACGTACAAAGTTTTCTGCGCGAAAAAGCCATTCTTTTTTCAAGGCACGGCTATGCGTCCACTTATCTCGTGTTCGCCAGCTATCAGGGCAGTGTCGTCTTAGTCGGCTATTATGCATTGGCCATGAAAGCCGTCGTCATCAAAGGCAGTCTGCTTTCTTCCCAATGGCGCGGTCGTCTGCGCCGCTTCGCCTTTTATGATTCGGATCTCAAGCAGTTCACCCTTTCGCTTCCGCTGATTGGCCAGCTCGGCAAAAATTACGCTCACCACTACGACCGGCTGATCTCCGGCGACGATCTGCTTGGCATCGCCTGTGAAACCGTTCGCGAAATACAACTGATGTCCAGCGGCAAAATGGTTTATCTGGAATGTGAAGACGTCCTGCCACTCACTTCCTTTTACGAGCGAAACGGCTTTTTCCGATTCGCAAACCGCAATCTGGACGGCGACGAGCGTGATCTTTCTCAAACGCCATATCTCGTTCAAATGATTAAATACTTTAAGGATGCATAAACGCACGCACCCCCCGCAGCCGGTTTTTTCCGTTTCTGCGGGGGTGTGTGATTATTTTTTGCGCCTATTCTTTTATGCGCCGCTTCACAAACGCCTTTCCGTCAAACGCCCAAATTTCCTCAAACCCGCAGGCCTCAAGCAGCCTTTGCGCGTCGTCGAATGCGCAATCCACGGTCGCCGCGTGGTGCGAATCGGAGGAGATCGTCACGCGGGCGTTTCGCCGTCTGAGCTGCTCCAATATCCATCGGGAAGGGTATGGCGTCGTCCGCCAGCCGCGGCTGATGGCTCCGGTGTTGACCTCAAAGACCTTGCCAGCCGAAACAAGCGCATCCATCGCGTTCAGCGCGGCGGCTCGATAGCGCGGGCTGGTTTCGTCAAAGAAGCGTTCCTTCTCGTCGAACTTGGTCAGCAGGTCGAAGTGACCGACTACCTGTGCGCGAGGCGCGTCGGCAACGCGCCTGAGCTGGGCGAAGTAACATTCCGCCGCCGCGTCGCTGTCGCCGTCAAAAGCCTCCGCCAAAAAGCGGCGCGTCGTCTCCGGGCTGTCGTCCACGGTGGGATAGGCCGCCGGATTGCCGCCGACGGGCAGAAAGTGCGCCGAGCCGATGGCATAGTCAAACGGTTCGAGCCATTTTTCGTCGCTGAGCACGTCCCATTCCACGCCCGCATACACGGCAATCCGCCCGGCATACGCCGCCTTGAGCCGCCGCATTTCAGCCAAAAACGGCGCGACGTTCTCCGCCTTCGCCGCCCAGCCGTTCGCAAACGGAAGCGGGCTGTGGATGCTGATCCCCGCCGAATCCATGCCCGCCGCCAGACAGGCGCGGATCATCTCCTCCGGCGTGTTTTTCCCGTCGCAAAAGACGCTGTGCGCGTGGAGATTCTGCATCTCTTTCCCGCCTTCCTTCTCTCTCTCTTCTTCAAAGGGGGAGCGCCCTGCCGCGACCCAAACGCGGTCAATACCACATCCAGTTTTTGAACCAGTTCATCCGCGCCAGCCACTCGCGGGAGACCTCCAGCCCCGACGCATAGGGATAAAACGCGATGAACAGCGCCACGGCAGCCACGGCGAGCACGGCCGTCAGCGCATGGCTGAGCGCCCTGTTTCGGCGCTCCAGATAGCGCAGCCCCTGCGCCGTCGCCAGGATGATGAACGGCACGCTGGCAAAGTAGTGATAGATGAACGTCAGCCGGCTGACCAGCACCCACGGCAGATACGCCGACAGGAAGCCCACCGCGATGATCGGCAGCGCGCGGTCGTATTCGTCGTCGCGCCCGCGCGTGACGCGCAGCATCGGCAGCGCGTTGCGATAGACACTGTACCCCAGCACGAAGAGGATGGCGACAAGCCCCGTCCACCATACGGCCGGATTGCCGAACGCCATGATCGTGCTCGCCTTGCCCATCGCCGGGAACGCCGCGCTGTAATACCACATCGGCTTGACGATCAGCGGCCATTCATACCACGGCGAGGAGAAATAATGCGTCGCGACGAGGTTCTTGTGGTATTCGAACATCGTCACCTGCGCGTTCCAGATGCGCTCAAGCGTCTTGAGGTTCAGCTTCACCTCGCCGTAAGCGCTCAGATACGGAATGTAGCTCAGGCAGTAAATCACAATCGGCACGATCACGAAAAACACCACGCAGGCCGCGAGCGTCGCCGCGCCCTTTGGGGCAAAGCCGTCCGCCGCGCGCGCGAACGCCGGGTCTTCGTCCCGATGGCGCTTGGCGTAGACGCTCTGCTTATACAGCGTGATGAACCGCGAGAAGAACAGCACCGCCAGCCCGACCGCGCCGTAACAGCCGATCCACTTGCTGGCAATCGCCAGCCCCATGAACACGCCGGAAGCGAACAGCGGCACGAGCGTCCTCCACAATTTCTGGTGATAAAAGCTCATCTGCATCCAGCGCGCCATGAACAGGAACATCACCATCATAAACAGCACCGGAAAGGAATCAATCGTCGCGATGCGCGTCTGCGTGAAGTGCATGCAGTCCGCCGTCAGCAGCAGCGCGCTGAGCGCCGCCCACCGCGTCCGCTTGATGAGCTGCATCGCCAGCAGGTAGATCGCCGGAATCATCAGGATGCCCGTCAGCGTGCCCGCAAAGCGCCACGCGAGCGGCGTCATGCCCATCAGGTCGATGCACCAGCTCATAAACACCTTGCCCAGCGGCGGGTGCGTCGTCTCATAGGTGTGCAGGCTGTGCGCGTGCTCGTAGCCCGTGCGCGCGTGATAGATTTCGTCGAAGTACATGCTGTTTTCGTAGGTCGGCTTCTCCGGCACGGTGTCCTGTTCGTCGATCAGCACATTCGGGTCGGCCGCGCGCCCTTCGACCGCGCCGCTCGCCGAGATGGCCTGCACAGGGATCACCCGCCCGTTTCCATCGACCGCCGCAACCTCCCAGAGCGCCGAGCCCGCGCCGTCAAACGTCAGGCGGACATAGCGCCCGTTGAGCGCAATCATTCCGCCGGAAGCGCCCGCCACCACGCCGTCCGCGTCATAGGTCGGCTCGCGAAGCGCCAGCCACTTGAAGCACTCGCCCCGGTCAAAGAACGCGCCGGTTTCCGCGCCGTAGCTTTCCCCGTCCACGGATGTCGCGACGGTGAACTGCGTATCGGAAATCCCCCCGTAATAATACAGGTGGAAATCCTCCTGATTTTCGCCGAGGTCGAGCACCACCGTTTCGCCCGCTGCCGTGGAGACATAGCCTGTCTGCGGCGCTTTCGTCGCGCCCAGATGCCAGAACGCCGCGACGCTGTACGCCAGTGTCAGCGCGCCCATGATGGCGAAGTCGCGCCCGCGCAGGTGCATGCGGTAATCCTGCGGATGCAGCAGCTCGTCGCGCTCGCGCTTTTCGGCCGCGCAGGTCGGCGCTCCGTCATCCGCGTCCGCCGTCTTTTCCGGCTCGACTCTGCGCTCCGGCAGGGTCATCGGCCGCGCCCCCATGAGAAGGCGAACCGCCGTATACGCCGTCAGCGCCGCGGCGGCGAGCTGCACCGCGCCGAGCGCATACCCCAGCCCCGTGTTCGGCGCAATCAGATAATCAAACGCCAGCACCACGCCGATGTTCACCGCCGAGGCCGCCGAGGCCAGCACGGCGGAGATCAGCAGCCGGATATCCCCCGTCTCCACAAACGCGAAAAAGAGCAGCGCCAGCGCGGGCAGGATATAGCGTTCGTGCATCTTCGTGCCCAGCGCAAAGACCATCTGCATCGTCAGCGCGGCGGAGAGGAACAGGCGGCTCCTGCCCCTGCCCACGGCATAGACCGCCACGCCCGCCGCGAAGGAGAGCGCCATCAGCACAAGGCCGATCTGCCCGTAGGTGATCGAGCCGATGAGCGCGGTCGATTCATCCACCCAGTTGCCGCCCAGCAGGAACATCAGGTTGCCCGTCGAGAGCGTCGCGTGCGGATAGCCGGAGAGCGTCGCCGCGTATTTATCCACCAGCCACGTGAAGATGTTTTCGCCCCACGCAAAAGGCAGCACGACGATAAGCGTCGCCGCCACGCCGCCCAGTAGGCCGAAGCCGACAGA
>ERZ773145.3249-NODE-3249-length-10405-cov-4.742512_pt1 | contig 10405 bp, 9 predicted proteins | sample MGYA00580848_ERZ773145 | MGnify/ENA primary metagenome ERZ773145 (study PRJEB29015, sample SAMEA2737858) | human gut metagenome | biome: human gut; feature: human-associated habitat; material: faeces | place: China | collected 2012 ... | reverse complement strand
CGGAGTGCTTTGTGTTTTATGAACTCCGGGTGTCGTTCCGGGGATACTTCTTATGCTGCGGAGTCAAAGGCTTCTTCCATCAGGAAGATGGTGCCGTCCTTTTCGCTTTCCACAATGGCGTACTGGCGGAGGGCGCCGTCCGCGTCCACATAGGAGATGCCCCGGTTGGGGATCGTTTCCACAAAGGGAATGGCCAGCAGGAGGGGACGGTCCGGGGAAAGGGCATCCGCCGTGTAGAGGTCATCATCGCGGGTGAGCGTGAGCTGGTCGCCGCCCTCCCGGAAACCTACGATGAAATAGTGGAAGTCCGTGACGGAGCGGGTGGGCAGGAGTACGATCTCCGCCATGGGGTCCGCCTCCCGGTAAGCGTCATAGCCGCCCTCTGCCAGACCGGCATCCTCTGCGGGAAGGACGGAGAGGGCCTCGCCTTCCAAGGCGGGGGGTTCGGTCTGGGCGGGAGGCTCGGATGGCTCTGCCTGCTGGGGCGACTGCTCCGGGGCGTGATCTGCTGGTTGGCCGCAGGCTGCCAGACACAGCAGCAGGAAAACGGCCGTCAACAGGGCCAGGATGCGTTTCATGGGATCACTCCTTTACAAGCGGGAAAGCTCAGTCCTTGTCCTTGGCGGCTTCGATGGCCTTGACCTCCTTCAAGGTCCAGCCGGAAACCGTCAGGTCGGCGGCCATCACCGGGTCCACAGGGACAGCCAGATACATATTGTTGCCATAGGTATAAGCGCCGGAGGTGACGCCGATGACCTGACCGTGGGCGTTCATCAGCGCGCCGCCGCTGCTGCCCCGGGAAATGTCGGCGGAGTTGACAATGCAGGGCAGGGCATAACGGTCCAGCTCATGAGCGGTGGAGCCGATGATGCCGGAGCTGATGGCCAGCCCCAGACCCAGAGGGTTGCCGATGGCGTACACCGGATCGCCGGGGCGGATGTCCGCCGTGCCCACCAGACATAGATGGTTGAAGGCGGAGGTGGTGCGGCGGGACTGATTGGTCCGGGAGACCTTGATCACGGCGATGTCGATACCGGTATCATAGTAGAGGACCCGCTCTACCTCGTAGGTTTCTCCGTTGAGGAGGGTGGCGGTGGCCTTGATGGAATCCTCGATGGAGTGATAGTTGGTGACGGCCAGACCGTCGGCGCTGATGAAGAAGCCGCTGGCGTCGGCGGAGGAGACCTCATCGTGGACCTGCTCCTCTGTCTCATACAGGCTGAGCTGGAAGGCGGCGGAGAGGTAGCGGTCCGCCAGCTGGCGGGCGGTATAGTCCTTGTTCAGCAGCCCCAGAGCGTTGGCGGCAGAGGCGGTGCAGACGCCGAGGTCCATCAGGCGGGAGAGCACCGTGGTCTCCGTTCCCTTATAGCAGAAATCCAGAGCGTCATAAATGGATTCCGCCAGATCGCCCACGGAGAGGATGCCCGTTAGCTGGCGGCCGGTGAGCCCGATCCGCCAAGCGAAGGCCGCGGCGTCGGAGATCTCAAAGTCCCCGGTCTTGTCGCTGTAGCCCAGCATCCGCAGCAGCATGGCGCACCAGGCGTCGGCGTTCAGGTGACCGTTGGGATCAAACTGTACGTTGCTGACGCCGGAGATCCAGCCCCGGCGGTTGGCGTAGTTCGCAGCGGTGCGGGCCCAGTCCGGCACATCCCGGAAACCGGCAAACCAGCCGTCAGTGTCCGGCTTTTTCTCGCCGCCGGCCAGACGGACCAGCAGCACGGCGGCCTGAGCCCGGGTGGCGGGCTTCGTCAGATCCCGACTGGGATCTTCGGAGAGCAGATGCAGCACCGTCAGGGCATCGGCCCGGCGGGCAGCATCCCCGGTCTGGGCGCTGGCCATGGGGACGGCGCAGATGAGAAGCATCACCGCGCACAGCGCGGATAACAGTCGTTTTTTCATGAAAAAGGCTCCTTTTGGATTTGGTGGCCTACATTGTAGCACCGAATGGACCGGATTGCAAGACACCGGAGCGTTGGGCAAAAGAGGGGGGAGATGGACGGTAGACAGCAATCAAAAAAACTGGTATGATAAACATATCGAGGAAATAAGCTTAACTTTTATGATAAAGGAGTGACTTGAAATGGAACTGAAAGACATTTTGAGCAAGTGCGATCATACGCTTCTGACCCAGATGGCCACCTGGGACGAGATCAAGGCCATCTGCGACGACGGCATGAAGTACGGCTGCGCCAGCGTGTGCATCCCCGCCAGCTATGTGAAGCAGGCGGCGGAATACGTGGCGGGCAAGCTGCCTATCTGCACCGTCATCGGCTTCCCCAACGGCTATGACACCACCGCAGCCAAGTGCTTCATGGCCACTGATGCCGTGAACAACGGCGCTGAAGAGGTGGATATGGTCATCAACCTCGGCTGGGTGAAGGACCGGAAGTGGGAGGACTTGCTCTCGGAAATCAAGGCCATAAAGGAGGCCTGCCACGGCAAACTGCTGAAGGTCATCATCGAGTGCTGCTTCCTCACCGACGAGGAGAAGATCAAGCTGTGCGAGATCGTCACCGCCTCCGGCGCGGACTACATCAAGACCTCCACCGGCTTCGGCGGTGGCGGCGCCACCCGTGAGGACGTGGCCCTGTTCGCCAAGCACGTGGGCCCCAATGTGAAGATCAAGGCTGCCGGCGGCATCGCCAATTTGCAGGATGCGGAGGATTTCATCAATCTGGGGGCTTCCCGTCTGGGCACCAGCCGCATCGTGAAGGCCGTAAAGGCCATGGAAAAATAAAAGGAGGATACTATGGGAACGCCGCATAATGAAGCCAAGAAGGGCGATTTCGCCAAAACCGTACTGATGCCCGGAGACCCCCTGCGCTCCAAGTTCATCGCGGAGACCTTCCTGACGGATTTGAAACTGGTAAACAACGTCCGGGGCGTTCAGGGCTATACCGGCCTGTATAAGGGCGTGCCGGTGAGCGTCATGGCCTCCGGTATGGGTATGCCCTCCATCGGTATTTATTCTTACGAGCTGTATACCCAGTACGATGTGGAAAATATCATCCGGGTGGGCAGTGCCGGGGCGCTGCGGGCGGATCTGGAACTAGGCAGCGTGGTGGCCGGCCAGGGAGCCTGCGCCAACTCCGCCTATTTAGAGCAGTATGAGCTGGGCGGCACCTTTGCCCCCATTGCGGACTTTGACCTGCTGATGGCGGCAGTGGAAAGCGCCAAGGAACTGGGTGTGAAGATGCCTGTGGGCAACCTCTATTCCTCCGACACCTTCTACGATGCCGCCGGACGGAACATGCGCTTCCAGAAGATGGGCGTCATGGCGGTGGAGATGGAGGCGGCGGCCCTGTACTGCAACGCTGCCTACACCGGCAAGCGGGCGCTGGCCATCTGCTCCATCTCCGACAATCTGGTGACGGGGGAGGAGCTGTCCCCGGCGGACCGGCAGAACACGTTCACCAACATGATGAAGATTGCGCTGGAAGTCGCCGTGAAGATGGCGGACTGAGGCCGATAGACTGTTAACGCTTCCTGAAGGGAACACCCCGCCCGATCCCGGGCGGGGTGTTCTTTTATGCGTGAAAGATATGGCAAAATTGAAAACAATTCGGGTTTCTTATTGCATTGCCCGGGTGAAATTGTTATAATGACATAGACCCTTGAGGTCGACCCTTTTAAAGAGCTTGCACCCGGCTTCCGAAGCCATACATAGGCTGTGATCCCTCCGGGGAACACGGCACGGTGCGTTTCAGAGCGGGAGCGGACGTTAAAAGGAGAAAACATGAAAGAGGTAGATTCCAATGAAGAAGTTTCTTGCTTTGACTCTGGCATTGGTCATGTCTCTGTCCCTGGTAGCCTGCGGCGATAAGAAGACCGACGATACCAAGACCGATGCACCTGACCAGACCGAGCAGCCTGCTGAGAACGAGGGCGCCTATAAGGTCGCAATGATCACCGACTACGGTGACATCACCGACCAGTCCTTCAACCAGACCACCTATGAGGCCTGCAAGGCGTTTGCCGAGGACAACGACATCGAGTTCAACTACTTCAAGCCCGTCGGCGACAACACCGCCGACCGTGTGGCTATGATCGAGAAGGCCGCGGACGAGGGCTACAACGTGATCGTGATGCCCGGCTACGCTTTCGGCGGCGCCATCGTGGAAGCTGCTCCCGAGTTCCCCGACGTGAAGTTCATCGCGCTCGACGTCGCCGCCGGCGACCTGCTCGAGACCGCCGTTGCCAAGGCCGGCGAGAGCTACGACTACACCCCCGAGAATTGGGACCTCAGCAAGTACGTTGACATGAGCAACGTGTACTGCGCTGTGTACCAGGAAGAGCTGTGCGGCTACATGGCCGGTTACGCTGCTGTGAAGCTGGGCTACAAGAACCTGGGCTTCCTGGGCGGCATGGCTGTTCCCGCTGTTGTCCGTTATGGCTACGGCTTCGTGCAGGGCGTTGACGCTGCTGCTGCCGATCTGGGCCTGACTGATGTGAGCCTGAACTATGTCTATGGCGGCCAGTTCTTCGGCGACGCCGACATCACCGCTGTGATGGATACCTGGTATGCCGGCGGCACTGAGGTCGTCTTCGCCTGCGGCGGCGGTATCTACACCTCCGCTGTGGACGCTGCCAAGAAGGTTGGCGCCAAGGTCATCGGCGTGGACGTTGACCAGGCTGGCGTCATCGCTGGCTACGCCGGCGTGGAAGGCATGACCGTCACCTCCGCTATGAAGGGTCTGTATCCCACCACCTATGACACCCTGACTGACGTTATCGTCAACGGCAACTGGGATGCTTACAAGGGCAAGATCGCTACTCTGGGTCTGGTGTCCGGCGATGATCCCGAGCTGAACTATGTCCAGATCCCCATGGGTGAGGGCACTCAGTGGTCTGACAGCTTCACGCAGGATGACTACAAGGCCATGGTGAAGGATATGTTCGACGGCAAGATCACCGTTTCCAACGATGTGAGCAAGGCTCCCTCTGACTTCGCCACCGTGATCGCTGTGGAGGACCAGGGCGCTATCAAGGGCTAAGCGCAGAGCACAAATCCATACGTGAAAAGGAACGTCCGAAAGGACGTTCCTTTTTTATCCGCCAAAAGAAGGAGGTACGGAAAACCATTGGCACCCTGGTGGAATGGGGCATTTCGGATGTTGGAGCGGCTGGCAGTCTTTTCGGGAACAGTTTGCGGAAAGCGGACGAGTCTCCCGATGGAAGCGCCCTGAGGAGACCGCTCTTCAAAAAAATGATTCCGGCCGTCGATTTGCCTTTCTTTTTGAGCGGAGTTATAGTATACTGAATGTAATACTGGATGTGAGGGCAATATGCCGCTGCCGGTAAATGAACATGGTTTCCGTCCCCGCGAGATCCACACGGCGGGCCATTAAAACGGAAGGAGGGCGGTTTGACTTGGAAACGAATTACGCCATCGAAATGCTCCACATTACGAAGCGGTTCCCAGGCATCATCGCCAATGATGACATTACCCTTCAATTGAAAAAGGGTGAGATCCATGCCCTGCTGGGCGAAAACGGCGCGGGCAAGTCCACGCTGATGAGCGTGCTGTTCGGCCTGTATCAGCCGGAGGAGGGCACGATCAAGAAGGACGGCAAGGAGGTCTCTATCAAGGACCCCAATGACGCCAATGACTTGGGGATCGGCATGGTGCACCAGCACTTCAAGCTGGTGGACTGCTTTACGGTGCTGGACAACATCATCATGGGCGTGGAGCCTACGAAGCATGGCTTTCTCCAGAAAAAGGAGGCCCGGGAAAAGGTGCTGGCCCTCAGCGAGAAGTACGGTCTCCATGTGGACCCGGACGCTTTGATCGAGGACATCACCGTGGGTATGCAGCAGCGCACCGAGATCCTGAAAATGCTGTACCGGGACAATGAGATCCTGATCTTCGACGAGCCCACCGCCGTGCTGACGCCTCAGGAGATCGACGAGCTGATGCAGATCATGAAGAATCTGGCGGCGGAGGGGAAGTCCATCCTCTTTATCTCTCACAAGCTGGCGGAGATCATGGCGGTGGCGGACCGCTGCACCGTGCTCCGCAAGGGCAAGTACATCGGCACCGTCAATACGAAAGACACCACCCCGGCGGAGCTGTCCGCCATGATGGTGGGCCGCAACGTCAATTTCCATGTGGAAAAGAAGCCTGCGGAGCCGGGAGACGTGGTGCTGGAGGTCAAGAATATGACCATGGCCTCCAAGGTCCACAAGAACAACGCCGTGAAGAATGTGTCCTTCCAGGTGCGGCGGGGCGAGATCGTCTGCATTGCGGGTATCGACGGCAACGGCCAGACGGAATTGGTCTACGGCCTGACCGGTCTGGAACCGCTGGTGTCCGGCGAGCTTTTCCTCTGCGGGCAGGATATCACCCACACCTCCATCCGCAAGCGGAGCACCATGGGCATGAGCCACATCCCTGAGGACCGGCATAAGCACGGTCTGGTGCTGGACTATTCTCTGGAGGACAACATGGTACTCCAGCGGTACTTTGAGCCGGAATTCACCGACAAGGCGGGTTTCCTGCGGCGGAAGAACATCCGCGGCTACGCGGAGCGGCTGATCGAGCAGTATGACGTGCGCTCCGGTCAGGGCCCTGTTACCATTGCCCGCTCCATGTCCGGCGGCAACCAGCAGAAGGCCATCGTGGCCCGGGAGATCGACAAGGATCCGGAGCTGCTGGTGGCAGTCCAGCCCACCCGCGGTCTGGACGTTGGCGCCATTGAGTACATCCACCGTCAGCTGGTCACCCAGCGGGACGAGGGCAAGGCGGTGCTGCTGGTGAGTCTGGAGCTGGACGAGGTCATGGACGTACCCGACCGCATCCTTGTGATGTACGAGGGTGAGATCGTGGGCGAGCTGGACCCGAAAACCACCACCCAGGAGGAGCTGGGCCTCTACATGGCCGGCGCCAAGAGAGACGAGGTGAAGGCATGAAAAAGAATATTTTCAAGAGCAACGGCTTCCAATCGCTGCTGGCCTCTCTTTTGTGCATCGTGCTGGGTCTGTTCCTCGGCTATCTCGTGCTGCTGGTCATCAATCCCGCTGGCGCCGGCGAGGCGATCCTTACTGTGGTCAAAAACTTCCTGACCTATAAAAAGACATCCTCCCAGTTGAAATATCTGGGCAATACGCTGGTCAAGACCGCACCGCTGCTGATGTGCTCGCTGTCCATCCTGTTTGCCTATAAGGTGGGCCTGTTCAACATCGGCGCTGCGGGCCAGTACTGCTTCGGCGTGGCACTGAGCCTGTACGCGGCGCTGGGTTTGGGCTGGAGCTGGCTGCCCTGCCTGCTGGTGGCTATGGCCGGCGGCGCAGTGCTGGGGGCCATCTCCGGTGTGCTGAAGTCCTATTGCAACGTCAACGAGGTCATCTCCGGCATCATGCTGAACTGGATCGTCCTCTACCTGACCAATATGCTGCTGACCACGGTGAAAGAGGCCGCCAGCCCCTACACCATCGTGTTGGCCAACAACAACCCCTCTGCTGTGCTGCCCTCTCTGGGATTGGGGGCGCTGTTCAACAAGAATCAGTATGTGGGTCTGGCCATCCCCCTGTCCATTGTGATGGCGATTCTGATCTGGATCGTACTGGATAAGACCAGATTCGGCTATGAGCTGAAGGCTACCGGCTTCAACCGCAACGCCGCCAAATACTGCGGCATGGCGGAAAAGCGGAACGTGATCCTGAGCCTGGTGATCTCTGGTGCGCTGGCCGGCATGGGTGCGGCGCTGCTGTACCTCACCGGCTACGAGCAGTGGCAGTGCTCTACCTCCTCCGTTCCCGCCATGGGCTTCAACGGCATTGCCGCCGCCTTCTTAGGGGGACTGAATCCTCTGGGGACGGTGCTGGCGTCCTTCTTCATCCAGCACATCACCGCTGGCGGCGCGTATGTGGATAAGTCCCTGTACTGCGCGCAGATCTCCGATCTGATCTCTTCCATCATCATTTATCTCTGCGGCTTTGTGCTGTTCATGAAGCATGTGATGAACAACTCCATTGCCAAACGGGAGGAAAAGGCGGCTCTGAAGGCCAAGGCTGCCGCGGAACAAGATGCGGCCAACGGGAAAGGAGGCGATCAGGCATGAGTTTGCTGCTGCAATATACCCTGATCTTTGCCTCCGTGCTGATCCTGGTGGCTCTGGGCGGCTGCTTCTCCGAGCACTCCGGCGTGATCAATCTGGGTCTGGAGGGCATCATGATCATGGGCGCTCTGGGCGGTGCCCTGACGATGCGCTATCTGGGAGAGAACAGCTCTCATTTTGTGACGATCCTGGCAGTGGTGCTGGTTTCCGCCGCGGTGGGCATGGTGTATTCCTGCCTGCTGGCTGTGGCCTGTATCAACTTCAAGGCAGATCAGACGTTGGTAGGCACAGCTTTGAACCTGCTGGGCACCGCCGGGGCCACCGTCATTGTCAAGGCCATCAACACTGCGGCCAATCCCGATGACGTGTCCTCCATCATTCAGTACGCCGGTGCCAAAAAGGCATTTACCGTGAACATCGGCTCCTTTGAGTTCAGCTGGTTCATGCTCATTACGGCGCTTTTGCTGGTAGCCTCCTATGTGCTGCTGTACAAGACACGGTTCGGCCTGCGGCTCATGGCCTGCGGCGAGCATCCTCAGGCGGCGGACAGCGTGGGTATCAACGTCTATAAAATGCGCTGGGCCGGTGTGCTGATCTCCGGTTTCTTGGGCGGCTTGGGCGGCATCGTGTTCATCACCGCCGGTGTGTCCGAGTGGCGGTTTGAGTACGGCGTGGCTGGCTTTGGCTTCCTGTCTCTGGCGGTGATGATCTTCGGCCAGTGGAAGCCCCAGCGCATCGCGCTGGCAGCGCTGCTGTTCGGCTTCTTCCGGGCCTTGGGCAACGTCTACACCGGCTTTGCCTTCCTGAAGGTCATGAATCTCCCCAGCTCCGTTTACAATATGCTGCCCTACATCATCTCCCTGATCGTGCTGGCCTTTACCTCCAAGAACTCCCGCGCACCCAAGGCGGAGGGCGTTCCCTACGACAAGGGTCAGCGATAACCGAATCGACTGTTTGTGCTTCAAAAAGCGTCTTTCCGCATTGCGGAAAGACGCTTTTTCTCTGCTTTTTTTCGGCAGAGAAGTGATTTGCGGAATGATTTGACATGGATTTTACATGGTTTGTCTTTTGCCTTTTACATACAGCCGGTACACTGATAATGTGAAAAGGGGAAAACCCAAATATCAAATACAAATAAAAGAGGAAGACAAACATGAAAAAGACACTTGCATTGATTTTGACCCTGGCCTTGAGTCTGGCGGCCCTCACCGGCTGCGGCTCCAAGACGGAAACGCCCGCCGATACCAACACTGACAACAGCGCGCAGACGGAGGCTCCCGCCACCCTCTCCGGCAGCGTGTCCACCAACGGCTCCACCTCTATGGAAAAGGTCATCGGCGCCCTGAGTGAGCAGTTCATGGCCGACAACAGCGGCGTCACCGTCACCTATGATCCCACCGGCTCCGGCGCAGGCATTGAGGCTGCCAGCAACGGCAGCGCCGACATCGGCCTTGCCTCCCGCGCTCTGAAGGATGAGGAGAAGGTCGGTGGTCTGACCGAGACCGTCGTGGCGCTGGACGGCATCGCTGTCATCGTCAATGCCGACAGCAAGGTGGCGGATCTGACAGTGGAGCAGATCGGCAAGATCTTCACCGGTGAGATCACCGACTGGAGCGAGGTGGGCGGCGACGCCGGTACCATCTCCTGCATCGGCCGTGAGGCAGGCAGCGGCACCCGGGACGGCTTCGAGTCCATCACCGGCACCAAGGACGCCTGCAAGTTGGATCAGGAATTGACCTCCACCGGCGGCGTCATCGAGGCGGTTGCCGGCAACCCCAACGCCATCGGTTACGCATCCTTCTCCGCTGTGGAGGGTAAGAACACCGTCAAGGCCGTCACCGTAGGCGGTGTGGCCTGCACGGAGGAAACTGTTCTGAACGGCAGCTACGCCATTCAGCGTCCCTTCGTGCTGGTGACCAAGACCGGCGAGACCCTGTCTCCCGCAGCTCAGGCATTCTTCGACTACGCTACCTCTTCCGCTGACAGCCAGCTGATCAATGCTGCTGGCGCAGTGCCGGTCGCGAAATAAGGGAGCAATCGGCGCGGATCTCGTACATCGCCTAAGATCTGTTCGATCAAAGAAGTGGGGAGGACCCCCACAGGGTTCCTCCCACACCCTTCCTTCCCACAACATGACAAGCCCGCCTCCATCTATCACCGTAGGTGGAGGCGCTTCCTGTAAAACCGAGAAAGGAGCCAGACATGGACTCTGACGCAATTCTGACCGCCGTCAACGCGGTGGAAAGTATTACAAATCCCCCGCATACACCGGAGCGGAGCAGCTACCGCGCCCGCAAAACCGTGGAACAGATTATCCATTTGATTTTCCTGCTGTGCGGCATCGTGGC
>ERZ773145.3240-NODE-3240-length-10425-cov-23.355448_pt1 | contig 10425 bp, 6 predicted proteins | sample MGYA00580848_ERZ773145 | MGnify/ENA primary metagenome ERZ773145 (study PRJEB29015, sample SAMEA2737858) | human gut metagenome | biome: human gut; feature: human-associated habitat; material: faeces | place: China | collected 2012 ... | reverse complement strand
CGCAAGGATGCCGAAGGCAAGGACGGCACCGTGGAGTTCAAGAACGTCAACAGCGGCGACCTTGGCCTTGAGACCGAGGACGAGAAGAAGGCCGCCGAGGATGCCACCGCCGAGAACAAGCCCCTGTTCGACGCCATGAAGGACGCACTGGACGGCAAGGTCAAGGAGGTCAAGGTCTCCACCCGCCTGAAGGAGCACCCGGTCTGCCTGTCTTCCGACGGCCCCCTCTCCATCGAGATGGAGAAGGTCCTCTCCAAGCAGCCCGGCAGCGAGGGCGTCAAGAGCGACAAGGTGCTGGAACTGAACATCAACCACCCCGTCTTCGCGGTGCTGAAAGCCGCGCAGGAAGCGGGCGACACCGACAAGGTGAAAAAGTACAGCGCCCTGCTCTACGCACAGGCTCAGCTCATTGAGGGTCTGCCCGTGGATGATCCCGCCGCCTATGCTGAAGCTGTTTGCAGCCTGATGAAATAAGGCTTTTACTCCCCTATTTGCTCCCAAAGAAAATATCTCTTAACAAAAGAGCCGCGTTCCGCTATAATAAAGTGGAACACGGTTCTTTTCATTTAGGAGGATTTTGCCCCATGGAGCCAAGACGCAGCAAACATTATCTCGCCCGCATCCCCACCATCGCCCTTCTGGTGCTTTTCGCCATGTCGCCGGAACTGAGCATCCTGTTCTTCATCCTGCGCGCCATCGATCGGGACGCGCTGAAAAAAGAGCAGGAAAACGCCGACTACGCCAGCGATTTCCGGGCCGAGGACATCCGCGCGGACCAGAGCGCCCGCCCCGTCGGCTGCGACGACGAGACCGTTTGCGGCCACGACATCCCCACCGCCGAGCAGAAGAACGCGAAAAAGTGGCACAAGAACCTGACCACCCTCTGCACGGTGTTCGGTGCCATCTTCCTTGTGGCAGGCCTTGCCGGGCTGGGGGACATCATCGACTTGTGGGGCTACTGGTTCGACTGGGGCGAGTTCATCACAGCGCTGACCCAGATCCTCGGCGGCGGCGCAGCGCTGGGCATGGGGCTGCGGATGCGCAAAGCCAGCAAGCTGGAATGCAAACTGGATAAGATCGTCGGTGACCGGAGCAATATCCCGCTGGACGAGCTCTTCGCCGCAGCGGGCATCGACTCCGCCAAGGGCATCCCGGTGGTGGAGCGGGCCATCGACCACGGCTATTTCGGAGCCGATGCCTACATCGACCACCGCACCGGCACCCTCATCGTGCGGGGCGCAGCACCCCAGCCGCCCCAGACAGAGGAAGAATCCAAGGCGGAGCCCGCCCCGGAGGACCTCTATGCTTCCCTGCAAGCCCAGCTCCGGAAGGCCAACGAGGCCATCCCCGATCCGGTGATGACGGCTAAGATCTCCCGCTTGGAGGAGGTCAGCGCCCGCATCTTTGCGCTGGCGAAGAAGGACCCCGGCAAAAAGGCCCAGCTGCAAAAGTTCATGGACTACTATCTGCCCACGGCCCTCAAGCTGCTGAACACCTACGCCCAGCTCTCGGCGCAGGATGTGCAGGGCGAGAACATCTCCGAGGCCAAGCAGAGCATCGAGCGCTCCATGGACCTGCTGATCACGGCTTTCGAAAACCAGTTGGACAAGCTGTTCCAGTCCGACGCGCTGGACGTCTCCGCCGATGTGGCCGCGCTGGAGGGGATGCTCAACCTCGACGGGCTGGCCGCCAGCGATTTCAAGCCCGGAAACGCAAGTTAAGGCTTCATCGAGAGGCAACAATAATACATGGTCTTTTCCGCAGAGATTCTTTATTATTAGGGTAAGAGAAACCGGAGCAGCACTTGCCCCGGTTTGGGAATATTGATCGCTCAGAGGAGGAACTTCACCATGATGAGATCCGTTTCTGTCTGGAAGCAGGAGCTGGCCGACGGCACCCACACCAGCCGTCTGGCTGCGCTGTACTGCTGCGCCCCCGAACAAACGCCCACACAGGCTGCCCGCTATGCCGCCGTGCTGGACGGGCTGGAAACCACCTTTGGCTCCCACACCGAGGCCGGGCTGTACAGTGCCCCCGGCCGCACCGAGATCGGCGGCAACCACACCGACCACCAGCACGGCCGGGTGCTGGCGGGCAGCGTCAACATTGATATGATCGCCGCTGCCGCCCCCAACAGCCTGAACCAGCTCCGCGTCCAGAGCGAGGGGTACGACCTGTGCGTCATCGATCTTTCGGACCTTGCCGCCCGCAAGGAGGAAGAGAACACCACCATGGCCCTGCTGCGCGGCGAGTGCGAAGCGTTCCGCCAGCGGGGAGCCAAGCTCTCCGGCCTTGACGTTTACATCTCCTCCAACGTGCCCAAGGGCAGCGGCGTCTCGTCCTCGGCGGCGTTCGAGGTGCTGATCGGCGTCATCCTCAACGACTGCTTCATGGCCGAAAAGGTCTCCCCCATTGCCATCGCGCAGATCGGCCAGTGGGCAGAGAATGTTTACTTCGGCAAACCCTGCGGCCTGATGGACCAGATGGCCTCCAGCGTCGGCAACATTATCACCATTGACTTTGCGGACCCGGCCCACCCCGCCGTCGAGCCGGTGCAGGTCGATTTCTCCAAGGCGGGCCTCGCGCTCTGCATTCTGGATTCCGGTGCTGACCACGCCGACCTGACCGACGAGTATGCCGCCATCCCCAGCGAGTGCCGCGCCGTGGCCGCTGTCTGCGGCGGCGAGGTGCTGCGGGATGTTCCCTTTGAGACCTTCCTCGCAAAGCTCCCGGAGTGCCGCAAGCAGTGCGGCGACCGCGCCGTGCTCCGCGCCTTCCACATCTACGCCGACAACGAGCGGGTGGCAAAACAGGTGGCCGCCCTCCGCGCGGACGATTTCGACACCTTCCTGCAGCTGGTCACCGAGTCTGGCCTGAGCAGCTGGGAGTACCTGCAGAACGTCATCCCTGCCGGGTACAAGGAGCATCAGGAGGTGGCCGTGACCATCGCCGCCGCCAAGCACTTCCTGCGCGGCAAGGGTGCCGTCCGCGTCCACGGCGGCGGTTTTGCGGGCACCGTACAGGCCTTTGTGCCGGTGGAAGAGCTGACCCAGTTCAAGGAGCAGATGGAAGCCATCCTCGGCGCGGGCCGCTGCCATGTCCTCTCCATCCGCCCGGAAGGAGGCGCTGTCCTGTGATCTCCACTGCCATCCAACAGCTCGTCAATTACGGTCTGGACACCGGCCTCATCCTGCCGGACGATGAGATCTACATCCGTAACCAGCTGCTCATGACCATGCAGCTGGACAGCTTCACCGAGCCGGAGGGCGAGGTCTGCTACACCGACCTCGAAGCCATCCTGAAAACGCTGGTGGACGATGCGGTGGCCCGCGGCGTGTGCGAGGACAACTCCACCGCCCGCGACCTCTTCGACACCAAGCTCATGGGCGTGCTGACCCCGCGCCCCTCCATCGTCCGCGCCAACTTTGAGGAGCGGTACGAGACCGAAGGTCCCGAAGCGGCGACCAACTGGTTCTACAAGTTCAGTCAGGACACCGATTACATCCGCCGCTACCGCATCAAGCGGGATCTGAAGTGGGTCACCAAGACCCCCTACGGCGATCTGGATATCACCATCAACCTTTCCAAGCCGGAAAAAGACCCCAAGGCCATTGCCGCCGCTAAGCTGGCCCCCCAGAGCGCCTACCCCAAGTGCCAGCTCTGCGTGGAGAACGAGGGCTATGCGGGCCGGATGAACCACCCCGCCCGTGAGAACCACCGCATCATCCCGCTGACCATCAACGACAGCGCGTGGAATCTGCAGTACAGCCCCTATGTCTACTACAACGAGCACTGCATCGTCTTCAACAACCAGCACACCCCCATGAAGATCGAGCGGGCCACTTTCCGCAAGCTGCTGGACTTCGTGGCCCTCTTCCCCCACTATTTCGTGGGCAGCAACGCGGACCTGCCCATCGTGGGCGGCTCCATCCTGAGCCACGACCACTTCCAAGGCGGCCACTACGAGTTCGCCATGGCGAAGGCCCCCATCGAAAAGGCATGGGTTTTCCCCGGCTATGAGGATGTGGAAGCAGGCATCGTCCACTGGCCCATGAGCTGCATCCGCCTGACCTGTGCGGACGACAAGCGCCTTGTGGACTTGGCGGACAAGATCCTGACCGCATGGCGCGGCTACACCGACGAGAGCTGCTTTCTCTTCGCCGAGACCGACGGTGAGCCCCACAACACCATCACCCCCATCGCCCGGATGCGGGACGGCAGATTCCAGCTCGACCTCGTGCTCCGCAACAACATCACCACCCCGGAGCACCCGCTGGGCGTCTACCACCCCCACGCCAAGCTCCACCACATCAAGAAAGAGAACATCGGCCTCATCGAGGTCATGGGTCTGGCCGTTCTGCCCAGCCGCCTGAAGCAGGAGCTGTTTGATCTGGCCGACGCACTGGTGGCCCGCGTACCCACCGCCGAGTATCCCGAAGCGTTGCAGAAGCACGCCGCATGGGCCGAGGAGATCCTTGCCAAGCACCCCGACCTGAACGGTGACAACGTCCACCTCATCCTGCAGGACGAGGTCGGCCATGTCTTCGCCGAGGTTCTGGCAGATGCCGGTGTCTATAAACTGGACGAAGCCGGACGCGCTGGCTTTGTGCGGTTCCTCGCTTCCGTAAACTAAGCTTTTTTTGCGATGTAAAACCCGTCAGCAGTTCCTGTTGGCGGGTTTTGTTAAACCAATCGCAGGGCAGTGGGTATTCTCCCTCGCAAGTGAGACGGGGATTCCATACCCCGCCCTATTGCCTACGGCAACAGGGTCCCACCCGTCGGACACTTGCTTGGGAAAACACCCACCGTCCTGCTGACGAACGTGCATCTTGAAACGATTGGAGAACGCTATGTCGTATACCCTCGAAGTTTGTGTTGACAGCACCGCCAGCGCCCTTGCGGCGAAGGAGGGCGGGGCCAACCGGCTGGAACTCTGCGCCGACCTCATCGTAGGCGGCACGACCCCCAGCCTTGCGCTGGTGCGGCAGGTGAAGGAGACCACCGGCCTCCCGGTCCGCGCCCTGCTCCGCCCCCGCTTCGGCGATTTCTGCTACGACCGCTGGGAGCTGGCGCAGATGGCTGCTTCCGCCGCGGAGCTGGTGGCTGCCGGGGCCGACGGTATCGTGACCGGCGTGCTGACCCCGGACGGCGCACTGGATGTGGAAGCTCTGGGCCCCATCTACGACGCCGCCCGCGAAGCCGCAGCCAAGGCGAACCGCCCCGTGGCCCTCACCCTCCACCGCGCCTTCGATGTCTGCCGTGACCCCTTCGCCGCGCTGGAAGCGGCCTGTGGGCTGGATCTTTCCACCATCCTCACCAGCGGCCAAGCCGCCAGTGCTCCGCAGGGCGCTCCCCTGCTCCGGCAGCTCGTGGAGCGGGCGGCGGGCCGCATCGAGATTCTGGTGGGTGCGGGGGTCTCCCCGGCCAACCTCCCCGCCCTTGCAAGGGAGACGGGCGCTTCCGCCTTCCACCTCTCCGGCAAGCAGGTGTTGGACAGCCGGATGACCTTCCGCCGGGAGGGCGTTCCCATGGGGCTGCCCGGTTTCTCGGAGTTCGAGCTCTGGCAGACCAGCAAGGACACCATCCGAAACGCCCGCACCGTTCTGGATACACTGTAACGAAACGATCCCGCCATTGGATGTGGCGGGATCGTTTCGTTTATTTGTCCTGTTTTAAAGCTTCCTTGACCTCGACGTAATACAGCCCCCCGCGGCTCTTTTGCAGCTCCTGCTCAAATTCCGCTTCGGTGTGGGTCTTCCGGTATTCTTTCAGCCGGTCGATCTCCGTCTGATGAATGTACTCGCTCCGCCACTCGCCGACTTTCCAGCCCGGTTTCCGCTGGGGCATCGGAGCCGGGCTGGAAAGAAGCGCCGCGTTCTTTTCCACGAACCGGATCAGGGTGTCGAGTTCTTTCTGCAAAAACGGAATAGTCTGCTTTTCCCGCTCTTCTTCCAGCTCCTGCTTCAGATATCCAAGCTGCTCTATCTCATGCTCGGCAAAACCGTCTTTGTCCGACCACTCGAACATGAAGCTTTCCATCCGTTCGCAATAGCGGTTCAGCACGATCGCTTCCATGGCATTTTGAAAGAACGTCCGGTAAAATGGGAGATGTTCCGGGTTTTCTTCTCCTTTCAGGGTGGCGAAGAAGTCCGCTATCAAGATCAAGTCCTGCCCGTTGGACCAATCGCAGTAGGAAAGGCATTCCAGCAGCACATCCGACACCGCCGGATTCTCTTTTGCCCGTTCCAGCTCGATCAGCAGTTCCAGCAGCTGCGTCTGCACCTTGGCGTATTTTCCCGCACGGGCCATGGCGCGGAAGGAGCACGCCAGCGCATTGTCTCCCCCCATCATCACGGTCTTATTGTCCTTCGGGAAACGGCCATAGCTGCGGTCCAGTTGATACGCTTCCCAGCGGGCGGGCCACTCCTCTTTTTTCGCGTCATAGAAGACCTTGCGCAGCAGCTCCTCCACCTCGTTTTCCTCGTTGGTCAGCTCCGAAAGGCCGTTGGCCAGCACATTCCAAACCAGATGGTTGATCTTTGCGTTGTGCATCTCGGTTCGCTCTTTCTGCTCCCGGTTCCACTCTTCATCCCCTCCCTGAAAGGGGATCTGATACCCCAGAAGCATCAGCAGCCAGAGGTACTTGCGGTTTTTGCCCCGCTGCATCACTTCTTCCAGCGCCGCACAGCGCTGTTCCCGCGCTTCCGGCTCCTCCCGCTGCGGTTTGCGGTATCGGTCGGCCAGTTCCAGAAGGGTGAGCGGCCCCTCCTCGGTCTTAAATGCAAATATTTTCAGTGGGCTGGTCTTCGCTTGCAGGGCCGCGTACTCCTTCCGGAAAAAGTGCTTGACCAGCAGCACCATCGCCACCGTCTCCGCATTTGTCTGCCGGGCGAACTCCTCGTTGGAGGTCAGCAGACTCTTGACCTCTTCCAGATAGAACTGCACCTTCCGGATCGAGACCATGGACGTAAAGTCAAAGGGTACCTTCGCATCCAGCCCCACCGCAGAGTTCAGCGTTTCGTAAGACGGGCGGGCCACGCCGATGAGGCTCAGCGCGTCTTTTTTCAGCGGCAGGTTATCCATCTCGAACCGATCCCAGAAATACCCCACCAGTGAGGCAAAGGAGATCGGCGTCAGGCCCACATTGAAGGGGACATACTTTTCCAGATAATCCTTCTTCCGCAAGCGGCCCGGCAGGGCCTCCTTGTTGTACTGGAAGACCACATGCACCCGGTCCGAGGCCAGCTTCTCCGAGATGGCGAAGATCTTCTGGATGACTTCCTCGCTGCGGATGCGGTCGATGTCCTCAAAGTTCAGCAAAACCTTCTTGGGCAGCCGTTCCAGCTCCTGCTGCAGCGAGTCGAAGGTATCCGAAAAGCCGCTTTCCCCCGCGATGCCCCCCAGCTTTTCCAGCGCGCTGTTCTTGCCCAGCTGTGCCTTGAGGTAGTGGGCGTTTTCCGGGTAGATCTGGCCGCGCTCCAACACCTTTTCCAGCTCCCGGATGAGGAAGGCTTCGATCTGGTCCAGATCACAGGCCAGCAGGTCGATCTGAACGATCTCGAACTGCGCCTGAAGGTCGGACCGGAGATTTTCCCACAGAAAGCTTTTTCCGTTGCCCCATTTTGCGTGGATGCCTACGATCGGCAGATCCTGTATGTATTGGATGAGCCGCGCTTTATCCGGCACTTGTTCCTTGAACAGCGGCGGCTTCTCCCGTTTCGGGGCTGCATCCGCCCGGCAGCTCCACAGCAGCAGACCCGCCCAGAGCAAAAAGTCCAGAAAGAGCAGGGCGTATTCCGACGCGGAGACCATCCGCAGCGGCCGATCTTGCAGCATAGTCCGCGCCAGCACAAAGCCGCCAAGGCAGCCGATGCCGCCCGCCATCACCCGGCCAAAGAACCGGGACGAAGCGTTCCGGTACAGCAGCCCCAGCGCACAGAGTCCTGCCGCCAGCAGCCCCAGCAGGTGCACCAGCCGGAGGCCGGGCACCGCCGCGAAAACGACCAGAAAGGCCAGCACCGCCAGCACAAGCCGTTTTCCCTCCCCCAAAAGATAGCCTTTCATCCTGCATTCCTCCCGCTGAGATGAGAAATGTCCCGCCGTTTGGGCGGGACAGGTCGTGTAGAGATCGTCGATTTAGAGGATCGGGCTTTCCAGATTGCCGTTCTCCTGAATGTGGTGCTTTTCCACATAGCCGGTCAGCATCAAGGTCAGCGCGCCGTCGCCGGTGATGTTGCAGGCGGTGCCGAAGCTGTCCTGCAATGCAAAGATCGCCAGCATCAGAGCCGTGCCCGCATCGTCGAACATCAGCACGCCGGTGATCAGGCCCAGCGACGCCATGACCGTGCCGCCGGGGACGCCGGGAGCACCGATGGCGAAGATGCCCAGCAGCACGCAGAACAGGATCATCGTGCCGACACCGGGCAGCTCACCGTAGAGGATCTTCGAGATGGTCATGCAGAAGAACACCTCGGTCAGCACCGAGCCGCAGAGGTGGATGTTTGCGAACAGCGGGATGCCGAAGCTGACCATATCCTTGCGCAGCACCTTGCTCTTGCGGGCGCAGTCCAGCGCAACGGCCAGCGTCGCGGCGCTGGACATGGTGCCGACGGCGGTGAGGTAGGCCGGGCCGTAATGGCGGAGGACCTCCCACGGGTTCTTGCCGGAGTAGGCCCCGGCCAGCAGGTAGAGCACCGCCAGCCAGATATAGTGGCCCGCCATGACGATGAGGATGATCTGAATAAAGGCGGGGAGCTGGTGGGTGATCATCCCCTCATAGCTCAGGTTGCAGAAGGTGGCCGCAATGTAGAACGGCAGGATGGGGATGATGATCTTGCTGACGACGGACAGAACGATGTTCTGGAACTCGCCGAGGAGATCACAGATCAGCTTGCTGTTGGTCCACGTTGCTGCCAGACCCACGAGGACGCTGAGCACCAGTGCGCTCATAACGCTCATGATCTGGGGGATGTTCAGCTCAAACACCACCTCCGGCAGCTCACGCAGACCGGCCACCTCGGTATCGATGGACAGATGCGGGATGAGCGCATAGCCCGCGCCGGTGCTCATGAAGGCCGCGCAGACCGACGAGGTGTAGGCGATGACGATGGCAACGCCCAGCAGCCGGGAGGCATTTTTGCCCAGCCGGGTGATGGACGGCGCGATGAAGCCGATGACGATCAGCGGCACACAGAACGTGATCAGCTGGCCCATGATGTATTGCAGCGTTACCACAACCTTCATGGCTCCCAGCGGGAAGACCTGCCCCAGCAGCACGCCGACAACGATGCCCAGCAACAGCCGGAACGGAAGACTGTTCAGTAGCTTTTTCATCTGGTTCCTCTCCTTATCCTATCCTGAAAACCCTGCTCAGACCTTGCGCCGCAGCAAGCTCATGGGGGGCAGCTCCGGGGTGGGGATGGTGTATTTTTCCATGGCGTGCGGGGTGGAGTCCACGCTCTCCCCTGCCTCGTTCTTGATCCACTCCGGGTGCAGCGGGATGCTGCGGCCGTCCGGGCAGAGAGCCTCCAAGGTATCGCCAAGGGTCCACTTGCCCCGCTGCTGGCAGCTGGCAATGCCATTTTCCCAGCCGTCCACGGTGCCCACGAACTCCCACTCGCGGATGTAGGTAGCGCTGTCGGTGGCCTGTCTGGCCTGTTCGCGGCCGAAGTAGAAGCCCGGCGAATAGTGGCGGTGGCTGGTGCGGGTCAGCTCGGCCAGCACCTCGTCCGGCAGCTCGAAGTTGTCGTTGAGGGGGTCGGCAAGGTACTGATCCAGCGCCTTGCGGTAGGCCGCCGTGACGCTGGCCACATAATAGAAGGTCTTGGCGCGGCCCTCGATCTTCAGGCTGTCCACGCCCGCCTTGCAGATGAGGTCGAGGAAGGGCGCGGTGCACAGATCGTTTGCGTTGAGGATGTAGCTGCCGTTCTCGTTCTCGCCGATCTCATAGAGCTGGCCGGGGCGGGTCTCCTCGCTCAGGTAGTATTTCCAGCGGCAGGGCTGGGCGCACTGGCCCCGGTTGGAGTCGCGGCCCGTCATGTAATTGGAGAGCAGACACCGGCCCGACACGCTCATGCACATGGCACCGTGGACAAAGGCTTCGATCTCCAGTTCCGGCGGGGTCTTGTCGCGGATGGTGGCGATGTCCTGCAGCGTCAGCTCACGGGCCAGCACCACACGCTTGGCGCCCATGTTGTAGGCAGCGCGGGCTGCGGCCCAGTTGGTGATGCCGGTCTGGGTGGACATGTGGATCTCGATGTCCGGGGCGAACTGCTTGCACGCTTCCATCACGCCGAGGTCCGCCACGATGAAGGCATCCACGCCCGCAGCGGCGGCATTTTTGATGGCCTCCGGCAAACGGTCTGCCTCCTCGTTGGTGGGCAGGGTGTTCATGGTCAGGTAGACCTTGCGGCCGCGGGCATGGGC
>ERZ773145.3238-NODE-3238-length-10427-cov-6.397127_pt1 | contig 10427 bp, 6 predicted proteins | sample MGYA00580848_ERZ773145 | MGnify/ENA primary metagenome ERZ773145 (study PRJEB29015, sample SAMEA2737858) | human gut metagenome | biome: human gut; feature: human-associated habitat; material: faeces | place: China | collected 2012 ... | reverse complement strand
GCCCCGGCGGTATCTTCTCCGCTTACGAGCTGGTACAGCAGAATCCCGACCTGAAAATTGCCGTTTTCGAATCCGGTCACCCTCTGGAGAAGCGCCACTGTCCTATCGACGGTGACAAGATCAAGAGTTGCATCAACTGTAAGAGCTGTTCCATCATGAGCGGTTTCGGTGGTGCCGGTGCTTTTTCCGATGGAAAATACAATATCACCAACGCTTTCGGTGGCACTCTCTACGAGTATATCGGCAAGAGTCAGGCCATCGACCTGATGAAATATGTGGATGACATCAACATGAAGTTCGGCGGTGAAGGCACGAAGCTGTATTCCACTGCTGGTACCTCTTTCAAAAAGATCTGCATGCAGAACAAGCTGAACCTGTTAGACGCTTCCGTACGTCACCTGGGTACAGATATCAACTTCATCGTGCTGGAAAATCTGTACGCAGAACTGAAGGATAAAGTGACTTTCTATTTCGATACCCCGGTGAAAACGGTGGCGACCGTTGGTGACGGTTACCGTATCTGCTGCGAAAACGCTTCTTACGACTGCGACAAGTGCATTATTTCCGTAGGCCGCAGCGGCAGCAAATGGATGGAGCAGATCTGTAAAGATCTGGACATCAACACCAAGTCCAACCGCGTGGATATCGGCGTCCGGGTGGAACTGCCCGCAGTCATCTTCTCTCATCTGACCGATGAACTCTATGAGAGCAAGATCGTATACCGCACTGAAAAATTCGAGGATTCCGTGCGTACCTTCTGTATGAATCCCCACGGTATCGTCGTAAATGAGAACACCAACGGCATCGTCACCGTAAACGGCCACAGCTACGAAGGAGCCGACAAGCAGACAGATAACACCAACTTTGCCCTGCTGGTAGCGAAGCATTTCTCCGAGCCCTTCAAGGACAGCAACGGCTACGGTGAAAGTATCGCCCGTCTCTCCAACATGCTGGGCGGCGGTGTTATCGTACAGCGTTTCGGCGATCTGGTGAGAGGACGCCGCAGTAATGCGAAGCGTATTGCCGAGGGCATGGTAGAGCCTACCCTGTCTGCAACTCCCGGTGATTTAAGCCTGGTACTGCCCAAGCGTATCTTAGACGGTATCATCGAAATGATCTACGCACTGGACAAGATCGCACCCGGTACCGCCAATGATGATACCCTGCTCTACGGTGTGGAAGTCAAATTCTATAATATGGAAGTGGAACTGGACGAACATCTGGAAAGCTGTCACAAGGGCCTGTACATCATCGGTGACGGCAGCGGTGTGACTCATTCCCTGTCCCATGCATCCGCCAGCGGTGTCTATGTCGCAAGGCAGATCGCCAAAGGGGAATAATTACTGATAAAAAGGAAGGTAGATTCTATGGCACAGACAGTTAAGATCATCTCTGACAGTACCTGTGATCTGTCAAAGGAATTAGTGGAAAAGTATGACATTACCATCCTGCCTCTGCACATTCTGCTGGGCGAGGATGAATACCGCGATGGCGTGGATATTACGCCGGAAGAAATTTTCCGGTGGTCCGATGAAAACAAGACCACGCCCAAGACCTCTGCTCCTTCTCTGACCGAGGCCATGGAAGTCATGCAGCCTTTTGTGGAAGAAGGCCGGGAGATCATCTGTTTCTCCATCTCCGACAGCATGTCCACCTCCGGCAACGTTATGCGGCTTGCTGCAGAAGAACTGGAAGCTTCCGACAAAGTCACCGTCATCAACTCCGCAAACCTGTCCACCGGCATCGGTCTGCAGGTAATACAGGCTGCCATTCTGGCTTCTGAAGGGAAAACTGCCGCAGAGATCACTACTGCCATCGAAGCCATCCGTCCCAAAGTCCGGGCCAGCTTCGTCGTAGATACCCTGACCTACCTTCACCGCGGTGGCAGATGCAGCGCGGTAGCGGCTCTGGCCGGTGGTATGTTAAAGCTTCATCCCAGGATCGTCGTGGTGGATGGTGCCATGGATGCCTCCAAAAAATACCGTGGAAAACTGGGTTCCGTCATCCTCTCATACACAAAGGATATGGAAGAGGATCTGAAAAATGCCGTTCCCGACAGAGTCTTCATCACCCACTCCGGCTGCGACCGGGAGATTGTGGAAGCGGTTCGTTCCTATCTGGAAAGTCTGGGAATCTTTGACGAGATTCTGGAAACCAGAGCAGGCGGTGTAGTCTCCAGCCATTGTGGTCCCGGCACGTTAGGCGTACTTTTCATTGCTAAATAAAAAATCCGAAGGAGTTTCGTGTGAAAAATTAATTTTTCACACGCAAATTTGTGCCTGCACAAGGTGCCAAGGCACCTGAAAGTTTGCAGGTTACTGAAAGGCATTGGTATTATTATGATCCGTTTTATATTCGTCGTATTATTTGTAGTATTATTCCTGATCCTGTCCACGCCGTTAATGCTGGTGGAATGGATCATCGGCAAATTTAACCCCGGTCTTAAGGACCGCAGTTCCCTGGCCATTGTAAACTGGGCCTTCCGCTGGGTCATCCGTCTTTCCGGCACGAAAGTCATTGCCATCGGGGAAGAGAACATTCCCACCGACACTGCTGTGCTGTACGTCGGCAATCATCGCAGCTTTTTCGATGTGGTGCTGACCTATGTCCGTGTTCCCAGACCTACCGGTTATATTGCGAAAAAAGAAATGTTAAAATGGCCCCTGCTTAACATCTGGATGAAAGATCTTCACTGTCTCTTTCTGGATCGCCAGGACATCAAGGCAGGACTGAAAACCATTCTGCAGGCCATTGAGAAAGCCAAAAACGGGATTTCCATCTGCATCTTCCCGGAGGGCACCCGCAACAAGACCCCGGATACCTTCCTTCCCTTCCACGAGGGCAGTTTCAAGATCGCAGAGAAAGCAAATGTTCCCATTATCCCCATGACTATTGTGAATTCCGCTGCGGTATTTGAAGATCATTTTCCGAAAATAAAAAAGGCCACCGTAGTCATTGAATACGGTAAGCCTATTTATCCGAAGGAACTGGACAAGGAGACTCGCAAGAGCATGGGCACCTATGTACAGAATATTATCTCCGAAACTTATTTCAAAAACAAAGAACTGATCTGATCTTTCTAATGTCTATCCGCGAGGGAGACCTGCTGGGCTATCAGTAACAGATAATCCGCAGCGTCTCCCTCTTCGGGATAATAACTCACCGAATCCCGGTTCCGTCCCATCAGGTAATGCAGAAAATCCTCTAAAATCTCCGTGTACTGATAACTGTATAACACATAATTAGCACAGGACAATTCTTCTGCCCGCTTCAGCAGATCCTCGGTTCCATTGTTGACATTCATTACGGCATCGATCATGTTATGGGAACGTTTGGCCAGCTCCTCGCCCCGATTCCGGATGCTTTCCATGAATACAGTGCACAGGTCCACATCCACCGGCTGTCTGGTGGCCAGATACGTCATGGAGCCATACAGATAGGCCGTTTCTTCCAGATAACTGGTATTGTCCTCGAAAAAGTCCTTATACTCCAGGATCTGATTGCGGTAAGTGTATAGTCCCGCCGCCCGGTAAAGCTCCGTCAGCGCCATGAATTTCTCCGCATCTCTGCCGGATGTCGACATCAGCTTGGTGTACACCGACGACGCATGCTGCAGACATTGTGTGGCATATTGCACATCATATTTCTGGTACAGATAACTGAATTTTGCCATCACCGCCACGTAACACATGTTCTCCGGTTCCGGCTTTTCTGTGTCGTTGGCCGTTTTTTCCAGCCAGTCGGCAATAGATTCCAGCAGATCCGGGATATCATTGCCATTATCATCCGCAAGCACCTGCGGATACCACTCACAGGCCTCTAGCAAAGTGATGATCTCATCCTCGGTAATACTGCGATCCTGACATCTGTCATGAACATTCGTGCACAACGCTTCCAACAGTTCCTGATAGTGGTCTTCTTTCAGAGAAAACGTCAGGGATCTTCCCACATTGTCACACTCCAGATAGAACTCACCTTCCCCGGTATAGTCCGTGAAATCCGCTGTTCCGATGTACAGAGACAGCTCCCCGTTGTAATCAGTCTGCTTTACCGTGCCTTCATAGACCGTCTCTCCGGTCTCCCGGTCCACCAGCCGGAAAGTCTCTACCGACTGTCTGCCCTTCACCACTGCCTGTTTTTCACCGACCGCGGCATACCCCTGCTGATCCACCAGCACATTGGGTGTCAGTGTAGGCACTGTATAGTTGATGACCGGTGTGTTTTCCATGCCGGTCATACTTATGCTTACATGCCCTGTCTCTGCCGTTGCCTGCCCGCAGGCGTTCATACCTATACTGTTAAATAGTAATAGCAGGGACAGGATCCCTGCACTTTTCCTGCTGTATCTCAAAATATTCCTCCGGTCATTCCCTGGGGACATTACAGTACACGATCTCCCCGTTGATAATAGTATAAAGGGTTCGTGTGAAAATTTCCATAGGATTTCCGTCGAAAATGGCAATGTCTGCATCTTTCCCCACTTCCAGGCTGCCAATGCGGTCTGCCACGCCACAGATTTTCGCAGGATAAATGGTGATGGCCCGGAAACCTTCCTCCATTGGAAGTCCCGCTTTTACCGCAAGTCCGGCACACAACGGCAGTGTCTGGATCTGTGACACCGGATGATCCGTGGTGATGGCGACCATCACACCGGCCCGGTTCAGCACTCCGGCGGTCTTAAAAGACATGTTCTGCACCTCGATCTTGTTCCGGCTGGTAAGATCCGGTCCCACAATGGCCGGAAATCCTTCCTTCGCCAGTTCTTCCGCCACCAGATGACCTTCCGAGCAATGATCCATCGTCATTTTTATACCGAATTCTTTTGCAATGCGGATTGCTGTGAAAATATCGTCCACCCGGTGGACATGGGCTTTTAACGGGATGTCTCCCCGCAGTACCGGAAGATAGCACTCTTTTTCAAAATCCGGTGCAAAATACTCTCCCTTCTCCGCCGCTTCCTGCTTTTGCCGCAGATATTCTCTGCTCTCCCAGAGTTCCCTGCGCAGCATGGCGGCGATGGCCATACGAGTGACAGGACTTTTGTTCTGCCCGGAATAATTGACCTTGGGGTTCTCTCCAAAGGCCACCTTCATGGCCGCCGGTGATTTCAGGATCAGGTCGTCGATCCGGCGTCCCTTAGTCTTTACCATGGCAAACTGGCCGCCCACCACATTAGAGCTTCCGGGTCCGATCATGGCTGCAGTAATTCCGGCCCGCACCGCATCGTCAAAGGCTGCATCCATAGGATTAATACCATCGATAGCCCGCAGAGCCGGTGTCAGGGGATCCACTGTCTCATTACAGTCATCCCCTTCCGTGCTCTTTTTTTCTTCCATGATACCCATATGGCAGTGTGCCTCAATGATGCCCGGCATGATCAGCGCATTTTTTGCGATCACTACCTGCTCTCCTTCTTCCGGCTGTAACTTCACCTCACCTCTGGCACCTACCTGTGCAATTTTCCCGTTTCTTATCTGCAGGATTCCTTCGGGGATCTCTCTGCCCGCCATGGTCAGGATCCTGCCTCCTACAATATACATCAGCGGAACAATGCCTCCCCGTTCACCGGTTCCCCGTTGTGGGTCAGAGCAAAGTATACGTTGCTTCCTTCGGTGCTGTAGTATTTCGTGGGCGCTGCCACACTGCCGATGGCGTCGCCGGGATTCACATAGGAATTCTCTTTCACTGTGATCTCCGTCAGCTGTCCATAAGTGGCCTCATAGCCGTCACCCAGATCCAGGGTCACCGCCTTGCCGATCTCCTCATTTTCGAAGATTGAAGTCACTTTTCCCTGTGCACAGGCGGTCACTGCCGTACCTTCTTCCGCGGAAAAAATGGTGGCGGGATTGTATTTATACTGATCCAGTGTAGCAAAATAAGTGCTCTTGTCCATAGAGTAATGCATCAGAATATCACTCTGCACCGGTTGCTGTAATCCGTCGCTTTCTGCAAAGTGCAGTGTCTTCTCAACGACCACATCCCCGCCTGCTGTCTGCTTTCTCTCTTCCTTTTGTCGGTCGGCATCGGAATTCTGCTGCTCTTTCTGTGCGGCCTCCAGCAGCGTCTCCTGATCCGTCAGCCCCGGAATCTCTACGTTGCCGGAGCCTACCTCCTGGGGCATATAATCCAGATCATCCTCGGTGACAGGAGCTCCCGCGATCTCATTTCCCGCTGTATTATTTGCCGTCAGTCCGGGGATGTTCTCGTCCTCCTTCAGAAGATGTTCGTCGTTATTCTCCGTGATCTCCTGTAATTTGTCATCCGCATTGTTGGGAAGCGCAGTGAAGTCCAAGGTATAACCATCATCCCTGGACTCCACATTCTGCCCCTTCATATAGACCCCTGTCATGGTCAATGCTGCCAGTACAAAGGCTGAAGAGGCTAACATTATAATACGTTCTTTGTTAATACCGCTCTTTTTATTTCTTCTCATATCCTATCCGCATCCTTCCTGTTCCCTGAGTCAACTGCCTGCTATACAATCGTTTCAACCACTTTCCCTGGTTTATCCTATAGTCTTGCCCGATTCATGGGTTTTATTCAGAATGTCTTCGATATGAAATTTGCATTTATTTGGAACTATTCAGAGCCATGTAAATAGCGTCGAATGTTTGCATTCGTAAGAACATTTGATGCTATTTATAGGGCGAAGTAACTGAATAGTTATATTTATTCTATGCCTGTGCGGCATAGGCAGCCATATCCACGTGCTGTACCGTACCCACATTTCCGTTTTCGTATAAGAAAATACCGGTCTTGCGGACCACAGCATTGGTCGCATTGGCATTGGTAGTGCCGTCCTGAGCCTTACGGTCTCCCTGCAGGGTAAAATCCGTAGAAGCGTTTTGCAGACAGATAGCACCGACACCCTTGTCAGAAAGTTTGTACAGTACGTCGTTGCCGTTTTCATCCTTGCACCAGATTTTTAATTTTGACCAGATGGAATCGTTCTCATCGATCCAGCCGTTGCCATCCTCATCATACTGCGCCAGATCTGCAAAGCCATCCCCATTCCGGGTGCCGAACAGCTCACTGCCGTCGTTGATAGTGCCGTCACCGTTCTTGTCCAGTGCCAGATAGCCGCTGCCATTCAGCACGGAGATCTCTTCTTCCTTGCCATCGGCATCCAGATCAAAATAAAAGGTCTGATCCGACACTTCTGCCACATCAGTATCCAGGTTGATCACCAGCGGATCATGGAGCGTGAATTCTGCTACATTGAGTTGCTCTTTGTAGTATTCCTCGCATCTGCGGCTCATATTTACATTTACATTAAAATTGATCTCTCTGCCATCCTTGGTCCGTACGCTTCCCACGGTGGAAAAACTGGTATCCTCCTGTTCTATGTTCCAGGTCTCGCTCACATAGTTCAATATTTTCACACGGGACGTGACCAGATTGAACACGTCTGACGCAGGTGTTGCGGTTCCCTGTGTGCTGCCGGAATTCGTCTGGGTATTATTTACGCTATTCCCTGTATTCCAGCTGTTTCCGGTCTGATTACCGCTGCTCCATCCGTTTTCCTGCATCCAGTCCCGCAAAGTGCTGTTCCTGGACGGGAATAATAAATCAAAAATATAACGCACCGTATATTCCCGGATGGTAGACAATGTCTGTTCACTGGCACTGCTTCGCATATCCCATCTGGCAGAAGATACCAGCAAACGACTCTGCCAGTCTTTGGCTGTCATCGTGGTGTTCTCTGCAGTGTTCTCCTGTTCCTCCGTGTTCTGTGTGGTATCCTCACCATTCGGTGTCTTCTGTCCCTTAGTGGATACATCTGTCAGACCTGCCTGATAATCCGTTATCTCAAATCGTCTGACGCTTGTCTTAGAAGCGTGATAGCTTCTGGCGGAATCCATTCCTATGCTTGCGGAATCAATTCTCAAATCTGTAATTTTCTCCTTTCCCCGACCTCACCACGAACCAACAGGGCGCGCTTCCTGTAACGTTTAACAGTTCACCGCCGCATGCAATATCATATGTTCTGCTTTGTGTGCCAGCACCCACGCAGAACATATGATATTGCATGGCTGAACTGTTAAACTAAAAAAAGATGGTAAAGAAACAGAATACATATAATATGCCTCTGTCTGGTTACCATCCGTGGTGTCATTATCAAACTGTAAAAAATAAGTAGCAGGAAGTGACTGGCCATGTCACCTCTCTGCTACTTATATCGTCCGCTATGGACATTTTATTTAGTGTTAATTTACTGCTGTTTGGGCTGAGTGGGAGCGCCAGGGGTTCCGGGTGCGGGAGGCACCGGTCTGCCGGCTGCTTTCAGCTTTGCTGAGATCATGCTGGCTACCATTTCTCTGGTCACCACGATGTTGCCACCGAAGGGATTGATCACGAATCCCAGCGCCGGGCTGATATTGCCCTGTGCATCTTTGCGCAGCAGCATTCCCGCATAATCGTCAAAGTTCATGGCGAAAGTCTGCTGATTCTCCTCATCTCTCCACCTTTTTAGCTCTGTCCAGTCAGTGAACGCCATGAAGAACTTCCGACCGTCCTCGGTGGACAGCATCGGGAACTGTACTTTGGCATCTCTTGCGATGGTCACCCGGCCGTTTTCATCGGGCACAGGCACCGGATCGATCACGACCGGAGACAGGAACTTTGCTTTCTGCAGTTCATCCAGGAACATCTGTCTGTGTTCCGGGGTGTCCTCTGCTTTTAATAATTCAATGGATCCCACCATCATGGGGTTGGATACCGGTTTGTTAAATTCCATATTTTTTCTCCTTACTTCTCATTGTAACTATTCAGCCTCTCTTCGCGAAACGCATCTGCGATGGTTAGTCACATGTCTCTGAATAGTTACACTCGGTTATAGTTGATCAGGCATCCCTTCAGGATGATCTGACGTTCTTCGTCGGTCAGCTCTCCCAGCTTCAGGGTGAATTCCTTCATGCCTTCTCCGGTTGTTACCACATATGCCTTAATTTCCTCGGCCTTGTCTTCCACGGCTTTCTTAATACCGGGAATGAACAGGTAATCCAGATTCTTGAAAGGCAGGTCTCCGGGCTGGATCAGGAAAGGAAGCATGCCCCAGTTGATCAGGTTGGAACGATAACGCTTGGTGGCATACTCGTTGGCAATATTTGCCCAGCCGCCTAATACCTTCTGGCAGGAAGCGGCCTGCTCACGGGCAGAACCGTCTCCGGGCTTCACTGCGAAAATAGTGGAACCGAATCCGGTGTTCTCACGACTTGCATCGGGATACCGTTTCTTTACTTCACCCATAACATCCTTCAGTACCGGAACTGCCTGACAGGGATGTCCGCCGTTCATACGCTCTTTCTCTGCCTTCTGGATCTCCTTGGCACGTCCTACATACTGCGGATCCTTACGGCTTAAAGTGAACTCTGCCAGTCCCAGAGGATTGGAGCGGTAGGAAGAGGTCTCACCGGAGGGAATCAGCTCATCGGTAGTAGTTACGGGATCGTGGATCTCGGATACTACCTGCAGTACCAGATTCTCAGGCAGGGCACCCATAGCGGGCCAGTCCTTGATATTGGGGCCGAACTGGATCTCTACGCTCTCGTCTGCCACACCGTGGGAATCGAAGACACGGTTCTTGTAAATATTGCTATCGAAATGATATTTGTATTTTCCGAAATCTCCATCGAAGTCTGTTGCGGGAGTCAGCACACCCTTGTTGGCTGCAGTGGCTGCGATGGAACGGGCATCCATCAGAGCTACGGAAGCGATCTGGCCGTTCTGCAGCTTGGAGCCTTCACGGTTCGGGAAATTTCTGGTAGAGTGACGGATACTGAATGCGTTATTGGCAGGCGTATCACCGGCACCGAAGCAGGGACCACAGAACGCAGTCTTCATCACTGCACCGGTCTCTAAGATGGTAGCCGCACAGCCGTTGCGGATCAGCTCCATGTATATGGGCATGGATGCGGGATATACGCTTAAAGTAAACTCATCCGCACCGATGTATCTGCCCTTCAGAATGTCGGCAGCCGCACAGATATTCTCGAATCCGCCGCCGGCACAGCCTGCGATGATACCCTGATCTACAATGAACTTGCCGTTCTTTACTTTATTCTTCAAAATAAAGTCTACGGCACCGTCCAGACTTACTTTCGCACGCTTCTCCGTCTCATCCAGAATATCCATCAGGTTCGCATTCAGCTCTTCGATGGTGTAAGTATTGCTGGGATGGAACGGCATGGCGATCATAGGACGGATCTTGTCCAGATCCACCTCGATCAGTCCGTCGTAGTATGCTACCTGGCCGGGATTCAGTTCCTTATAGTCTTCGGTACGTCCGTGGATCTCATAGAACTCACGGATCTGGTCATCGGTCTTCCAGATGGAGGACAGACAGGTGGTCTCTGTGGTCATTACATCAATGCCGATACGGAAATCAGCACTCAGGGATGCCACGCCGGGACCTACGAATTCCATGA
>ERZ773145.3228-NODE-3228-length-10444-cov-3.626817_pt1 | contig 10444 bp, 8 predicted proteins | sample MGYA00580848_ERZ773145 | MGnify/ENA primary metagenome ERZ773145 (study PRJEB29015, sample SAMEA2737858) | human gut metagenome | biome: human gut; feature: human-associated habitat; material: faeces | place: China | collected 2012 ... | reverse complement strand
AAGAAGCCCGCGCCAGTGCCAAGAACCGTCTGATAGTTGTTCGCCGCTGTGTTGGCGTTATCCTTCCAGCTCAGAACCGCCGCGACAGTCCCAGTTTCAAAATCCGGTTGTAACAAATACTCCTGATTCACAAGCAGAAGCCTGCCATCAACATCCAGTCCCATACCATGCACGTCCAGCGCCGCGCAGGAGAACTCCGCTTCCGCCTGTAGCGTCTCAGCGTTCAGCCGCACGACCTTCTCCGTCTCATAAAGCGTATCGCCCTCGACGCGCACATAGACTGCATCCGGAGCAGCCAGAATTTGCAGCAGCTGCCCGTCAAACGCGGTCTGCTCCGCAAGCTGCTGTCCGTCTGCGCTGATTTTGACAACTCGTTCGGCAAACACCAGATAATATGCGCCTCTGCCGCCGTCAAATCCGCGCGGCTCTTCCGGGTAGACCTCCGCCAGAGGCACTGTGCCGATAATCGCTCCGCCTGAATCATAGGTCGTGACCGAATAGCGGCCTTCCGGCGCGTCCACAGTGACCGGTTCTCCATCTGCATCAAAATAGAACGCCGGATAAGTCCCCGCAAGCAGCGCCAGCGCATCGCCGGCTTCGCACACGCCATACAGATATTCCGCGTCCGGCAGTGGGAGTGCTGCAGTACTGCCGTCCGCATCCGTTACGCCAAGCGCCGCTGGAACGTTGGAATAGGAATAGATCCTGCCGTCCCAGACGCATTGCCCCTCGGCCTCCGCAGTCCCTTCCGGCAGCGGCCATGTCGTCTGCCGGTAACACTGCCCATCCGGCAAATTGCGAATGTCAAGCTGCACCTCTGAAGACACCTCCGGAGGCGTTTTCGCAGGCTCTGCATGAACTTCTTCCTGTGGGGCACAAGCTGTCAGAAAACATAAGCACACGACAAAAAGTACGAGTATGTTCTTTTTCATAGTTTTTCTGCATCCCTTGGCTGCTCAAAGCCGATCTTCACGATGATAAATCCACACAACAACCAATTTACATAATATTATTATAAAGCAACCAGAGGAAAAGTCAAGGATGAAGATGGAAAATAAATCAAAGCATAAAGCACAGCAATGCGCCTCGATTATGCCGCTGCTCCGTCGGCCTGAGAATCGAACCCTGTTTGATGTTAGGCCGCCTGCAAAGCGGAAAATTTGTGGTACTGCTTCTGGTTTTTGTGGAAGAAGCCGCGGATAGTCAGCAGCACGAATGCTGCGACAACAAAGTAGTAGATCGGCTTTGCGATACCATTTGCACCTTGACCTCTGATACGATAAAGAGCATTACACGGCGTAGTTGGATAATCAATTGTTTTAATTAGATTGTAGTATAAATTTGTTTTTGTGTGCCATTAAAGTTTCCCGTGGCACCAAAATAAAAGTACAGCAGAGTAAAAGGGCTTGCTGCCTGCGGTTTGCAGACAACAAGCCCTTTCGGATGCTTGGGTTACTCGTTATTTCTTTTTTGCAGGGAGAATGCAGCAGATTCCTGAACTCATAGGGCCTTTTTCCACACTGCTCGCAGCGGCTGTAATGTTCCGGCCTGCAATACAAATGCAGAAACCCAGCTGACCTGATCTTTTGCGGAATATTGCACCGTCAGCTTGATAGACTTCTGGCTTTGCAGATCGCTCGCTACAGTCGAACTTGCTACCATCTGCCCGTCTGCCGTGTATGCTGCGAGGATATACTGCACGGAGACGCTGGAGGCGGTGTTATTGGTCAGTGTTACGGTAGTCGAGGTGGCGGAGGAGGAAACTGCATCCAGCGCGTATTTCTCTATCACCGTACTTGCCGTCATGCCGATGTTTACATTCTCCTGAACCGGCGGCACAGGCATCCAGTCGCTCCAGACCGTGTCATAGCCTTCCTTCTCGTACTTGACACGCCACCAGCCCTTCGGAACGTCCCACGAATATGCGCCGTTTGCATCCGTGGTCAGCGGGTTGATCTCATCCCAGTCCGAAGCATCCCACTTCGTCCCGTACTCAGTGCTGGACGGAGCGTGCTCCCAGAAGCTGTCGTCGCTGTCGGCATCGGTATACTCAATCCAGTACGCCGTCGCTGTAACACCAGGCAGTCTGCTGTTGTCGCTGACATCATAGACATAGCCGCTCGGATCGATTTTCCATCTGAAGCTGAAGGCTGCTCCGGCAGATTCAGAGGCGCTCAGGAAACCGAATTCTCCAAGAATACTCTCGACATACGAACTGTTCTGCATGGACAGCAGCGGCAGAATCAACCCGCACGGGAAGGGCAGGGTAATGCCGGCAGCCGTCAGAATGATGCTCAGCCCCATTGCCGCAACAACACCATTGTTTGCCTTGGAGGCAGTTTCGAGCCGTTTCAGCGCCGCAGCCTTTTCGGCTTCCCCCATAGAGGATGCAAGAACCGCCTGCCGCGCGTCTTCAAGCGAGACTCTGTTGTTATCCCATGTGATCAGCTTATCGGCATAGCCAAGTACCTCGACAAAGGAGAAATAGGAATCGATATTCTCTGCCGCACTGATATGTTTGCCATCGATCAGGAACGTTGTAAGCTTGTCCTTCGTAAAATCAATGATTTCGCCGCGAACCTTATCTTCTCCGTATTCCGCGACCTTGAGGTAAAGCTTGGCTCCATAGTCGTCCTCCATTACCTCATAGCCGTATTGTCCGGCGTTGCTCGGGTCAAGGTAGGAAGGAATGATATCCGTGAGAATGTTAAAGTCAAGCTGCGCATCTACATCCACCATCTTTATGATGCCGCTCAGCTGCTTATCCGTGCTGACCAGATCCTCAATGCAGTCATGCAGTTTCCCATTCAGTACGTTTTTGATGGGCGTGCTGGCGCCGTTTACATATCGGGCAGCGCCATAATCGATCGTGCCGGAGAACTGGATCGGTGTTTTCGCCTGCGAGGAAGCAGTTGTGCAGGCCATCCAGTCAGGCTATCGCCTGATCGACACCGCTGCTGCCTATGGCAATGAAGAAGCGGTTGGCCGGGCCATTCGCCGCTGCGGAGTGCCAAGAGAAAATCTGTTCATTACCACAAAGCTGTGGATCCCGGACATCAGCTATGAGGGAGCAAAGCGCGGCTTTGCGCTGGCACTGGAAAAACTGGGGCTGGACTATCTTGATTTGTATGTGATTCATCAGCCATACCACGACGTATTCGGCGCGTGGCGGGCAATGGAAGAACTGTTCACGGAAGGGAGGGCTCGGGCAATCGGTGTGGATAATTTCACACAGGATCACCTGGCGGATTTCCTGTTCTGGAATAAGGTGAAGCCTGCCGTGAATTTACTGGAATGCAATCCATTTTTCCAGCGTGAGGATGAACGAACCTATCTCAAAACGCAGGAAATCCAGATGCAGGCATGGTCGCCGCTGTCTGCCGGTCAGAATGACTTGTTCCATAATGAAATCCTTTGTAAAATTGGAGTTGCCCATGGCAAATCCGCGGCGCAGGTGGTGCTGCGCTGGCTGACCCAGCGGGGCATCGTGCCGCTGGTCAAATCCTCGAATTCCCAGCGTATGAAGGAAAATCTGGACATTTTTGATTTTACGCTCTCAGAAAATGAAATGGAGCAGATTGCCACGCTGGATACTGGGCACCCCTGCTTTGCCCCGCGCAATACCGGCGCATCCGTGACTGCGTTTTTGGAGCAAGCCGTCGCGGGCTAAGTTCTGTCCGACGGGCGTTGGAAATAAAAAGTGGACGCCCCAAAATGGAAAGTTAGGCAAGGGAAAACAGGAGCGCCTGAAAAAACGGAAAAGCGGTGCAGCATACTTGCTTTTTGGGCTGTGCTGCTGGTATGATAAGCAAAAATGCGCGGCGCAGATTGAACGGCCGGGCGGGAAAGGAACAGCGGCGATGACAGAAAGGGAACAGCGGGTACAGTGGTTTCAGGAGGCCCGGTTCGGGATGTTCCTGCATTGGGGACTCTACGCGATCCCAGGGCGCGGCGAATGGTATATGAGCGGAGCCCGGATGCCAGCGGAGGAATATGAGCGCTATATGCGGGAGTTTACTGCGAAAGCCTATGACCCACGAGACTGGGCGCGTCGGGCAAAACAGGCCGGAATGCGGTATGTCGTACTGACAGCGAAGCATCACGACGGCTTTTGCCTGTTTGACTCGAAATTGACGGATTACAAGAGCACAAACGCGCCCTGCGGACGCGATCTGGTGCGGGAATTCGTGAACGCGGTGCGCGCCGAGGGGCTGCGCGTGGGCCTGTACTACTCCCTGATCGACTGGCACCACCCGGATTTCCCGAAATACAACGATCCCAACCATCCAATGCGCCAAAATCCTGCTTATCAAAACGAGCAAATCGATTTTGACCGTTATCTTGCGTACATGCACGGGCAGGTCGAGGAGTTGGTCACAAACTACGGAAAGATTGACATCCTGTGGTTCGATTTTGCCTACGGCGACCTGCGCGGCGAGGCATGGAAGGCGACAGAACTGATGAAGATGGTGCGCAGCCACCAGCCAGATGTGGTTGTGGACAACCGACTCGAGGCCAGCGGCGAGGGCTTTGGAAGTCTCGTTACGGAAAACCCGGCGTATTACAGCGGGGATTTTGTCAGTCCCGAGCAGCTTTTGCCGCCGGAGGGCATCCGCAATGTCCGCGGAGAGCGCGTTCCATGGGAACTCTGCACGACCATGAACAACAACTGGGGCTATGTGCCCTATGACACGAATTATAAGCCCGCATCCATGCTGATTCGGAAGCTGGTTGAGTGCGTCAGCAAGGGCGGCAATATGATCCTGAACGTCGGCCCGGACGCAACCGGACGCTTTCCTGCGCAAAGCTGCCGGCTGCTTGACGAGATCGGCGCATGGATGGCGCGCAACAGCGAGAGCATCTACGGCTGCGGCAGTGCAGAACTCCCGAAGCCGGACTGGGGCTGGTATACCAGAGGGGCAGGAAAACTCTATGCGCATGTGCTCGAAGCGCCGCTCGGCCCGCTGCCGCTGACCGGTCTTGTGCCGGAGCGGATCGGTGCAGTGCGCCGTCTCGCGGACGGCGGCGAGGTGGTGCGCGGCGAAAGCTGGGTTACAAACGCATATGAAAATCTGGCCTTCGTCACCTTCGGAACGATCCCGCAGTATACCTATCCGCTGCCGGACCCAATCGATACCGTTCTGGAGATCGAATATAACGAGTAAAATCAGCAAATCCGCAGTTCGTTCACCCGGACTGCGGATTTTTGAGACTGGGACTCGACGCAGGACATCCGCGCTTGATTTCGGCGGACGGATATCGCATAATAGACGCAGATCAAATCCGGCGTCGCTGGAGAAGGGAACTGTGGAACATGGAAAAGCAAATACAAGCGAACGTCGTTTTTACAGACGATGCGTATCTGAAAACAAGATATCTGCCCCGTGAAGACGGCGGCTATACCATTCGGGTCGGCCGCGGCGGCCGCAGGGATATTCTGGCCTGCAAGGAACTGTATGGCAAGGCGGTCAAGACAGCGCGGGAACTGGACTGCACGGCCTGCGCATTTGACCTGTGTGCAGCAGCAGAACTCGGACAGGAAGGGCTGTTCGCGGCGGTCGAGGGCGTCTGCGGCGGCGCGTATCAGAAAAAATTTGCGCTGGACGGCCGCTGGGAACCGGAACTGACATGCAGCTTTCCCGGCGCGGACGCAGTGCAGCTGAAAAAGGCGTGGGAACTTGCCCGATCAATCATGCAAACGCGCAATCTGGTAAACTGCCCGTCTAATCTGCTCTGGCCGAATATGTTTGCACAGCGGCTGAAAGACATGGCGGAGGGACTTCCAATCGAAGCGGAACTCTATGATAGACAGGCGCTGGAGCGGCTGGGACTGCGTGCGCTTCTGACCGTCGGCGACAGCAGTGCCCATGCACCTGTGATGGCCGTCCTGCGCTATACCGGCGCGCCGGGAAGCCGCCGGAGGCTCGGGCTTGTCGGAAAGGGCGTGACGGTCGATTCGGGCGGGTACTGCCTGAAAGCCGCTTCGTCCATGGCCGGGATCAAGGGCGATATGGCGGGCGGCGCTGCCGTGGCCGCTGCCTTTCGCAAGGGCGGGCGGAGCCGCGGCAGCCGCTGCCGTGCGTGCACTGGCGGCAAACGGTGCGGCTGTCAATGTAACGGCGGTTGTTCCGATCTGTGAAAACCGCATTTCTAATGCGAGCATGCTGCCTGGCGACGTCATTACCAGCTTCTCCGGCAAAACGATTGAGATTCTGAACGCCGATGCTGAGGGTCGGCTGATTCTTGCCGACGGCCTCGCGTGGGCCGCAGAAAAGGAGGGCTGCACCCATCTGGCGGATATTGCCACACTGACCGGCGCGATCTGCGCGATGCTCGGCTTTGTGACGACCGGCGTGATGGCTAGCGACGACAGGCTTTATGATTGCCTCGCGCGCGCGGCAGCGCGCTCCGGCGAGAAATTCTGGCGCATGCCGGATGATCCCGAATATGAAACCCTGATCGAGAGCGACTATGCGGACGTCCGAAACACCAGTAAAGACGGCTGCGGCGCAATTACGGCCGGGCTGTTCCTGAAAAAATTCACAGCCGATCGGCCATGGCTGCATCTGGACATTGCGGGGACGGCGGACAACAGCGGCATCGTCTGGCAGCATCAGGTTCCCGGCGCGACCGGGACTGCCGTCAGTACGCTCTATCATCTGGCGCAGGTGCTTTTTGAAACAAAGGAGGAAACAGCATGAATATGCCCCTAATTGAAGCTTGTGTGGATTCTTACGCTTCCTGCAGGGCGGCGTGGCTTGGCGGCGCGGACCGGCTGGAACTGTGTGCGCATCTTGTCATCGGTGGAACAACACCTTCGACGGCACTGTTCCGGCAGGTGCAGCGCGATATTCCGGTTAAGACGAATGTTCTGATCCGTCCGCGCTTCGGTGATTTTCTTTACAGCAAGGAAGAACAGGAGCAGATGTGCGAGGAGATCCGGATGTACCGCGAACTTGGCGCGAACGGCGTTGTGATCGGCGCGCTGACGCCGGACGGCGATCTGGACATACAAAGCATGCGCCGGATGATGGACTGCGCAGGTGGGATGGATGTGACACTGCACCGCGCGTTCGACATGACACGCGACCCAATGCGGACGCTGGAGGACGCAATTCAACTCGGCTGCAAAACCATTCTCACGTCCGGACAGCAGAAGGACGCGCTGACCGGCGTGGAACTTCTGCGGGAACTGTATGACAGAGCGAACGGAAGAATCGATATTATGGCGGGCTGCGGTGTGAAAAAATGGAATATTCGGGAAATTCATGACCGTGCGGGCCTTGTGGTGTTCCATACGACCGGGCGCAAAGACGCGCTCGACAGCGGCATGCGCTACCGCAAGCAGACCGTGGCGATGGGGCTGCCGTCTTTGTCCGAGTATGAGATCTGGCAGACGGATGAGGAGGAATTCCGTGCTTGCGCCGAGATTGTCCACAGCTTCGCAGGAGCGGGTGCATGAGACTTTCAGATGGAGAACTGCGCTGGATGCAGGCGCGGCTGGCACAGCGGTACGCAGCGGCAGGCCGCGATGCGCAGGAAAAGCTGGAGCGGCAGCTTGCGGTGCTTGCGCCTGACCAGGCGCTTCTGACAAGCTGGTGCTATGCTGCAAGTCCGCTTAGCGACTGGGCAAATTACGATTTCTCTCTTTTTAGTTCCTGCGCGGCGCACGCGCTGCATTTATGGGAACAGTCGCCAAGTGTTCGTGCGCTTCCGGAGCAGCTGTTTCTCAATTATGTCCTCCATCCGCGCGTCAATGAGGAGGAACTCTGCGATTGCAGAGGCGTTTTTTACGCGCAGCTGGCAGAAAGAATCCAAGGCCTTTCTGCATGTGAGGCGATTCTTGCAATCAATGCCTGGAATGCGGAGCAGGTCTGCTACCGCTCGACGGACGGGCGAACCATCAGTGCGCTGGGCGCGCAGCGCTCAGGCTTTGGGCGCTGCGGCGAGGAATCCACGTTCGCGGTCAACGCGCTGCGAGCAGCCGGGATTCCGGCGCGGCAGGTGTATACGCCCCGCTGGGCGCACTGCGATGATAACCACGCCTGGGGCGAGGCGTTCTGCGACGGCGCGTGGCACTATCTCGGCGCGTGCGAGCCGGAGCCGGAACTTGACCGCGGCTGGTTTACCGGTGCGGCCAGCCGCGCGCTTCTGGTGCACAGCCGCTGCTTCGGAAGACCCGCGGCAGACGATACGGTTATCTCGACAGACGGCGCGGTAACGTTTCTGAACCAGACGGCGCGCTATGCGCCCGTTCGGACACTTACGGTGCTTGTGCGCGAACCGGATGGCCGGCCGTCTGCTGGCGCGGAGGTGACGTTCGGCATTGTCAACGCGTCGGAAATTTTTCCGGCGGCAGTCCTCCAGACAGACAGCAGCGGTGCTGCGCGGCTTTGCTGCGGCTATGGCGATCTGGTTGTACAGGCGCGGAAACACGCGCTGCGCAGCGAAACGCTTTGCCTGGCCGCACAGCAGACGCTGGAGTTGACGCTTGCGGAGCCGGAGACGCCTTCCGGCCGCTGGGAAGCACGCACATTCCGTGCGCCGAAGGAGCACTTGCCCGCGAGAAAGGCGCTCGACCCGGCGCAAAAGGTGCGCACCACAGAAAAGCTGGCGGCGGCAAATGAAAAACGCCGCCTCCGGGTAGAAGCGGCGTATGACCCTGCCTGTGTGCAGAAGCTGCACGCGCAGTTTGGCTATGGTGCGGAGATAGAAGCGCTTCTGCATGCAGGCTACGGGAATTTTGCGGCTCTGGCGGAGTTCCTGGCGGAGCCTGCGTTTGTGCCGGAACAGAAACTTGCGCTTTTGCGCACACTCTCGGAGAAGGATCTGTGCGATGTCCGAACGGAGGTGCTGCGGGAGGCGCTGATGTCTGCCGCAGACGGTCTGCCGCAGGACGCGTTTACAATGCGCTATGTTTTGTGCCCGCGTATCGGCACAGAGCCGCTGGCCTGCTGCCGGGAAACGTTGTTGGAGTACTTTTCAGAGGCGCAGAAGCAGAGGTTTTGCCAGCAGCCGGAGCAGATCTGGCAGTGGATTCGGGGAAACATCCGGCAGGCGCCGGAGGCAGAGTATCGGCAGATTGTGACTTTGCCTGTCGGAGCGATGCGTCTGCGCTGTGCAGATCTGCGTTCGCAGCGGCTGCTGTTCGTTATGCTCTGCCGGGCGCTGGGCATGGCGGCACGGCTCAATCCGCACAGCGGTGCGGCGGAGTATTTCTCCGGCGGGCGCTTTCTCTCTCCGGAGGAGGGGCAGACTATATCTGCGGCACTGTGTCTGCAGAAGCGGCCCGGCGAGACATGGCAGGCAGGCGCGGACTTTGGTCTGTCTGTGCGCACCTCCGACGGCTGGATGCCGCTGGATTTGTCTGAACTTTCGTGGCAGGGCAACTGTATGACGGTTTTACTATGCCCAGGCATTTACCGTGTCCTGACCGACAACCGTCTGCCGAACGGTGATCTGCGTGCGGCGCGGCTGGATTTTCAGATCGACGCGGGAAAGACAGCCTGCGTGCAGCTGCAGAAGCAGCCAGTTGCATTTGCAGAGTTGGCCGTAGATTTTACGCTGGCCGACTTTGAAGCGGAAGCGCTGGATGGACGCAAAGCCTCCGCCGCAGGGTTGACGCAGGAGTTGACGCTGCTTCTATGGTTGGATGCGGGAAGCGAACCAACGGAGCATCTTTTGAATGAACTGCTGGCAAGCCGCGAGCGCATCCGGGGACTGCACATGGTGTTTTTCCTTTGCGCACGGCAGGTGATGCAGAACGAAAAGCTGCGCGCCGTGCTTGCGGCTTTCCCGGAAGCGGAGGTCTGGCTGAGCGCCGATTCCGCAGAACCGGCGGCGCGAAGCGCTTATACAGACCCGGACAGACTGCCGCTGCTGATTCTGTGCGACCGCCCGCGCCATATCATCCATGCTTGCGCCGGATACCGCGTCGGTAGCGTAGACACCGCGCTGGCCTTCTGTCAGCTGGAAACAAAGTAACGATTCACTGGATATTTTCAGAAAACGCAGGGACGGACAAATTTGTCCGTCCCTTTCAGGCAGGCGCAGAAACGTATGAAAATGGATTGTTTTGACATGCTGCGCCTGTTGAGAATCAGAATTTTACTGCAGGATGCCTTCTTTGGATTCAGAAGCGGATGCTGTGTGCGCATCTGTATCCATGGAGACACGAATCTGCTCAATATGATGGTTTGCAACCCGCGTGATCTGCACATGCAGGCCTTCAAAGTCAAACGAAGCGCCGGAATCGGGGAGCCGTCCGAACTGCTCCATGACCCAGCCGCTGACGGAGGCCATATCCGAGTCGGATTTCAGACCGAAATAATCTGCAAAATCGACATAAAAAAAGGCTTATACGTGTTTTTTATCTAATTTTGCAGGTATGAAAACGCTTACTGATGCCCAATATATACATGCTCTCATAGCCGAAGGAGAGCAC
>ERZ773145.3224-NODE-3224-length-10455-cov-21.399904_pt1 | contig 10455 bp, 6 predicted proteins | sample MGYA00580848_ERZ773145 | MGnify/ENA primary metagenome ERZ773145 (study PRJEB29015, sample SAMEA2737858) | human gut metagenome | biome: human gut; feature: human-associated habitat; material: faeces | place: China | collected 2012 ... | reverse complement strand
GCCTCGCTGGTGCGCACGATCTTGAGCCAGTCGCGGCTGGGGCCCTTGTCCGCCGAGCCGAGGATGACCTCGATGATCTCGCCGGTGGACACGATGTGGTCGATGGGGACCATCCGGTTGTTGACCTTGCAGCCCACCATCCGGTTGCCGACGGCGGAGTGGATGGCATAGGCGAAATCGATGCAGGTGGCCCCGGCGGGCAGGTTGATGACATCGCCCTTGGGGGTGAAGGCGAAGACCTCTTCGGGCAGCAGGTCGCTCTTTAGATCATGCAGCAGGTTGCCGGAATCCTCGCTGACGCGCTGATTTTCCAGCAGCTGACTGACCCACGCCAGCCGCTCGTCCAGCTTGTCGTGGCCGTCAAGGCCCTCTTTGTACTTCCAGTGAGCCGCCACGCCGTACTCGGCCTGTTCGTCCATCTTGCGGGTGCGGATCTGCACCTCAAAGGGGATGCCCTCGTGGCCGATGACGGTGGTGTGAAGGCTTTGGTAGCCGTTGGGCTTGGGGGTGGAAATATAGTCCTTGAAGCGGTTGGGAAGCGGGTGGTACATATCGTGGATCAGGCCCAAGGTGCTGTAGCACTCGGCCAGCGTATCCAGAATGATGCGGACCGCATAGATATCATAGATCTCGTCGAAGGACTTGTTCTGCATGATGGTCTTGCGGTAGATGCCGTAAATGCTCTTGACGCGGCGCTTGATGGTGGCCCCTTCGATGCCGCTTTCCTCCAAGCGGCGCTCAATGACACCCGACACCCCGGCAAGGAACTCCTCGCCCGCCCGCTCGCTCAGCATCTTGCTGATCTCGTTGTAGCCCACGGGGTCGAGGTAATGGAGGCTGCGGTCTTCCAGCTCCTCCTTCACGTTCAGGATGCCCAAGCGGTTGGCGATGGGAGCGTAGACCTCCATGGTCTCGCGGGCCTTATCCCGGCGCTTCTGCTCCGGCCAAGCGTCGCCGGTGCGCATATTGTGCAGCCGGTCGCAGAGCTTGATGATCATGACCCGGACATCCCGGCTCATGGCCAGCAGCATCTTGCGCAGATTCTCGGCCTGTAACTCCTCGATGTTGGAGAATTGGATCTTGGTCAGCTTGGTAACACCGTCCACCAGCAGGGCCACTTCCTCGCCGAAGGCGGCTTTCAGGTCGTCCAGCGTGGTGGGGGTATCCTCCACCACATCGTGCAGCAGAGCCGCCGCGATGCTCTCGGTATCCATGCCGAGGTCCAGCACCAAGCGGGCCACCGCAAGCGGATGGCAGATATAAGGCTCGCCGCTGCGGCGGCAGACGCCCTTGTGGGCCTCGTTGGCAAGGTTATATGCCTTTTCGATCATCTCCATGTTGTAGGCTTTGCCGCTGGCATGGATCGCCTCCACCAGCTTTTCCCACGTGATGATCTCCGGGCGCACCTCACTGGGCAGGGCAGCCTCCGGCGCGTCGGCGGGCAGAGCCGTGGCCGCTACCGTGGCCATTTCCGGCACCGGCTGGTGCAGATGGGTCTTTGCAGAATAGGAATCCTCCGGCTTGACCGGGTCCAGCATACTTTTTCCCTCTGGCATCTTATCGTTCCTCCAGACATTTCAAGATGGGCGCATCGGCAAGGTTCTTCTTGCCCTCGGCGGGCACCAGCTCCCAGAACTTTGCCCCGCTGCGCTCGCGGACCGCGATGAGCCCCACCTGTTCGAGGGCCGTGATCGCGACTAGAATTTTACCGGTGTTTTCCTCTCCCAGTTTTGCGAACAGGGGCTGCAGGTCCTCGGCGTGCCAGCGCCGGGCCTGTAATTCGCGATACACCGTGATGATATCGCTCCGTTCCGGGGCGATCCTTGCTTTTTGTTCTGCCGAAAGCGGGGTGCCGCGGCGCAGCGCTTGGACCAGCGCCGTCTGCTCGGCGGCAGCGTTGCCGAAACCCGCCGGGTGCAGCTCCAAGATCCGGCCCGAAAGCTGGGCCCCACGGAGCGATTCGTAGACCGAGAGGTTCACCGCCGCATCCACCACATCGCCCATGGTGTAGGGCAGCTGCTCCGGGGGCATCCCGAACCAGACCGCGTAGATGCTGGCGTTCCCCTGCCGCAGACGGAGGCGGCAGTGCTTGCCCTCGGAGACGGAGAAAATGCCGTCGATGACGGCCTTTTCCAGCACGAAGACCGGGGTCGGGTTCTCCGCCCCATAGGGGGCCAGCTGCTCCAGCCGGCGCACCGACTCCACCGTGATGCGGTCGAGGTGGATGGACAGGTCACATTCCAGCGGCGGCGTGAAGAGCACCGCGCATTCCCGCGCGGCCCACTCGTTCAGGCGGCGGCGCAGTTCGGGCAGATTTTCCTCCCGCACCGAAAGGCCCGCCGCCATGGCGTGCCCGCCGAAGCGGAGCAGGATGTCCTCACAGGAGGCGATGCACTCGTGGAGGTTGAAGCCCTGCACGCTGCGGCCGCTGCCCTTGCCCTCGCCGTGTTCGTCCACGGACACCACGATGACGGGGCGGCCGGTCTTTTCCACCAAGCGCGAAGCCACGATGCCGATGACGCCGGGGTGCCAGTCCCGCCCCCAGATGAGGATGACCCGGTCTTCGAGGATGGCGGGCTCCGCGTCCAGCTGCTCCTGCGCCGCCTTGACGATCTCCTGCTCGGTCTCCTGCCGGGCGACATTGATCTCGTTCAGCTTATGTGCCAGCTCCGCGGCGCGTTCCTCGTCCTCACAGAGCACCAGCTGCAATGCCGTCACAGCGTTGTCCATCCGGCCCGCCGCGTTGATGCGGGGGGCGATGGCATAGCTGACATTTTCGGCCGTGATGGGCTTGCCCCCAAGGCCGACTTCCTCCAGCAGGGCCGAGATGCCCGGCCGGTCGGTCTGCTGCAGCGATTTCAGGCCCGCCTTGACGAGGGTGCGGTTCTCGCCCGTCAGGGGCATCACATCCGCAACGGTGCCCACAGCGGCAAGGTCGCCGCAGTAATCCAGCATCTCCTCCGGCGGGCAGCCGTCCAGCGCCGCGCAGAGCTTGAAGGCTACCCCGGCACCGCACAAACCCTTGAAGGGGCTGTGGTCGTCGGCGCGGCGGGGGTCCACCACGGCCACCGCCTTGGGCAGGGCGTCGTGGGGCAGATGGTGGTCCGTCACGATCAGGTCCACGCCCAGCGAAGCCGCAAACTCGGCCTCTTCCAGCGCGGAGATGCCGTTGTCCACGGTCACGATGAGCTGGCAGCCCTTGTCGTGGATGGACTGGATGGCGTTTTTCGAAAGGCCGTAGCCGTCGCCCTCCCGGCTGGGCAGCATACATTTGACGCTGGCACCCATCCCCTTGAGGTGCTGGTAGAGCAAGGCGGTGGCGGTCACGCCGTCCACGTCGTAGTCGCCGTAAACAACGATGGTCTGTTCCTTGTCGATGGCTTCGAGGATGCGGGCACATGCTTTGTCCATGTCGGTCAGAAGCATGGGGTCGCTGAGTTCTTCCTCCCCCGCCAGCAGGGTCAGCGCCTCGGTGGGGTCGGTGATGCCGCGGGCGGCAAGGATGCCCGCCAGCAAGCCCGCTTCCTTTTGCTGAGCGGCCAGCGTGGCGGCGTACTTCTGCTCGCTCCACGGTTCGTCGTCCATGGCGTTCATTTCCAGCTCTTCGGTGTTCTGCTCCGCGATGGCGGCGGTCAGATCCTTGAGAGCGGCGCGGTCAAATTGTTTTAAGGTCCATGCCCGGTAGGTCATTGCAGTCCCTCCCCGGTCAGGCCGTCGTTGGCCAGCATTCCCTGCAATGCCGCGATCTCGCTGGAAACATCCAGCGCCACATCGGACAGCAGGTTGTCATAGAGGTTGCTGTACGCCTGATTCAGCGTGTGCAGGATGCCCGCGATATCCCGGCGGATGCTCTCGGCGTTGTCCCCCTTCTGGCCCTGCACATCGTTGTAGGTGTGGAGCAGCTTCAGGGTGGTAGGGATATAATATTCCGCGAACCGCCGCGCTTTCGGGAGACTTTCCGGGTGGGTCTCCAGCCAGTCGCAGATGGCCTCGGTGGTCTTCTGCATATGGGCCAGCTCCTCTGCGCCCTGTGCGTCCTGCATGAGCTGCTGCTCCTGCTCCAGCACCTTGGCAAAGCGGCGGGCCGTTTCGAGGTTGAGGGGCGTTTCCGGCGCGGCCTCCCGCTCCGGCTGCGGGGCCGGGCGGGCGCGCTGGGCGGCGAGGGCCTCCTGTGCCGCGCGGTAATCCTCGGCGGTCAGGTAGAGTGTATCCGTTTTGTCGTCCAGCCATGCGTTCAGCCAGCCTTTGCGGATGTATTTTTGCAGCCGCTTGTGCACTTTTTTCGGTTTCTGGTGGGTCAGATCGGCCAGCATCGAAACAGGAAGACCCTTATGGTAGTCCACGCTGTCGGCGTAGTCGGCAAACTGGCCCATCTGTCTGCCCGCCTTCATCCGGGCTGCACCACAGGCCGTCATCCAGCCAAAGCCCGCCGTGGCAAGGCCCAGCACGCTGCCGACGATGCCCAGCACGTTGTAGGCGGTGTTCATAACGTAGTCCGTGCCCGTCATCAGGATGCCGCCGCCCTCAGCAGCCGACACCACAACGTCGCCCAAAGCAGCCGGCGAAATAGTGCCCAGCCCAATGAGGCAGCCCAGCGTCCCCAGCCCAAAGATCACGGTGAACGTGATGCCCACCACCAGCAGGGCCACGCCGGCGTCGGAGCGCTTTTTGCCGTCGGCACGCAGAAGCTCCACCGGGGTCTGTTCGTTTTTCAGGCCAAAGATATGCTTTGCCGCATGGACTGCAGCCTTTCCTACGCCCCATGCCCGGTCACCGATCTCCATGCCCCGGCCCTCAAAGCCGTGGGCGAAGGCGTCCGACACGGTATCACCGAAGGCACGCATCTGGTTTTCCAGCTCCTGCTGAACCTGCCGGCCCTCTGTTTCCCTCATTTTATCGTTTTCACGATCGTTCATCAAATTTTTCTCACCCTTCTGCCGGACGATACCGGCCGATGATCGCACGGGCGACCCGTAGGCCGTCCACGGCGGCGCTCATGATGCCGCCCGCATAACCCGCGCCTTCTCCGCAGGGATACAATCCCGCAAGCTGGGCAGATTCAAAATTTTCTTCCCGTTTCAGCCGCACGGGGCTGCTGGTGCGGGTCTCAAGGCCGGTGAGGACCGCTTCCGGGGCGGTGTAACCGGCAATTTTCCGTTCATACGCCCGCAGACCGGCCCGCAGGGTATCGGCCAGCTCGCCGGGCAGCAAGGCCCCCAAGTCCGCCGCGACCACGCCGCGGTCGTAGGTGGGCTCCACCCGGCCGATGGTCAGTTGACCCCGGCCCTCAAGGAAGCTCTGGACATTTTCCGCCGGGGCGGCGTATTCTCCGCCCGCCCGTCCGGCGGCGTAGGCCTTGGCTTCCAGCTCCCGCTGGAATGCGATGGCCCGGCGCGGGTCGGCCCCGAAATCCTCGGCCCCCACGCTGACCACCACCGCCGCGTTGGCATTCCTGCCATTGCGGGCGTGATAGCTCATGCCGTTGGTCACGACCCGGCCCTTCTCGCTGGCCGACGCTACGACCTGACCGCCGGGGCACATGCAGAAGGTGTAAACGCATCGTCCGCCCACATGCTGCGAGAGCTGGTATTCGCCCCGCGGCAGGGCCGGGTGGCCCGCCGCCTCGTGGTAAAGGCTTTTTTCGATCTCACTTTGCAGGTGCTCGGCTCGGAAACCGACACTGAAGGGCTTGCACTCCAGCACAAGGCCGCTGTCCATCAGCATCCCGAAGGTGTCCCGCGCCGAGTGCCCTACCGCGAAGACCAGTGCCTCGCAGGGGAAGCTGCCCTGCGTGGTCTGGATGCCGGTCAGCTTGCCGTCCCGCCGCTCAAAGCCGGTGAGGGCCGTGTTGAAGTGCACCTCGCCCCCCAGCGATTCGATCTCCCGGCGGATGGAGGTGATGACGCCCCGCAGCAGGTCGGTGCCGACATGGGGCTTCTGCTTCCATGCGATCTCCGCCGGGGCACCATGCTCCAAAAACACCTCGGTGACGAAGCCGCAGAGGGCGTCGCCGATGCGGGTGGTCAGCTTGCCGTCCGAAAAGGTGCCTGCGCCGCCCTCGCCAAACTGGATGTTGGCGTTTTCGTCCAGCTCACCGCTGGCGGAGAAATGCTCCACCGCCTTCACCCGCTCGTCCAGCGCGGGGCCGCGCTCCAGCACAATGGGCCGGTAGCCCTGCCGGGCCAGCAGCAGCGCCGCGAACAGCCCTGCCGGGCCGAGGCCGCAGACAATGGGCCGGTGGGCCAAGGGCTCCGCGCCGTTCTCGACGGAAAAATCGGTCTTGCCGCGGATAGCAACGCAGGGCGAGGCCCCTGCAAATGCAGATTCCTCACCCTCGTCTTTGAGCGTTACAGCGACCGTATAAACCAGCTTCGGCTGCCCGTGGCGGGCATCCACCGACAGTTTCGACACGCCGAAGCGGCCGACTTTTGCGCGGGGGATGCGCGCCAGATGCAGCGCTTTTTCAAAGGCCTGCTCCTCCCCGGCGGAGAGGGGCAGACGGATATCACGAACTAAGATCATATCATTTGCTTTCTTTAGTTACTCTCGATCTTGCACTGGATGACATAGCTGCCCAGCGCGAAGATCTTGCCGTTGGAGGGCACATACAGCCGGCACGCGATGTTTTGCTGGCCGATGGCCACCGAGAAATCGTCGGCGTCGATCTCAATGACGACCTGTTCCGGCGTCAGCGTTTCCAGCGCACCGGCCGGGCCGCAGAGGGTCACGTTCATCAGCCGCTCGGTCTCCACCGTCAGGGTGTAGGTAGACGGCAGGTTCACCACCTGCACGCATTCGGAGGGCAGATTCATCGTCTTCGTTTCCAGCTTGGAGGAGTCGAAGCTGACGGTGATGCTCGTAATGTTGTCCAGCAGACGGATATCGCTGGGCAGCTCGATGGGCATCTCGTACACCTTGTTCAGCGAGAAGGTAGACAGGTCGATGGTGCCGACCGACAGGGTGGAAAGCTTGTCGATCCGGGAAGCCGGGCCCGCCACGTTCAGGGTCTGCTTGCTCAGCGAGTAGGTCAGCACAGAGGAGTCGAAGTCCCGCGGGGCGTTGACGAAGCTGACCTCCACGGGCAGCGTCGCCATCTTGTAGACCTGCAGCGTTACCTCCACGCTCTCCTCTTCCTTCGTGGTGTACTCGAACTTCACCTCGCTGCCGCTGTTGGTGTAAAACCGCAGGGGCGTATCCAGCGTGACGGATTCGGTCAGTTCGCCGTTGTGGGTAACTTCGGCGGTGCAGGTGGTGACCTTATCGATCTCGGTGCTGGGGCCGGAGAGGGTGACCGTCTCCTTCGAAAGCTCGGTGCCGTACAGGATATACCCGTCCGCGATGGTCAGGTAGTTGGTGGTCACGGTGATGGGGACGGTCTTTTCCTCCACCACGTCGAAAACGACATCCACGCTGTTGTCCCCGCCCTCGATGGAGACGGTGACGCCGTTCAGCAGCCCGTTGACCCCCCGCACTTGCAGGTGCAGGGTCTTCGCGCCGCTGTCGCGGACGCTGGACCAATCCGGGTAGACCACGAAATCGGAGGCCGAAAGACTGCCGATGGTGTAGCCGTCGCCGGAAACTTTCAGGTTGACGTATTTTTCCGGGGCGCTGACGATGCTGAGGCCCCGCGAAGTATAGGCGGCGGAATCGTAAGTGAAATCCACCGGCACATTGGCGATGGTCTTGGTGGTGCCGGGCTGCACCACGATGGTGACGACCATCCATGCCACGATGGCACCCACGATGGCCAGCAGAAGGCGGATGCGGCGGTCATCCAACAGACTCTTGGTGTGCTGGATGGCGGGCTTTGTGCCGTTCGTGTTCAGCTCCTTGCTCATGGCTGCTCCTCCTCTTTCTGGTTGACCCAGCTCAGCAGACGCTTGACACGGCCCTTCCAGCTGTTGTCCGTCTTCTCGCTGGCGGTCTCCTTGGGGATCATCTCATCCACGAGCCGGGTGTACAGGGTCTGGCGGTCAAAGTGGCGGATGAGGACGCCGTTCTTCGCCATGGAGATGATGCCCGTCTCCTCGCTGACGACGATGGCGATGGCGTCGGAGTTTTCGGCAATGCCGAGGCACGCGCGGTGGCGGGTGCCCATATCCTTGCCGAGGTCAAGGTTATTGGAAAGCGGCAGCACGCAGCCCGCCGCCTTGATGCGGCCATTCTCGATGATGGCAGCGCCGTCGTGCAGGGGGGTGCCCTCGTAGAAGATGGTGCCCAGCACTTCCAGATTGACCGCGCTGTTCACCGGTGTGCCGGTGCGGACGATCTCGGAAAGGTTGGTGCCGCGCTCCAGCACGATGAGCGCGCCGGTCTTGGTCTCGGAAAAGCGTTCCGCGGCGTCGCAGATGGCGATGATGGCACTGCGCCATGCGCCCTTGAAGCTGGGGTCATTGTAGCGGCCCTTGACGTTAAACAGCTTCGAGGCCCATTGGTCGGTCTGGCCCATCCGCTCCAAGGCGCGCCGGATCTCCGGCTGGAACAGGACGACCAGCGTCAGCAAGCCGACCTGCAATAGGGAGTTCAGCAGCCACGTCACCGTGCGCATGTTCAGCACGTTTGCCACCAAGTAGACCGCCAGCACCAGCAGCGCGCCCTTGGCCAGCTGCCCGGCGCGGGTGCGGTTGATGATGCCCAGCAGTTGATAGATCAGGAACGCGATGATGATGATATCCAGCAGATCCGCCAGCTTGAAGGTCTGGAAGTTCGCTATGATCGAGTTCAGAGTCATCGATGTTTTCTCCCGCTTACAGCTTTTCGATCAAGGCCACCGCGTGCGCCGCGATGCCCAGCCCCTCGCCGGTGAAGCCCAGATGCTCCTCGGTGGTGGCCTTGACGCTCACAGCGTCCACAGGCAGCCCGAAGGCCTCGGCCAGCTTTTCGCGCATGGCGGGGATGTAGGCCGCCAGCTTGGGCCGCTGGCAGAGGATGGTGGAGTCGATGTTCTCGATCTTCCAGCCATTCTCGTGCAGGATCTCAGCCACGCGGCGGGCCAGCTTGAGGCTGTCGGCGCCGGAATACTCCGGGTCGGTGTCCGGGAAGTGCTTGCCGATATCCCCCAGCGCCGCCGCACCCAGCACGGCGTCCATAACGGCGTGGGCCAGCACATCGGCGTCCGAATGGCCCAGCAGACCCTTTTCGAAGGGCACTTCCACGCCGCCGAGGATCAGCTTGCGGCCCTCCACAAGGCGGTGTACATCGTAACCATGACCAATGCGCATATTTGTTCCTTCTTTCTGTTCCGGGCGGGGCAGATCCTCCCGCGTGGTGATCTTCAGGTTGGCGTAGTCGCCCTGCGTCAGCTGCACCGGGCGGCCGGTCAGCTCAAACAGGCTGCAATCGTCGGTGACGAGGCGGGCCTTTTCTTCGTCCAGCTCGTCCAGTGCGGCGAGGTAAGCGGCCCGGTCGAAGCACTGGGGCGTCTGCACCGCATACAGGGTGCTGCGGTCGGGCGTTTCGGTGACGCTGCAGCCTTCCGGCACGGTCTTGCCGTCGCCCCGCTTTGCCGTTTTGACGGTATCCTTCACCGGCACCGCCGGGGCCGCGGCCCCGCACAGGGCGGCAGCGTTCAGCGCAGCTTCGATGACCGCCTCGCTCACAAAGGGGCGGGCCGCATCGTGGACGGCCACGATCTCGCCGCTGGCTGCCAGCACGCCGTTCTTCGCGCTCTCGGCGCGGGTCGCCCCGCCGGGCACGACCTGCACCGGCTTTTGGCACGCGGCCGCCTGCTGCTCCAGAAACTCCCGGTTTTTGCCCGCCACCAGCACGATCTCGTCCACGAGGGGGCATTCGGCAAAGGCGCGGATGCTCCGCTGCACCACCGTCTCCCCGCCCAGATCAAAGCTGAGCTTGTCGAACCCCATCCGGGTGGAGGAACCTGCGGCCACCAGAACCGCCGTCACACGTTTTTCCACTTCTGACACCTACCTGTCTTCCGTTTTTCTGCGCCCATTGCAAAGCGCAGACCGATACATTGAATATTATAACGTATTGCGCCACAAACTGCAACCACGCAGAGCAATAAAAATGGAGCTGCCGAACCACTCCCCCCGTCACAGCGCTGCTGTGCCAGCCCCCTCTGGGAGGGGGCCTCGCGCAGACGATGTGGGAAGGAGTCATTCAACAGCTCCTCTTGATGGATTTCGTTTACTTCAGGATGGGCTCAATGGCAGCAGCCAGTGCATCCTTCTGGGCCTGTGCTTCGGCCAGATCCTTGCCCAGCGTGGTGAAGTAGGTCTTGATCTTCGGCTCGGTGCCGGAGGGGCGGACCACGACGGTGGCACCGTTCTCCAGCGTGTAGATCAGGACGTTGGCCGCGGGCAGACCGGTCTCTTCGGGCTTCTTGTAGTCGGTGACCTTGACGACCTTGTGGCCAGCCAGTTCGGTCAGCGGCTCGTCACGCAGCTTCTGCATGATGGAAGCCATCTTCTCCATGCCGGTCAGGCCGGGGAACTC
>ERZ773145.3222-NODE-3222-length-10461-cov-32.796464_pt1 | contig 10461 bp, 9 predicted proteins | sample MGYA00580848_ERZ773145 | MGnify/ENA primary metagenome ERZ773145 (study PRJEB29015, sample SAMEA2737858) | human gut metagenome | biome: human gut; feature: human-associated habitat; material: faeces | place: China | collected 2012 ... | reverse complement strand
AAAAGCTAAAAATGCAAAAGCAATGATGATGAGCATTTTCTTGGGAGATGCCGGAACAAGTGGTACGGTGGCCGGTTCTACTACGGCAAACACCGGTTTGGCCTCCTGTACTTTCCCACGCAGAACCTGCAGCTGCCCCATGGACTGGCTATAGATTTGTTCTGCTAAAGTTAGATTCTTCTGTAATCTTTCTTTTTCAGAAGTCACGGTCTGAAGAATGACATTGCGGTTAGCATCTGCAAATTTGGCATATTCCTGTTGGGCTTCAAAATACTCCTTCTTGTATTGTTCGCATAAACTAAGCTGGAAATCATAATCTTGTTTAGCCTTGCGGGTACGGTAGTCGGTGATATATTCCTGCAGTTTGTGAACGGCACTATCTGCCACGATTGCAGCTGCAAGCGGGTCTTGCAGGGAAACAGTGATTTTCGTCATATTGCTTTTCTTGTCTGTTTCCACTTCCAATATTTTTTTCAGCATCCCAATTCTTCCGTTTTGTTCTGGAGTGAGACGGAATGGATCAATTACTTTTACGCTATCTTTTTGTTCTTCTTTAAAGAATGATTTTATTCCTCCTATAAGTATTCCGGGAGCTCCCATTATATGACTCCACCAGGGCTTTTTTTCCGTATCTAGGTAATCATAGAGTATAACGCAGTCTCCTTTTTGAGTTTGAATGGGTATTTGAAGCATTTCCAAGACAAAAGGATTGGTCTTTACAATCTCAGGGAACATGTTGAAAGTTAGCGCATCCTCTCCAAATCCTGCAGATGCATTCCCTAATCCGAACATGGAGGCAATACCTGATAATCCACTGGCTCCATTGACACCGGATTCTGGAGATAAGCTTACGTTAACTTGATATGTTTTTGGTAGGCTAAATCCAATAATTATTCCTGCAATTATTCCTAAACTAATAGTTTTATAAATCTTTTTTCGTTGTTTATAAAGTCTTCTGAACATAGCCATGAAGTCTATTTGCATGGTTTGTTGTGATTGTTTATAATCTTGTTCTACCATTTTTTTATAGATTGAGTTTATCTGAAAATTTTATTTATTGAAGAGCTTGGAATTTATAATTTCATATGTCTTATAAAAATATCTGAGCATAAGTAGCAGTACATTTGAATATACACCGTTTTTCTTTAATATCTTCAAATGTTCTTTCATTATTAATATGCGACTGGATAATCCGGAGGTACTGACACCTCCAACCCTCATGGTAACGAAATCTTTTTCAATGTATAGAGTTTTGATTTTTCTTATATAAATGGCTCTTAGTAAGAAGTCAAAATCTGATGCTATTTTATAAGATGTGTTGTATAAACCTATCTGTTGAATTTTTTCTCGTTTTAAATAGAAAGAGGGATGCGCAGGCATTAATCCAAATCTCATAAGATATGGCTTGAATATTTTTGAAGAATAATATCGAATGCATTTGTTTAAGTTAGTATTATTTACAAAATGGATATCACCATATATAGCATCTACGTTATTCTCATTAAAACTCCTGGCGATTGTTTGTAGTATATCATTAGATGTAAAAAAATCATCGGAGTTTAGTATTCCAAAGACATCTCCGCTAGCTAATGAAATACCCTTATTCATTGCGTCATAAATTCCTTTATCTTTCTCTGAAATCCATTTTAATTTACCTTTAAATTGTGGCTCATATTTTTTGATGATGTTGATTGTATTATCTTTTGATGCTCCGTCAACAATGATATATTCATAATTATCATAGTTTTGTTGTAAGATGGAATTAATTGTATCAGATAAAGTTTGTTCGCTATTATAAGTTGCAGTAATTATTGTTATTTTCATTTTTAGAAGTTTCTAGATTCCCACACTTTTTGGTATATATTTATAATGTTTTCATACATCTTGTCCCATGAAAAACGCTGGGCATTTTTAATTCCTTCCGTTATGATTTTGGTACGAACCTGTTTATTTTTTAATATTTCTAATTTATCATGAATTTCTTTTGTAGATATTTCTTGCATTAATAGTGTTGTGTCTCCGATAATCTCAGGAATAGAAGACCCATTGTAGGCGATGACAGGACATCCTGCTTTTTGAGCCTCAAGAACTGGAATCCCAAATCCTTCATATGTAGAAGGGTATAATAATGCGTAAGCATTGTTATATACGATATTTAATTGTGAATTATCAATGTATCCTGTACAATAAATTCTATTGTCCTTTTGGAAATGTTTATTTATCATTGATTGTTCTTCTGAATTTAAAGAGGAACCAACAATAACCAAATTCAGTGATGTTTTTGAAATGGCTTGTACTGTTAGTTCGAAATTTTTATATTTGGCCCTGGAGCCTACGAAGACCACATAGGAAAGTGAAGGAAAAGGTAATGTATTTAAAGTTTCTGAGGAAGAGATTATGTGGTAATCATCAGACACTCCATTGTATACAATACTTATTTTTTCCGGGGCGACATTAGGAATAAAATGAAGTAAGTCTTTTTTGGTATTTTCAGAAATACAGATAATATGATCTGACTTTAAGATTGCTTGTCGCTTTTGCCATGAATGAATAAATTTTGCAAGTCCATGATTATAGTATTCATACGTAAAGTCATGAACTGTAGTAATATTGATGGCATATGGATTTTTACATATCCTATAGTATGATGAGTGGAAAATAAATTTTTCGTGAATATCATTTAATTGTGGGTTTCTATATCTTTCAAGAAATCTTTTAGAGTGTGCTATATTGGGTAAATAATTATTTTTGAGAAGCTTTTGAAAAAATATATTTTGATTTTCAAAATCTAGAAATGATAGCTCAATGTCTTTTTTTCTTGTGATTCGATATAAGAATTCAAACCAGACATTGGAAATTCCCCCTGATTTCTGCAGAGGAAAAATTATATTATCAAGAATTGCTTTCATCTTTTTGTAGATATTTGTTGGCAATAAATTTTTCTATGAGTAAAAAAATGAATGGAAAAATGAGAAAATTGTAAAATAGCATTTTATTTACGATAGATATATTATCTCTGAACAACTGAAATGGAAGAATGCCGCACAAACAGTAATAGTAGGTTTTGAGAAAAAGACTTGTGCCTTGTATTCTGATAAAAGAAAGGAGAAAACCTAGGCAAAATAAGGCAAAGCAACTTCCTAATAGGCCGAAATTTCCAATTAATGATACAAGAATATTGGTAGCTCCTAAAGGACTATCGTATAAAATAGTTAGCTGTGTAATATAATCTGTTTTATCTGGCAATAATATTGTAGGAATAAAATTAATAAATGAAGTTAGAAAATTACTAGGAAACGCTAACAATGGGAGATTATTCATGGAGAACATGGACTCAGCGCTGATCCAAGTAAAAACAGGTTCTGCAACTCCAATATATAGTAACGCATCAATTGAAAAATTGGTATCTCCAAGTCTCCAGATTCCTACTCCTAAAAGAAATAGGATAATTAATATACCCCTAAAAAATAATTTTTTAAAACTTATTTTCTGATGGTCGATAAGGTAGATTATATAGGAAATCAGTGGAACCATTATATACATTCTTGAACCTAATCCGAGTAATACTACTGAGAATTCTAAGATAGATAAAATGAGATATAGTTCAATAAATCGTGAACCTGAATCTTTTTGCTCTTTCCCTTTATTGTAAAGTAGAAAAAATAAGAAGAAAGTATTGAGAGTGGCAATACTTCCCATAAAATCAGTGTCGTAATCAACTTGATAACCTTTGAACAAGTTATTGGAATTACTTATAATAGTATATTGGCCAATTAAAAAAAAAGGAATTGATATGAGGGCTATATCTCTGGCTCCAATAACCCATTCTGTTTTTGCCTTTAATTTTATTGAAGAGTATTTTAAAGGTAACAAACTTCCCGCCAGAAATGATAGTAGGAAAATTGTAACCCATGTTGTATAAGGAAAGACTATTTCAGGATTAAAATTTTTATATAGGTGTTGCATACCTGGATAGCCGTCAAATCCTTCTACTATTACTACCAATAAAGGTAGAATGAGATAGTATAAAAACCCGAAAATGAATAAATAGATATGGAAGAGTTTAAAGGTTCTCATATTAATTTGTGGGTGATGATAATTCCTTAAATTGTTTTAAGGTGGCCTTGAAAGAATATTTCTTTAAAAAGAGTTCTCTTGAATCAGCATTGTATAAATGCTTTTGAGATAATGATTTGTTTATTGCATTGATAAATTCATTCTTGTCATGACATTCAAAGAATATTCCAGGAGTATTTGTTTCATATCCTTCAAAAGCTTCTTTAGTTCCGACTATAGTCTTACCATGCATCAAGGCCTCAGCTGTTTTTACTTTCATTCCTCCACCGATAAATATTGGCATAACCATGCATAAAGCTTTTTGGTAGTAAGGTGTTAGATTTTCCACATTGCATAATATTTTGACCTTCTGCTGTAGGGTAGAAGGTATTGAGAGTTGCTCCATGTGTCTGCCAATAATGAGAAGTGGACTATTAATATATGGAAGCACCTCTTTTATAAACCATTTAATTCCTTGTACATTGGGAGGAAAATAACTTCCTATAAATAGTATATATGGGATTTCATTATCAAAAGGAATAGGTGATATTATATGTTCTGTTTGATCTTTCAGACTGATTGGTATGTATGCATCTGCTTCCCTTTTATAATGAGCTCGGATGAGTGCTGCATCTCGTTGATTTAAAACTATGATTTTATCAGCATATTTACAAGCATCTCTTTCACCCTTAAAAGTCCAGTTTGCATATAAATACTGTTTAAGTCCATGATAAATCGATTTAATGTATTCGTATTCGCAATTGTGAAAAAAAACGTGTATTTTAATCTTATTAAATGTATGTCGAAGAATTGGGGCTAGTTTTCCTAAAAGTGAGGAATCGATAAATACAGTTTGGCAATGATATTTTTGGATTATCTTTTTGATAGATTGTATATCTTTATAATCAATACCTCCCATATAACCGTGACATAATTGTGCTATTCTTGAGATATAGAATCTAAATCCATTTTTATCCGTGATACGATATTCATATACATTGTCGTATATTTCTTTGAGAGAATCTATATTTCTTTGAGAACACATTGTTCCTCCAAGCATTTCTCCATAATATCTGGTTATAAATAGTATATTATTCATTATACATTAAATGTTTTTTGTATTTTGATATCGCTTAATTTTGAGGACTATGTTGCTTGGAAGAATCGTTCGGATTAATTTTCTCAAGCTGAAAAGGATAAAACTAATTGTATATTGGATTTTCCATTTAAATGTTTTAATATCGCCATTGATATATGCATTTTCTTTTATTGCTAAAAAATGCTGTTTTGCTGAAATCCCATAAATAGTATCATAATTGGCAATACAAATGGGAATATATAGAAATGATTTATTAGCTATAAACTGTTTGTAAAAAAAATTGTAGTCATTAGCTATTTTAAATTTTGTACTGAATTTTTCTTGTTTCATCAGTTTTGTGTTTGTAAAACAAGATTGATGTGAGAATGCCATCTGATGCTTGATGCAATGTAAGGGCAATGGTTTGCATTTCTTTTCTCCCCATTCACAGATATGATTAACGTCGCCATAAACAATTTCTGCAGATGTGTTTTTTAGGTATTCGCTAACAGCTGATAAGGTATCTGGATTGTGAAAAGTATCACCTGCATTCATAAAGTTAATCCATTCACCAGTTGCTTTATTAATCCCTTTATTCATTGCGTCATAAATACCTTTGTCTGGTTCACTTATCCAATATGATATTTTATTGGAATATTTTTTTATTATGTCAACGGTGCCATCCGTACTTCCTCCATCAATAATAATATATTCTATATTGGAATATGTTTGATTAATAACAGATAGAATGGTTGTTTCTATATAGCGAGAGGCATTAAAAGCTACAGTAATTACTGAAATTTTAATAGGTTCCATATTTACAGTTTGATATGTTCTTTCCAGAAGTCTATATATTCATATTTCATAAAAGCATGGCATCCAAATGGTAATTGTCGTGAGTTACGTATGTATAATTTGCTGGGATTCTTTTCAAAAGCAAATTTAATTGCATCATTAAACTCCGGAATATTGGTGTTAAGAAAACTTAGTTTAGCATAGAGACTAAAAAAAAGATCTTCATTTATTCTATTTTTGAAATAGCTTATATTATTATGCCAGCCTAATAGCTTTAATGGCAATAAAATCTTTCTATTTTGTTTATCCTGTATGAGTTTTATGTTTTGGAGTTTTATAAAAGGTAAGAATTTAGGGTATTTCAAAACCTTTAGGCAATAATCTACTTTTCTTAAAGAGAATCCACCGTTGCCAATACCAATCAGTTTATTATTCTGATATATGGGGGCGCCGATGTAGTCGTATTTTTGATTGCACCAATACTGTAATTCATCTTTAAAAACCCATGCATCTAATTGGTATATTAGTATATATTCATAATTACTGAAAGCCTTGTAAAAGGAAGGAGACAGCATTAATTTGTTGTAACCATCAATAGATTTGAAGTAGTTCTCATGGAAAAAGATATAATGTATTTGAGAACCCTTCTTACAGGAATCATAATTTTTAAAGTTTAAGTTTTTATGCGTAAAAATATAAATGTCATATTTCTGGAAGATTGTTAGGCACTGAATAAATGATTTCATTTCGATGTCTGATGGTGTCTCTTTATAAATGGGGATTGTGATCGCAACCTTTTTCTTCATCTTTCAGATTTTAAATTAGATAAAATGTTATTGGGAGAATTATAATAGTTATTCTATGAAGAGTTCGGGTATTTCTTTCCTTAGTAAGTCTTCAGATACATCAGAAATGAGGTTTGTTTTTTTAGACAAATTGTTGACTTTGAACTGGACCTTATTGATTATGTTCTGCTTTATGGTTGAGAGTTTACTGCTGTTCTCCATTGTATCTGTTACAAATAAAATACGGCGTCTGTTTATTTTTAGATTATTATGATAACAAAATAATGGCAATAAAATTTCACCCATGTAACCAAAAACACGCTGGAATTGTTTGTAAGGGGATAATTTAATGTATTTCTCGACTTGAAATAGAATAGAAAAAAGAAAATCACAATATTTGTCAAAAAATTCTTTTTTCATTATAAACATATTTCTTTGAGGAACGTCTTGTTTATGATAGAATACATATTCTAAAGAAGAACGATAATCTGGATATAGTTTTAATATGATTTTCTCAAGAACAGAAATATCAATGACGTTTAGATTAATTATGTGGCAAGTAATGATATTAGTGGTAAAGGGTCTAGATGTAGGTAATATGACATCATAGTTTTCTATAGATTTAGGAGGGGTAATCATTTCTTTATGATTCATGAGATAATCTATGGTTACGTTTTCCTCTTCTTTCATTAGAAAGGGAACGAAAGAAAAATCAAAATATCTCCTATAATGACAAAGTCCTATGTAATCAAAGTCTTGTAAGTTTTTCCAGGCCCAATATAAAGATGTGAGCTCACAATAATATGGGTTCTTTGCGCTGATATTATCGCCAGTATTGTCACCTTGAATACCGAAATCTGTATTTGAAAGTGATTTTCCAACTTGAATTGGCATATATATATCATCATTAAATAATATATCTTTTTGATGTGTAGCAACGAGTATTTTTAGTTTGCTCATAATCGTAAAATTTATTAGGCTACGTTTATAATTTTTATTTTCAGATAATTATATTCATTACTTTTTCAACAATAGGTGCCATGTCATAATATTTGTATTCTGCCAGTCTGCCACCAAATATTACATTGTTTTCTTTTTCTGCTAATGATTTGTATTTGTTATAAAGAGAATTATTCTTTTCATCGTTTACTGGATAATATGGCTCCATTCCATCTTTCCATTCGGTGGAATATTCTTTGGAGATAACAGTTTTAGGGCATTTTTCAATATCTGTTCCGAACATTTCAAAATGCTTGTGCTCAATAATCCGGGTATAAGGTATTTTTTTTTCGGTATAATTAATTACCGCATTTCCTTGCAGATTGCTGCAATCGTGAATCTCTTCTTCAAAACGGACTGTACGGTATTCTAGTTTGCCGAACTGATAGTCGTAATATTCATCAATTTTACCAGTAAATACGATTTTGCTTGCAATGCCTTCCCAATACTTTCTGTCTTTGAAAAAATCAGTATTAGTTCGAACTTCAATGCCTTCCAATAATCCATCTATTAGTTTGTTATATCCCCCTATTGGAATTCCTTGATATCGATCATTAAAATAGTTGTTGTCGTAAATAAACCTTACTGGTAATCGTCTGATGATAAAAGATGGTAGCTCTGTGCATTTACGCCCCCATTGCTTTTCTGTATACCCTTTAATTAATCTCTCGTAGATATCTTTTCCAATAAGAAGCAAGGCCTGTTCTTCCAGGTTTCGGGGTTCTGAAACTCCGTCTTCCTGCATCTTACGTAATGCTTCGGCCTTTTGTTCTTCTATTTTGGCATGCGCCGCTTCTGGAGTAGTAACGCCCCACATCTGATAGAAAGTGTTCATGTTAAAAGGAAGGTTATATAACTTCCCCTTATAATTAGCTACAGGGCTGTTGGTATATCGGTTGAATTCTACAATGGAATTTACGAAATCCCATACCTTTTTACTGTTTGTATGAAAGATATGTGCGCCATATTTGTGTACGTTTATACTTTCTATATTTTCGCAATAGATATTTCCTCCGGTATGAGGGCGTTTATCTATTACCAAACATTTCTTTCCTTCTTTAGAGGCCTTATAGGCGAATGTGGCTCCAAACAGGCCTGAGCCCACTATCAGATAATCATACATGTCTTTACTAGGAATATGTTGTTAATTATAAAGGAATTTCGGGTCAACTTCTTTTCTTTGTCAGGAAGCCTTTGAATGTGTAGTAGAGCTTATCTTTAGTAAGCCCTAAATAGATTGCATAGATAATAATGCCGGTTGCTATACATGCAATTAAGCTTATAATACTATTCGTATTGCTTGTTAGTGTGATGGGAACAATGGCAAATGTCATGATGGCAGTTCCTATGCAATAATTAAGAAATGATTTTGATTTCCAGTTAATGGGGATGTACCTTCTTCCTATAAGTATCATGCTGAATGTGACTAAAAATTCAGCCACGAGCGTGGCTATGGCCGCGCCATCTTGTGAAAGAGAAGGGACCAGGCATAAATTGAGTATAAAATTTGATGCAGCTCCAATAGCTGTACAAATAATCACGATATTTTCTTTTCCCTGCGGATATAATATTTGTATACCCAGAATACCCGACAAGCTGATCAGGACAATGATAGGAGATATTAGCTGCAAGGTAGTTATTGCTGCGTGATATGTGCTGCCGCAGAATAAGATGATTAGTTCTGGAGCCAGAACGATTGTTCCGACAGTGATGGGCAATGAGATTGCAAAAATAAACTCTGTGGCTTTTTGAGCCAATCGGTTGAACTCTTCTTTTTGCTGGTTGGACAGCAGGTTTGTCAGCCTTGGAAGCATGACTGTACCCAGCGCACTGGTTACTCCTAATATCATCTGTGAAAGGCGGGTTGCCGCTGTAAATAGACCTACACTCTCTGTGTCTTTAATAAACCCCAGCATTACCGAATTAAGATTGACGTATAAACTGATAATAAGGTTTAATACAAAAATCCGTAAGGCCGGTTTAAGGTGCTTTAATGGATGGAGTTGTTTAAAAGGAATGAATGAGATGTATTTCTTTAACCGTATGAAGTTGAAAATATTTCCTCCTACCACGCCTACCACGCAATACGTGCCATACCATAATATGTCTTGTGGGGTTTTGACACAGATGAAAAGAATAAAGAGTGCCGAAATCTTCACAATCAATCCCCTTATGGTAATGTATTTAAAATCTTCGATGCCTTGGTAAAACCATTCGCATCCTATGGTGGTAAATAAGATGCTTGTGCTGAGAATTAAAAATAAGGGAATATTTACTTGGATTTCAGGTATCAGCAGGCATAGGATGAAGACAAGAAGGTAGCCTAAAAAAGTCAGAGAGAAATGGAGAAGCAGGATTTCCAGTGTGGTTTTATTGCATTCGTATGGATTGTCTCGTACTTTTGCGATTTCTCTGATTGCATACATGGGAATTCCCAGGCATGTAAATAAAGATATATATTGAATTATTGATTGGTAGAAGTTAACTTGTCCGATTCCTTCTGCTAACATTATCCGAGATGCATACGGAAATGTGAGTACAGGAAAAATTAAACTAGAAATGGTGTTTATGAGGTTGAATATATAATTTGTTTTTATGGACTTGGGCATGACTTTTATCGTGTGGCTTTTAGGTACGCTTCGCCGTTACCTGTCCCACACCCATTCATCCCAAACAGACAAAAATAGGTATGTAAGGTAAGCGTCAACGTCTATTTATCTTACAAAAATACCCCATTTCACCGAAAAG
>ERZ773145.3217-NODE-3217-length-10474-cov-35.735099_pt1 | contig 10474 bp, 5 predicted proteins | sample MGYA00580848_ERZ773145 | MGnify/ENA primary metagenome ERZ773145 (study PRJEB29015, sample SAMEA2737858) | human gut metagenome | biome: human gut; feature: human-associated habitat; material: faeces | place: China | collected 2012 ... | reverse complement strand
GCGCATCCACATCACCGCCGCAATGCCCCAGAAAAAGCAGTACAGCAGGTTGATGTGCCCGCCCAGATTGAACTTGAACTTGCTGTAATCCCAGAACACGGTACCGAACAGCAGCTCTGTAACAGCGCTGCACACATATTCATATACGCCGTCCAGCACTGTGCCAAAGGCAAAAAGATAGCGGTCGCTTTTATCCTGATTCTGCCGCAGCAGCACGGTAGCCATGGCCAGCGCCAGCCCCCACACCACGCTGAAAGGCCCCCACACCAGACTGGAACGGCTCATCCACACCCCGCCGGGCGGCCTCCGGGTAGGCGCGCTGGATGAGCTTTTCCACATACACGGCAATGCGGCGGCGCAAGGTATCGGATCGCGCCTCCAGTTTCTGATTCAGCTGTTCCAGCACCGGGTGCTGCGCCGCGTACCGCCCCACCAGAACCGCCGAGCCCAGCTGGTCCAGCGCCGCGATGCCGTGTGCTTTAGCCGCGGTCGTTTTTGGAATCCCGAAAGTTCAGAGCTGCCATCAGGCATCCAAACGCACCCGCCCAGAGAAGGCCGGTATAGCACAAAGTCTTTTTCTTTGCGACCAACTTTCCTTGGCAAAAACATTCGGTTCATGTTAAGAATCGTTGCGGTTCGTCTGAATCTGCAAACAAAACGAAAGACTGCGCCGTAAACGGAACACAGCTTACGCAAGCAGTGCAGACGTATATACATCTGCTTATTTTGCGTTGCAAAATACTTGTTGGGCACACCCAAACCCTTGAACTGCATCCGATGGATGCAGACTTAGCGTCTCCAAATGAGAAAGTATATGGCTCTAACACATTGTCAGCCATTGGTAAACAACTTTTTCCAGTCAAAAAAGAAAATAGCGATGATTAAAGATGAACATTGCAGAAAAATGTGATACAATAGAAAATGAAAATCCAAACAACAGGAGGAACCCCCTCGTGGCAAATAATGTGAACGTCAAAAAACTGGAAGCTGACCTGTGGGAGTCGGCAGATCTGCTGCGTGCAGGCTCTAAACTCACCTCGAACCAATACTGTATGCCGGTGCTGGGACTGATTTTTCTGCGGTATGCGTACAGCCGCTTCAAACTGGTAGAGCAGGAGATCCTGAAAGACCGTCCCATGCGCGGTGGCCGGGTGCTGCCGGTGGAGCAAAGCGACTTTGCCGAAAAGAGCGCACTGTTTCTGCCCAAGGAGGCGCAGTACAATTACTTGGTCAATTTGCCCGCCAACATCCCGGAGCAGGGACTGACCGGCATCGAGGGCAATCCTCTGAACAGTCTGGGCGAAGTGGTGAACAACGCCATGGAACTGGTGGAGCAGCAGAGCGAGCAGCTGCAGGGCGTTCTGCCGAAGGACTACACCATCTTCTCGGATGAGCTGCTGGGGGAACTGCTGCGAATTTTCAACAATGATGCGTTGGACGATGTGGGCGGCGATGTGATCGGCCGTATCTACGAGTACTTTTTGAATAAGTTTGCCAAGAATGTGGCACAGGATGACGGCGTGTTCTTTACGCCGAAATCGCTGGTGAAAATGATCGTCAATGTGCTGGAGCCTGCCCACGGCGTTCTGTTGGACCCGGCTTGCGGCAGCGGCGGTATGTTTGTGCAGACCGGCGACTTTGTAAACCATGCGGGCATGATCGCCAACAACACCATGACCTTCTACGGACAGGAAAAGGTGGAGTACAATGCCAAGCTCTGCCTGATGAATATGGCTGTGCATGGCCTGACCGGCGTAATCAAGTCCGGCGATGAAGCCAATACCTTCTATCACGATGCCCACAACCTGAACGGCTGCTGCGACTATGTGATGGCAAATCCGCCGTTTAACGTGGACAAGGTCAAGTCGGAGTCGGCGCAGAGTGCCGGGCGGTTGCCCTTTGGCCTGCCCGGCGTGAACAAGGCCAAGGAAATCGGCAACGCAAATTATCTGTGGGTGTCCTATTTCTACTCCTACCTGAACGAGCATGGCCGTGCGGGTTTTGTGATGGCGTCCTCGGCTACCGACAGTCAGGGCAAAGACAAGGACATCCGTGAAAAGCTCATCCAGACCGGCCATGTGGACGTGATGATGAGCGTGGGCAACAATTTCTTCTACACCAAAAGTTTGCCCTGTTCGCTGTGGTTTTTGGATAAGGGCAAGCCGGAGCATCTGCTGGACACCGTACTGTTTATCGACGCCCGCAACTATTATACCGTGGTGGACCGTACTCAGAACGAGTGGAGCGACTGGCAGCTGAAGAACCTCAACGCTATTGTCTGGCTCTATCGCGGCGAGGTGGACAAGTACAAGGTGCTTTTGGCGGAGTATCACGCAGAACTGGCAGACGACCGCCCCTTTGCAGAGATTCAGGCCGCACTGGAACAAAACGTGCAGGCCAAGCGGGAAGAAGCCAAAGCCGCTGTGGAGGCAGTACCCCGCAAAGAGCGCAAGACCACGCAGGAAAAGTTCGACAAGGCGCTGGAAGCCCTCAACGAGAAGCTGACCGTTGCCAAGGAGGCCGTCTGGCTCACCGAAAAGTTTGGCGAGGGCGTTTATCAGGATATCCCCGGTCTGTGCAAGGTGGCCAGCCGCGACACCATCCTCAACGAAAAAGGCGCATCCCTGACGCCCGGTGCCTATGTGGGCGTTGCACCTGTGGAGGATGACGGCGTGGATTTTGCCCAGCGGATGAAGGAAATCCACAAGGAACTGCTGGAATTGCAGGCAGAGTCCAACCGCCTGATGGAAACCATCTCGAAGAATCTGGAGGAGATAGGGGTATGAAGTGGGAAAAAAAGAAATTATGCGAATGTACAGAATATATCACTGACGGTGACCATCAGCCAGCACCTAAAGCAGATAAAGGTGTTCATTTTATAAAAATAAAAGATATTGTAAACAATCAAGTTTCTTTTGACGCACAAGTGTATGTTCCACAAGAGTACTACGATAACCTGCCGATGGAACGCAAACCACAAAAGGAAGATGTTTTATATACGGTTGTTGGTTCATTTGGCATACCAAGCTATGTGCAAACAGATGAATTGTTTTGCTTTGAACGTAATATTGCGCTACTTCATCCGAACAAGGATATCGAACCGAGATTTTTGTATTACAGCTTGAAAAATCCAGCGTTTTATAAAGGAGTTGAGATCGTAGCAAATGGGTCAGCACAAAAACTTATTCCGCTTAGTAAGTTAAAAGATTTGAAAATATCGGTTCCTGATAAAGAAGCTCAACGTCACATTGCAGATATTCTTTCCGCTTATGATGACTTGATTGAAAACAACCAGAAACAAATCAAATTGCTGGAAGAAGCAGCCCAGCGGCTTTATAAAGAGTGGTTTGTGGATTTGCGCTTTCCGGGGCATGAAAACACGAAAATTGTGGACGGTGTGCCGGAGGGGTGGCAATATGAGAAATTGGGAGATTTGGTCAAAACGACATCAGGAGGAACACCGTCAAGAAGAAAAAGCGAGTATTACGTAAACGGAAATATCAGATGGATTAAAACTAAAGAGCTAAATGATAGATTTATCTTTGAAACAGAAGAGCACATTACAGAAGATGCAGTGAAAAATTCATCGGCGAAGGTACTTCCAGAAGGCGCATTGATAGTTGCAATGTATGGAGCAACCATTGGAAAAATTGGAATTACTGCAGCTGAGATGGCTTGTAATCAAGCCTGCTGTGCATTTATATCCTTTGACGATATGATAAGTAAAGAGTATCTGTATTGTTGGCTAATGGATAATCGGGAGTATCTTGTTTCTCAAGGAAAAGGTGCAGCACAGTCTAATTTGAGCCAAGAAATGATAAGAAATTTTTCGCTACTATGTCCTGACAAGAAAGTCATAAAAAATTTTACAGAAATTGTTACGACAATGCTTGAAAATAAGAGGGTGCTGGAGAATAAAATATTGATGCTATCAAAAGCTAGAGATGATTTGCTGCTTAAATTGATGAGCGGGGAAGTAGAGGTGTGAATTTATGGCGAACGAGTACATGATGGTATCAAGCGTTACAAATGTATTGAGCCAAGCGACAGATTGGTTGATTGATTTGGGAGAAAACTGGATTGACGCTCAATTGGACGATGGTCTTCTTAAAGAAATTCCGATTATCAAGGCATTGATGCTTGGAAAAAATGTTATAAGGACAGTCACAGAATGTCACGAGATACGCCAAATTTCTCAATTCTTACTGACGATTGACACCGAATGTACGGATGAAGCAAGAAGAAAACGCTATATCAAAGTATTAAATGAAAATGCAAAGCAGTTTGAAAAAGAACTGGAGTATGTTACAATAGTTGTAACAAATTACCTTGAAAGCGAAAAACCGCTGATGCTTGGTAGACTTTATCTGAAGCGGTTGGATGGCGGCTTGTCTTGGGAGGAGTTTGCTGAATATGCATCGATGTTGAATCAACTGATTCCGGGCGATGTGATGTTGTTGAAGGAACCGCACCATAAAAGAAAACAATCACAATGCAGAGATTTGCTAAGGCTAACAGCATTAGGGCTGATGTATGAACAAGATTCTCCAAACTTTCCAGATGGTGATAATGATACAATTAAAGATGAAGAAACATCGTTTACGATAACAGAGTTTGGAAAAAAGTTTGCAGAGATTGTTTTGTGAAAAGCGAGAAGGTGATTTGTATGATGGAAGTCCATTCTATACAAGAATATATCAGCTTACTTGAGAAATTGGAAAAACTATATACATTCAGAACTCCCAATAACGTATCAGTTGGTTGGATTCCGAACTTTACATATAAGCCGCATTTTATATATAGAGGACATGGGGACTATCGATATACGATTCTTCCGGGAATTTTTCGGTCAAGGAATGGACCGGAAGGAATAGAAGCTTACTCGTTATTTGAACATAATATTTTACAAGATTTTATTTCAGAGACATGTCGGTATGAGCCAAAAGTTTCTGAAAACGATATTGGTGCTTGGCTTGAGATTGCACAGCACTTTGGAGTTCCGACAAGATTGTTGGACTTTACAGAAAATCCGCTGGTTGCACTTTATTTTGCTTGTTCAGATGCAAGCACTGCAAATGCGACAGTTTGTTTAATAAATGAGCCTGAATATAATAGAAAGTTCTTCGGTATGTATCGTGCAGTACAGGCAACGGAATCAAGCAATTATGTGAACAAGATAATTACCGATGAAATTATTAGTCAGGATTTTGCTCAACACACAGGACTGGGCCAGTATATACAATGGCCGTGGATATACAAACCGCATTATCGGGAAGAACGAATGAATATGCAACAAAGTGTATTTATGTTGTGGGGAGCAGATAGAAGACCACTAGAACAGTTTATGGTGCCAGATGATTATATTGTGGATGAAAATGTTCAAAATAGCGCATGTGGAGTAATAGGAAAAATTCAAATAAAGCATGAGGATAAGGAAAAAATATTAAGACAACTTGCTCTGTGCGGGATAAATGAAAAGTATATTTACCCGGGAATTGATGGAATCGGCAGATATATCAATAAAAAATACTTATTCAAAAGCAACAGTATGTGAATGAGGTGATCCTATGAGCCGCGAATATTCCGAAAATGTCCTTGTCCAGAACAGTGCGGGCAACTTGCTGCAAAATGTTCTGGGCTGGGAGGTGGTGCTGGCTTACAACTCCGAAAAGCTGGGGCTGGATGGGACGTTAGGCCGCACCGGCTATGGGGAAGTGCTGCTGACCCGGTATTTTCGGCAGGCGCTTTTGCGGCTGAACCCGTGGCTCACCCCGAACCAGCTGGACGAGGTGCAGAAGAAATTCACGGCGCACGTTTCCACCGCATCCCTGATGCAGATCAATGAGGAAAAGTATTTTCTGCTGCGGGATGGCATCCCGGTGACGGTCAAGCGGCCGGATGGGCGCACCGAAATTCGAAGCGCGGCGGTGATCGACTTCAAAAACCCGGAAAACAATCATTTCCTCGCCGTAAAAGAAATGAAGATCCACTCGCAGCTGTACCGCTGCAGAACGGACATCGTGGGCTTTGTCAATGGCATTCCGCTGCTGTTCATCGAGCTGAAAAAGCCTACCGTGGATGTGCAGAACGCCTACATAGACAATTACCGAAATTATCTCGATACCATTCCGCAGCTGTTCTATTACAATGCCTTCCTTATGCTGTCCAATGGATTGGAAGCAAAAGTGGGCACGCTTGGCAGCAAGTACGAGTTTTTCCACGAGTGGAAGCGTCTGAAGGAGAGCGATGTAGGCAGCGTGGAACTGGAAACCATGCTGCGGGGCATCTGCGAGAAAAAGACCTTCCTCGATCTGCTGGAAAACTTCATTCTTTACGACCATTCCGGTGGGCGCACCACCAAGATTCTGGCCCGCAACCACCAGTATCTCGGCGTCAACGAGGCTGTCAGTGCTTACGAGAACCGCAAGCTGAAAGACGGCAGGCTGGGTGTGTTCTGGCACACGCAGGGGTCTGGCAAGAGTTATTCGATGGTCTTTCTGGCGCAGAAGATCCGGCGCAAGTTTGCAGGCTCGCCCACCATTGTGGTGCTGACCGACCGTGACGAGCTGAACCGGCAGATCAGCGATACCTTTGAAAACTGCGGTCTGCTGGGCAAGACAAAGGCTTCACAGTTCATTGCATCCAGCGGTACAGACCTTGTAAAAAAGCTGCAAGGCAACCCCAGCTTTGTGTTTACCCTGATCCAGAAGTTCAACCTGCCCAAGGAGCCGCCCATCTACCCGGATCACGACATTCTGATTTTGTCGGATGAAGCCCACCGCAGCCAGTACGGCATTTTTGCAGACAACATGATGCACCTGCTGCCCACGGCGTCCCGCATCGGCTTTACCGGTACGCCGCTTCTGGCGGATGATCATATCACGGAACGCACCTTTGGCGGATACCTGTCGGTGTATGATTTCAAGCGGGCGGTGGAGGACGGCGCAACGGTGCCGCTGTATTATGAAAACCGTGCGGATAAGATCGCTCAGTTGGACAAGCCGGAGATCACCGGGCGGATTTTGGATGCCATTGAAGCTGCCGACCTTGATCCCTCGCAGGAGGAGAAGCTGGAACGCGAGTTTGCAAAGGAAATCCATATTCTCACCGCAGATGAACGGCTGCGTTCCATTGCAAAGGACTTTGTGGAGCATTACTCTGACCTTTGGACCAGCGGTAAGGCGATGTTCGTCTGCCTGAATAAGGTCACCTGTGTGCGGATGTACAACTATGTGCAGGAATACTGGCGGGCAAAGATCAGGGAACTGGAAGCCCGGCAGGGCACAGTGACCCAGCAGGAAGCACAGGAGCTTGCCCGTAAACTGGCATGGATGAAAGAAACCGAAATGGCAGTGGTGATCAGTCAGGAGCAGAACGAGGTGCAGACCTTCAAAAAGTGGGGGCTGGATATTCTGCCGCACCGTGCCAAAATGGAAAAACGAGAGCTGGATAAAGAATTCAAGGACAGCAAGAATCCGTTCCGGGTGGTGTTCGTCTGTGCCATGTGGCTGACGGGCTTTGATGTAAAGTGTCTGTCCTGTCTGTATCTGGACAAGCCGTTGAAAGCCCATACCCTGATGCAGACTATTGCTCGTGCAAACCGTGTTTCGGAGGGCAAGAGCAACGGCCTGATCGTGGACTATATTGGTATCGTAAAGGCGCTGCGTAAGGCTCTGGCAGATTATACGGTCAGCAAGAACAGCCCGGCGGGCATTGACCCAACGGTGGACAAAACGGAGCTGATTCAGCGCATCCGCACAGTCATCGGAAAAACGGACGGCTTTCTGGCAGAACACGGGTTCCGGCTGCAGGAATTGGTGGACGCACAGGACTTTGAAAAGATGAGCCTTGTACAGGATGCAGTCAACGCGATGTGCGAGACGTTGGAAACCAAGAAAACCTTCCAGACCTATGCGTCTGAACTGGCGCGGCTGTTCCGCTATGTGGATCGTGATGATGTGGACGATACCGTGCGCGCCCGGAAAAACGCAATTCTCGCCATCTACGAGGGCTTGCAGCAGAAGCGGAAACACGCGGACAATACCGACCTGATGGTGCAGATCAACGGCATCGTCAACGAGTACATCCATGTGGAAAAGCCGGATCAGGAGGCTGTACCTTCCCGGCAGTTTGACATCAGCAAAATTGATTTTGACCTGCTGAGCCGGGAGTTTGCCCACACCCGGCGGAAGAATCTCTTGCTGCGAGATCTGGATGAACTGGTGAATCAGCAGTTGTCGAAGATGCTGTTTGCAAATCCGCGGCGTATTGATTATTATGACCGCTATCAGGAGATTATAGATGCCTATAATGCGGAGCAGAACCGTGCGACCATTGAGAAAACCTTCATGGATCTGATGGAGCTTGCAAGTTCACTGGACACGGAGCAGCAGCGCTATGTGCGTGAGGGCTTTTCCAGTGACGAGGAGCTTTCAGTGTACGATTTGCTGTTTTCGGAGAACCTCACGAAGCAGGAAATTGAAACGATCAAGAAGGTGTCTGTGGACTTGTTGACAAAAATCAAACAGCAGATTGCCAAACTCGACCATTGGACGGACAAGCAGGAAACTAAGGCGATTGTGGATAACCTGATTCGCAATACCCTTTGGCAAGAACTTCCCAATAGCTATGATGTAAGCGATATCCAGACCTACCAGAAGAAAATCTACGAGTATGTATATATGCGCTACCCGGAAGTAGCATAACGCAAAAATCACCCCAGAGAGAACGCACAAGAGGCTATTCTCTCTGGGGTGATTGCGTATCAAATCATCTGAAAATGCCGCAACGCTTCCACGATCGCATCCTCTTTCTCCTTCGGACACTTAGGGTGCCTTGCTTTCCGCAGCAGTCACATCCAGTTCATCCATGCTGACGTCCACTTCGATATGCCGCTCGACATGGAGTTTGGTCAAAAGGAGAACTGCTTCAACAGTTGTTTCAGTTTCCAAGGGAAGTTCTTTCACTTCCTCACCATCAACAGGCACAGGAAAATTGAATACGATCTTCTTTATCCAGCTTCCATCTTTCCTTTTCTCCGGGAACATCTCAATTCGCTCGATAAAGGCCTTCATAAACTCCTTCTGCTCCGCTTCCGTTGCGGAATGGTAGACTTCATCAAATGCCAGTAACAAGCGATAGATATTGTCACCGGAAATCTTCTCCTGCTGTATGTTGCGGATCTGACTTTGCAATTCGCCAATCTGAACTTCGATTTCCTCTATGGTATCATACTGCTCATCATAGCGGCGCTGCAAGTCTAAAATCTTTCTGTCATAGTGGACATCGTTGATGTCCAAGGTATCCATCTGACGCTCCAAGCGACTTTTCGTTCCAAAGGCTTGCTTTAGCTGCCCTTGCAGAACGGCGATCTGCTTTTCCATATCCTCTGTATCAACCGCCGTTCCGATTTTCGCTTGAATCGCTTCCACAAACCGGGGATTGTTAACCATAGCAGAAATAATCTTCGCCACAAATTTATTGATTTCCGTCTGCTCGATATTCAGACGGAAGCTGCACTCATGCCCGGTAGGTGTAACCGTATTTTTGCAGTAGTAATAATACCGTGTTTTTTTGTCCTTGCTGTGCGCCTTGGCGATATTGCCGTACATACTCTTACCGCAGCATGGGCATTTCAAGATACCGGACAGGATGTGTGCATGGTCTGGATTGTTGACCTTTTCCCGCTTGAAAGAATTGATCTTGCGCTTTTCCTGTGCCAGATGCCAATCTTCTTCGGAAATGATAGCTTCGTGCTGTCCTTCATAAACCGGGAACTCCGACTGCTCAACCACGTGCATCTCGTTTCTTGTACCCTGTTTCTTTTCTGTTCTTCGTCTGCCGTAAGCAATCTTTCCCATATAAACAGGATTGTACAATACATTTTTCACAAAATCTCTTGAAAATCCCGGAATGGTATTATTCTGTCTTAGTTTCTTTACATAACCATTGCGGTTCAGATATTTTGCAACTCCAGCAACGCCCTCGTTGGTATGGATGTAGCGGTCATAAATGACACGGATTACTTCCACTTCATCCTCTGCAATAACAAGGTTTCCGTCTTCCAGTTTGTATCCATAGGGAGCGAAACCGCCGTTCCATTTGCCCTCACGAGCCTTTTGCTCCCGTCCTGCCATTGTCTGTGTGCGGATATTTTCTCGCTCAATCTCTGCCACCGCAGACAGCACAGAGATCATCAGCTTTCCGGCATCCTTGGAGCTGTCAATGCCGTCCTCCACGCAGATCAGGTTGACACCAAAATCCTGCATAAGCTGCAAAGAGTTCAGAACATCCGCCGCATTTCTGCCAAATCGGGACAGCTTAAAGACCAGCACATAAGAAACATCATCTTTGCCGTCCTGGATATCGTTCAGCATCCGTTGGAAGTCCTGCCGCCCTTGGATGTTCTTGCCGGAAAATCCCTCGTCAGAATACTCCCCGGCAACGATCATATCCTCGTATGCCGCATACTTCC
>ERZ773145.3213-NODE-3213-length-10489-cov-27.179126_pt1 | contig 10489 bp, 10 predicted proteins | sample MGYA00580848_ERZ773145 | MGnify/ENA primary metagenome ERZ773145 (study PRJEB29015, sample SAMEA2737858) | human gut metagenome | biome: human gut; feature: human-associated habitat; material: faeces | place: China | collected 2012 ... | reverse complement strand
ACTTCCTTATTTCCTATGCGGCGCTCAGAAGATCGTGGCCAGAGGATAAAGCAGCGGTATCTCAATGATTTCATGCAGTGGAGAGGTGCTTTGTTCTGACGGGTTTCACTTACAGAGAATGTGACGCGAAAAAAATTCGCCGGTGTTCCGTTTGATGATAAAAATAGCCCCCGGCAAGTGATAGGTGTATCGATTCGCCAGGCTCTCGATCTTTGTGCCGTCGATGAACACTTCCTCTTACAACAAAAAATGAGATAGGCAACCCCTTTCGGGGAAGTCTATCTCATTTTTTTCGTTGGGGCTATTTTGCAACAGCCCCATTTTTGTTTGCTCTGTTTTATTTTTTGCGGGTCGGCAATATTTTCTTTTTTACCTGTTTTCGGCTTTCAGCACCATTGCCTCAGCAGGCGGCGGTGTGAGGGTGGAATGGGCCAGAATAAAGGCAGCGGCGTGGCTGGATGCGATGCGCTGGGCGGCGCGGCGGCGGTCGTTGGAAGCGAAGGTGTGCTCCCCGTCCCGCTTTGCGTCCCAGTGGGCAAGCTCATCGTCCACCTCGGCTTCCGTCGGCCAGAGCTCTTCTTTCTGCGCCACCAGCAGCAGACCCATCCGGCTGCGCAGCTTGCGCTCGGCCTCGGTATGGAGCCAGGCTCGGAATTCTTCCACAGTCTGGCCCTGCACCTTTAAGTACTGGTCAAAATTGACGCCGTTGGCCTGCATCCGCAGGTTGAACTGGCGCTGCTCGGCAAAGTAGTTGCCGGCCACCAGCTGCTTGGGCAGCGGGCCGGTGACGTGTGTACCCAGCTGGGCGATGAGGGCCTGTTCGGCCACGGCGCGGGCCTGCTGGCAGCGCTGGGCGTAGATGTCCTGCGTCACCTTGGCGCGGAGGGCGCGCTTGCCCTCGGCGTCGTCGGCGCGGTCTTCGTCACCGTGGCGGCGGTTTATTTCAAGCTCGATGGTCAGCTCCCGGATAGGCCGAGGCTGGATGGGCTGGGTAAAGCCGGTGTACTCTCCCAGTTCCAGCGGCGGCAGGCAGAAGAACTGCGCCCCCGCCCGGAAGCCCTCAGCCCGATTCACAGCCAGAAGCTCAAAATCCGGGTCGGTGACGGGCTGCAAATCGTTTTCTTTCATCAGCTGGGCGAACAGGGGCGAGAAACCCTCCAGAATCGCCCGATTGACCGCCGCCGTCAGCAGGTCATCCTCGTCCTGCGGAGCGTCCGGGGCCGCCTTTTCGGCCTGCACCGCCGCTTCCAGCTCTTCTGCTGCGGCGGAAAAGACCACCCGGCAGTCACCGGGTTCTGCCATGCCAAAATGTTCGAGTTTCATTTTCTTCTCCCCCTCTCAGCGGACGATGCCGGCCATCAGCACCAGCAGCACGATGCCCAGCACCACATACAGCACCTCTGCCCCCAGGACGGACTTGTCGCCCTCGACGTACATCTCGGCGGGGTCGTCGGGGTTATAATAAAGGGTGACGACAGCTCCCTGTGCAAGCTCTCTGCCCTTGGCAGACTTGGGGTAATGGAGGCGGTGGGTGCCGCCAGCAGTGGTGAACTCCAACAGGTAGGCTTCGCCGTCCCGGCTCTGGACCGTGCCTGCCACAGCGGCCTCGACCTTTTCGCCCCTGGTCATGAGCTTGCGGCGTCTCGACCAGCTCCGCCATGCCATGTAAAACATAATGCCTGCACCGATGAGAAAGATAATGATGTTGAACATTCGCAGTTTCCCTCTTCCGTAAATAGTCCCGCCGGGCCGCTGCCCCGCAGGGGTAATATTTATTGTATCATACTCCACCGGATTTTTCGCCCCATTCGGCCTATACGGAATGCAACAATTTTCGCAAAAAAATTTGTCGTACTATTTTTGCAGAAAACGCTTGACTTTCTTTGCACCTGTGGTATAATAAACATCGTTCCGAGCCGAACGGCAGCGAACAAAACAGAATATGCGGATATGGCGGAATTGGCAGACGCGTTAGATTCAGGTTCTAATCGGGGCAACTCGGTGGAGGTTCAAGTCCTCTTATCCGCACCAAACCATGAAAATCCGAACCTTTTCTCGATAGGAGAAGGGTTCGGATTTTTTGTTTTCTTCGGAAAGCAAAATGAAGGCTCCTTCCCGACGGCTGTGTGTCCAAAACCTTATCAAAAAAGACGTATCACAAAAGTCACAACTGTAAAGGTGCCGTAAGGCAGAAAGGACACGAGTATGAAGTACGATGAAAGAACCTGCAAATTCAACATGGACACCGGCTGCGTGGAGCTGCTGCTCCGGGATGGAAGAAAAATTTCCATCGACTGCACCGGGGTCGAGGATGCGTTGGATGTGACCATGGCGCAGAGGTCGGAGTTGGATTACCTCATCTACAATGATCCGCTGAGCTACGCGGATTTGATTCTGAATGGTAACCCGGAGGAATATTTGAAGAATGTGGTCGGAGGTCATGGATCAGAGGATTTATCGTTTAGAGATTAACTCGATATAAGGAACAAGCCCACAGGTCTGCCGTATTTTTATGCGGTCTATCCTGTGGGCTTGTTTGCTATTATCGACTCATGATTGAATTTGAAATTTCAAGCACGACCGTATCATGTTTATAGGTGGTAACAACCATCGGCAGGCCTCCAGCCTTCAAAACTTATGCAGACGTTTGATTTTCGTATCGTTTAAGCCAGAGGAAAAAGCAGATGTTTAATAAGATGCCCACTGCGGTGGAGGTGGGTGCGGACAGACCGATCATCGTCAGGCTGGCGTTGGGCTGGATACTCATAATATACGCCATGGGGAGACGCACCAGCAGAGTCTGCACCAGCCCCTGTACCATGACCCAGAGGGTTTTGTCGTTGCCATTGAAGTAACCTACCATGCTGAACAGGATGGCAGTGGCGATGGTCTCGGGCGCAAAGCCCTTGAGGTAGGCGTAGCCGTTGGCAATAACCGCGGCATCTGCCGTAAACAGACCGGAGAGAACGTCACCCTTGCACCACACCAGTGCAAATACGACGCAGCCGAACACCAGACCGATGCCAATGCCGGTGAGCATGGACTGCTCGGCGCGTTTTTTATTGCCAGCACCCACGTTCTGGGACACAAAGGATGCCATGGACTGCATCAGAGAACTGGGGATCAGCATGGCAAAATTAACGATCTTGCACGCCACACCGTAGCCGGAAGATGCCTCCAGCCCCAACCGGTTGACGAAGGCGCAGAGCGCCAGAAAGGAAAGCTGGGTCAAAAACTCCTGCAAAGCCAGCGGCAGACCGATGCCCAGAAATTTTTTGCACTGGGGGTTCGGCTTGAAATCAGAGCGATGGATTTTGAAGGGCAGCTCCTTCTTCAGCAGCATTGCGATTGCACAGATTACGCTGACGGCTTGTGCTGCTACCGTAGCAATGGCGGCACCGGCAGCATCCAGATGAAAACCAGCCACCAGCACCAGATCGCCAATAACATTCACAATGCACGCCACCAGCACAAAGATCAGCGGAGAGCGGCTGTCGCCCAGACCGCGGAAAAGAGCCGAGAGCATATTATAGGCTACAATAAAGAAGATGCCGCTGCCGCAAATGCGCACATAGCTGGCGGTCAGGTCCAGGGCTTCGGCAGGAGCCTGCATCAGACTGGAAATAAGCCGTGCAAAAAACACCAGCACCACGAACAGTGCAGCTGCCAGAAGGGTGAACACAACAGCTGCCCCGCCAATGACTTGCCCGATGTACTGCGGTCGTTTTTCGCCCAGATAGCGGGCAATGAGCACTGTGACACCCATGGCAAGCTGGGTGACAACAAAGGTGACGAGGTTGAGTACCTGACTACCGGTGGAAACCGCAGACAAGCCTGAAGTGGAGCCAAAGCGCCCCACTACCAGAAGATCTACTGCGCCGTAAGCGGCCTGCAGCACCAGCGCACCCAGAATGGGCAGCATGAAAAAGGCGAGCTTTGGCAAAATGCGGCCTTGGGTAAAATCGGTCTTATCGTTTTTCAAGAGAATCTTTCCTTTCGCACATAATAGCATAGAATTTTTCCAGCGTTTGGATGGTGCACGCTGCATCCTCCTCGGAAATGCCGTCCAGATACGGGAGCAGTTGCGAGAAGTAGTCCGTATTGTACTTCTGGGAAAGCGCTTGCCCGCTCTCGGTGAGGAACAGATAGGTCACGCGGCCATCTTCAGCGGACACCTGTTTTCTCAGATACCCTTTGTGCTCCATCTCTTTTACGGTACGGGTCACACCGGGGCGGGGCAGATTCAGCGCATCGCTGAGATCAGAGATCTTCGGCCAGATGCCACGGGTCTGCAATTTCTGAATAACATCCAGACACTGGATATAGGAGGATGTCACACCCTCCGGCAGGGCAGGCAGCATCTCCCGTGCCCGCTTTGCCAGATAGCAGGCATCCAGCAGCTGCTTGATCAGTTCGATGGTCATAATGAAATTCCTCTCCAAACGATTATCGAAGGTAATTAACATTGATAATTATATAGAACTACCCGGGAATGTCAAGTCTTTTTGAAAAATCGGAGATGTCGGCAGCTTTGAGGCATCTGCTTCCGGCATACCATTCTAGAGGGTGTTTGAGCGAATACAGTCTGAACCATGGATTAGAAGATCAAATACAAAACAAAAACAGGGTGCGTCCCTGAATAGGACGCACCCTGCCAGCGTAATTCACGATTTGATTCGTTGGCAACAACCGTGAATTGCATATCGCAAACAGGTCGTTGAGAATTGCTCTGCTTGTAAAACTTGCGATTAAAGCCACAGATAACAGCGATATGTACAACAGGGCGTTCCCCATCGGGAACGCTCTGTTTCTCTTTGTTTGTGGGCTGGCCTCATTTGGTTTTGACCACAATGCGGGTGGCTTTATATTGCGACAAAAAGCGGACAGCCGTTTTGTGGCTGCCCGCCGAGGATATGAAATGGTTTATCTGTCATGCGATCCTATAATTTATATTGCATAAAATTGCCATTGTGAACAAACCCAAAATTGGAATATACCTATTTTATATACGCTTCAGTCCTCCGTAAACTGCGCTTTATCGCGCCTAAAGAGACAGCGCTTTCGCCTGAGTTACAGAATATACTCCATCTGCCGTTCCTTGGTTTTCATGCCCATTTTTTCATAAAAGTGTTCTGCCGAAGTGTTCCCCGCCCAGACGTTCAGGGTCACCTCATAGCAGCCCAGCGCTTTTGCTTGCTGCTTTACATATTCAAACAGGCTTTCCCCGATGTGTTGCCCGCGCGCCTGCTTGTCAACGCAAAGGTCATCAATGAACAGCGACTTGAAGGGCACCATATTGGTGGAAAAAGGCTGCTTCTTCAGCTGGCAGAAGGCGTAGCCCATGCACACATCATCCTCGTTTACGGCAACATAGATGGGCTTATCCTCCTGCTTCAGAAGCTCTGCTAACTCACAGACAGTGTATTTTGTGGTGCCGGGAATAAAAATATCCGGGCGGATCTCTGCATGGATCTGCAGCACCTGCCCCAGCAGCGCAAGCAGTCTGGGAATGTCTTTTTCCTCGGCTTTACGAATGTTCATTTTTTTGCTCCTTCCATTTTTTGGATTTTACATTTCCAGTATACCACATCGGGCGGCGCAGGAAAAGAGAAAATGCAAACCGCCCGAGGGGCGCAAACAAAAACGCGAGCGGCCAAAGCGGTCGTTCGCGTTTTTATGTGTTGGGCAGATCGCTTAAACCAGATACGGGTCCAGCAGGGCATCTACCTCTTTTTTGCGTTTGGGAGAGGGCTTTTTCACGGCACGGCCGCGGCAGACCACCAGTTCCAGATGCTGCAAGGCCCGCAGATCCTCCAGCGGGTTTTCGCGGGTCACGATAAAATCTGCGCTTTTGCCGGGCACGATAGAGCCGGTCACATCGCCGATGCCCGCCAGCTGCGCGTTGCGCAGGGTGGCCGTGTAGAGAGCAAAACGGTTGCTCACACCGCAGTATTTGTGGAAGTAGCACAACTCCCGCCAGAAATCATACTGGGTAATGTAGGGGCAGCCCACATCGTTGCCCAAACCCACCGGGATGCCGTTTGCCAGCGCGGTTTTTGCGCTTTCGACTACGCCGTCAAAGACGATCTTGCCGTTGTACTGGTCTTTTTCTGATGCGCCCGAAACGGCAGTGTCAAACAGCGCATAGGGCAGCGCCGGGGAGATGGTCGTGCACAGAAATGCGCCCCGCTCCTTGTACAGACGCACCGTCTCCTCATCCATTTTTGCGCCGTGCTCGATGGAATCCACGCCGTTTTCCAGCGCAGCCTTCACGCCCGCAGGGGATTCGGTGTGGGCGGCAACAGTGTAGCCCAGCTTGTGGGCTGCATCGCAGACGGCTTTGATCATCTCCGGCGGCATCTTCATCTCGCCGGGGGTGCCCTTTTCGGTGGCATCCAGCACGCCGCCGGTGATCATCAGTTTGACAAGGTCTACCTTCTGTTCACTGGCCTTTTTCAGCTGCGCCAGCGCTTCGGCGTTGTTGTGCGCCGCCACTGCTACCGAGCCTGCCATGTGCCCGCCCGGCACCGAGATGCCCTCGTTGGCGGCCAGAATGCGGGGTGCCAGCACCTTTCCGGCGGCGCTGTCGTCCCGGCAGCGGGTGTCAAAGTCCGCAATGCCGCCCACGGTGCGCACGGTGGTCACGCCGCCCAGCAGTTCCAGCTTGGCATAGTTGCATACCAGCCGGTATGCGATGGCGCGGGTCAGTCCATTGCTCAGGATCTTGCGCACCAGCGCTGCGTTGTCCCGGGGCTTTGCGCTGGGTTTGCCGTTGCCCGCCAGATGGACGTGCAGGTTGATGAGCCCCGGGCACAGATACCCACCGTGCAGGTCGATGACCTCGTAGCCGCCAAGGCTTACACTCGCATCTGCAATGGCGGTGATCTTATCGTTTTCGGTCAGCAGCACCTTGCCCTGTACCGGTTCCATCTGCTCGGTACCGTCCAGAAGAATACCGTTTGTGTATGCGCGCTTCATGTGTTCCGTCCTCTTTCTGTTGTATTTTTAGAGTGCAGACTGCCTTATCCGTCTAATTTCTCCTGCGCCCGGTATTGCAGCGCCTCCAGCAGAGAATCCTCGTCCAGCAGGGTCTTACCCGCAAGGTCGGCCACAGTGCGGGCTACCCGCAAAATGCGGTCATGCGCCCGGGCAGAAAGTCCCAGTGCATCGTAGGAACTGCGCAGCAGCTGCTCGGCACCGGGGGTCATGCGGCAGATGCGCCGCACCTGTCCGGCGTTCAGCTGGGCGTTGCAGTGCACTCCCTTAAAGCCCGGCGCAGCGTAGCGCTTGGCCTGAATGGCGCGGGCAGCCAGCACCTGCTTGCGCAGCTCTGCGCTGCTCTCGGAGGGGGCGGCGGTGTGCAGCTCGTCAAAGGCGATGGGGTCCATCTCCACGCACAGGTCGATGCGGTCCAAAAGCGGGCCGGACACCCGGCTGCGGTACTGCCGCACCGCACTGGGCGAGCAGGTGCAGGCGCGGGTGGGGTGGCCGTAGTAGCCGCATTTGCAGGGATTCATGGCGGCTACCAGCTGAAAGTGGCTGGGGTAGGTGGCACTTCCGGCGGCGCGGCTCACGGTGATCTGACCGTCCTCCAGCGGCTGGCGCAGCACCTCTAAGCTCTCGCGGGAAAACTCCGGCAGCTCGTCCAGAAACAGCACTCCGCAGTTGGCCAGACTGCACTCGCCCGGACGGAACTGTGCCCCGCCGCCGGCAAGGGCGGCAGAGCTTGCCGAGTGATGCGGGCTGCGGAAGGGGCGGGCAGAGATCAGCCCGCGTCCCTGCGGCAGCTGCCCGGCAATGGAGTAGATCTTGGTCGTCTCCACCGCTTCCTCCCGGGTCAGAGGTGGCAGGATGCCCGGCAGGCGCTTTGCCAGCATGGATTTGCCGGTGCCGGGTGCGCCGGTCAAAAGCACGTTGTGCCCGCCTGCGGCCGCTATGACCATGGCGCGCCGCGCCAGCGATTGCCCCATCACGTCCGCAAAATCCGGCACCTGCTGCCATGCGTCCTCCGGGTCAAAGGAGATGGCGGCGGCAGGGGAGAGGGGGCGGATGCCCTTCAGTGCCTCCACCACCTCCCGGGCGGTGTGGGCGGGATAGACGGTCATGGTGTCGGCACAGGCTTCGGCTGCTTCGGCGGCGTTCTCTGCCGGGACGTACAGCGCCCGGATGCCGTGCTCGGCAGCGGCAAGTGCCATGGGCAGCACGCCGGACACCGGACGCAGACTGCCGTCCAGTGCAAGCTCGCCCAGAAAGGCAGCATCGGCAGGTACTTCTTCTAACTGTCCGCTGGCGGTCAGCAGCGCCAAAAGCAACGGCAGATCGTACACCGGGCCGGTCTTGCGCACATCGGCAGGGGCAAGGTTGATGGTAATGCGCCGGTCCGGGAAACGGAATCCAAGGTTTTTAATGGCGGCGCGCACCCGGTCGGCGCTTTCCCGCACGGCAGAGTCCGGCAGGCCGACGATGGAAAACGCGGGCAGCCCGCCGGAAACATCGGCTTCCACCGCAACGGCAAAGCCGCGCAGCCCGTTCAGGCCAAAGCTGTTGGTCACAGAATACATGGTGTCCCTCCCTGCATGGCGCATGGTTTGTTAAAAATGCCAAAAGTGGAAAATAATGGATATATCTACTATGCTTCGACAATTTTTTCTGTTTGAAATCATTATAGTAAAGCACAGGAAAGTTGTCAATGCAGCAGAAAGGAGAACGAGAGAACATGACAAATGGGGAATGTTGCCGCTATATCCGTACCTATTCAGAACTGGAGGGCTTGCAACACGCCTGTACGCTGGTGTACTGCGCCGCATCCACCCCGCAGGGGGTGCTGGCACAGCTGCGCCGGGAGCAGGGCGGCAAGGTGCGCAGCAGCACGGTGCTTGCCCCGGCGGACAGCTTTGGCCGGGTGATGCGGCTGCTGCGCTACCTGTGTGAAAACGGCGTGGGGCCGGAGCAGTGGCTGGAGGTGCTGGAGGATGTACACCAGCCCTACCAGCTGCTGGATACTTCGAAAAACGCAATAAATATAGCAGAAGAACCGGTTTTTTGTGGCATTTGTCGGTTTTAAGGGCACAAACTTCGGCCATTTTACGCAATTGACATAAGCGGAGCAAGAGTTTATAGTATAAGTAGGTTTAAACAAACCGTTTCGATCCGGGGAAAAAGATTTTAAACAAAGGTAAGGTGTACAAGATGTATCTGGATGAATATAAGCGCTGGCTGGCAGCGGATCTGGAAGATGCAGACCTGAAGCCGGAGCTGGCAAAGGTCGAAGGCAATGACGATGAGATCAAGGATCGCTTTGCTGTGGCGCTGAAGTTTGGTACCGCAGGTCTGCGCGGTGTACTGGGTGCTGGTACCAACCGCATGAACATCTACGTTGTCCGTCAGGCAACGCAGGGTCTGGCAAACTGGGTGCTGACCCAGGGCGGTACCCAGACCGTGGCGATCAGCTACGACAGCCGCCTGAAGAGCGATGTCTTTGCCAAGACCGCCGCAGGCGTTCTGGCAGCCAACGGCATCAAGGTGCGCATCTATGATGCTCTGATGCCTGTGCCTGCCCTGAGCTTTGCTACCCGTTACTACAACTGTAACGCCGGTATCATGGTCACCGCCTCCCACAACCCGGCCAAGTACAACGGCTACAAGGCCTACGGCCCGGACGGCTGCCAGATGACCGATGACGCCGCCGCCATCGTCTACGACGAGATCCAGAAGACCGATGTGCTCACCGGCGCAAAGTACATCTCCTTTGCCGAGGGCGTGGAGAACGGCATGATCCGCTTTGTGGGCGATGACTGCAAAAAGGCTCTGTACGATGCCATTGAAGCACGTCAGGTGCGCCCGGGTCTGTGCAAGACTGCCGGCCTGAAACTGGTGTACAGCCCGCTGAACGGCTCCGGCCTTGTGCCCGTGACCCATGTGCTCAACGATATGGGCATCACCGATATCACCATCGTGCCCGAGCAGGAGTACCCCAACGGCTACTTCACCACCTGCTCCTACCCCAACCCCGAGATCTTCGAGGCACTGAAGCTGGGTCTGGAACTGGCCACCAAGACCGGTGCAGACCTGATGCTGGCTACCGACCCCGACGCCGACCGCGTGGGCATTGCCATGAAGTGCCCGGACGGCAGCTATGAGCTGGTGTCCGGCAACGAGATGGGCGTTCTGCTGCTGGACTACATCTGCGCAGGCCGTATCGAGAAGGGCACCATGCCCAAGAACCCCGTGGCAGTCAAGTCCATCGTGTCCACTCCGCTGGCAGACGCTGTGGCAAAGCATTACGGCGTGGAGATGCGCAATGTGCTGACCGGCTTCAAGTGGATCGGCGACCAGATCGCCAACCTCGAGGCTGCCGGTGAGGTCGACCGCTTCATCTTCGGCTTTGAGGAGAGCTACGGCTATCTGGCTGGCCCCTACGTCCGCGATAAGGACGCCGTCATCGGCTCCATGCTCATCTGCGAGATGGCCGCTTACTACCGCAGCATCG